>JAEEGI010002002.1_pt1 | contig 50421 bp, 43 predicted proteins | sample 8958751 | NCBI WGS metagenome assembly JAEEGI01 (sample SAMN16246545, study PRJNA631951) | gut metagenome | biome: gut microbiome; feature: rumen; material: KS-attached | host: Bos | place: Iran: Karaj | collected 2018-10
GAGATGACCTTGAGGTCCTTGTAGATCGCGGGCAGAAGCTGGTTCTGGGCGTTGACGTTGATTTCGGCCTTCTGGAGGCCGAGCAGGTTCGGCACGCTGGGGCCGTGGATGTCGACGTCGAGAATGCCCACGCGGTAGCCAAGCCTGGACATGGCGCAGGCCACGTTGACGGCGACGGAGCTCTTGCCGACGCCGCCCTTGCCGCTCATGACGAAGAGCTTGTGCTTGATGTGCTTGAGGTTGTTGGCGATGTCCCTGTCCTGCTGGGCGATGAGCTCGCTCGGACAGGTGCCGGTGCCTTTGGAGCTGCAGGATCCGGCGGATCCGCAGCTGGAACAGTCAGCCATAGTCACTCCGGTGTCCGAAAGGCATTCCCCGCCGCGCCCGCGTCAGGGGGCAGCGCGGAAGGGGGCCGTGCGGACCGCTAAGGTTGCCACCCGTGGTTGCCCACGAGATCCACGAAGACGGCAGGGCCCAAGTCCTGGCCGCGCAGGGCGCCCCGCTCCTTGCAGTAGCGCTTGAGCCGCTGCTCGCGCGGACGCCCGCCTACAGGAATAAGCATGATTCCCTTTTCGTCAAGCTGCCCGGCCAGCGGCGCGGGGACCTGGGGGCCGCCGGCCGTGACGATGATCCGGTCAAAGCGCAGGTCGCCCGTGATGCCGCCCGCCATGCCGAGGGTGCCGTCGCCAAGGCGCATGCACACCCTGCCGGGCCTGAAGCCGACCAGGGGGCCTGGCTGGGGAAAGGCCGGGGCTCCGGCAGGGGGGCTGGCGTCGACGTCGAGGCCTAGTCCCGACAGGACGGCGGCCGCGCGCCGGTAGAGGCCGGGCAGGCGCTCCACGGTGTAGACCCGGCAGCCGAGGCAGGCCAGCACGGCCGCCTGGTAGCCCGAGCCCGTTCCCACCTCGAGCACGCGCATGCCCCGGGAGAGGCCGAGCAGCGAGGTCATGCGGGCAACGGTGAAGGGGTGGGAGATGGTCTGGCCAAAGCCGATAGGCAGGGTCTGGAAGGCGTAGGCCCTGGCCCTGAGGGCCGGGTCCACGAAGAGGTGGCGCGGCACGGCGCCCATGGCCGCCAGCACCGCCTGGTCGGCGATGCCCTGCCGCTCGAGCTCGCGAACCATGAGCCTGCGGCTGCGCTCAGCCACGGCTTCGGCCGCGCTCAGGGCCTGCGCCCTTTCCCGTGCAAATCGTGCCTCGTCCATACGCTCCTGCCATTGCGCCCCGCCAGGGGCGATCCTGATTGCCAAACTGGTAAAGCCTTTCCCCTGCCCTGTCCACACCTTTACGAGGAAGAGCGCCGCGGCCTAGGCTCGCCGCATGGCCCGAACGCCGGGAGGCCTGGGCTCCTATCTTAGAGTTTTTCTAGAAACTTGATTATCCGGCCCCCTTGTGCAAGATTGCCTCTCTGGAGCGCGGCGCCCGGCCGCGCGCCCCAAGCACCTAAAGGAGTCCTTGAAGATGCGAAGCCGCCTTCTGCCGAATCTGCTCGTCGTCCTCGTCCTGGCCGTCCTGGCCTTCGGGGTGTGGTCCTTCGTCTACGACATGGAGGGCCCGGAGATAGCCGTCGAGCCCAAAGTGGACCGCATCTCTCCGAACACGAAGCTCACCGTCCGCATGCAGGACAAGGCCGGCGTGCGCGAGCTTGCCCTCGCCATACGCCGCGACGGCCAGGTGCAGGAATTCTTCCGCGCGCGCTACGAGGACGCGCCGACGGATCGCACCGAGACCGTGCCCCTGAAGAACGCGAATCTCCAGGACGGCGCCTTCGAGCTCGAGATCAAGGCCACGGACGGGTCGCTGGCCGGCTTCGGCCACGGCAACACCCGCACCCTCTCCCTGCCCATGACCCTCGACACCCAGCCGCCGAGGCTTTCCATCAAGACCCTGCCCCCGCACATCGGCCGCGGCGGCTGCGCCGTGATACGCTACACGGCCAGCGAGGAGATCCACGACACGGGCGTGCTCATCAACGGCAACTTCCTCGTGCCCGCCTTCCTCCAGAAGGACGGCTCCTGGGTCTGCATCTACCCCTTCCCCTACAGGATGAGCCCGCAGGACTTCCGGAAGAGCGTCGAGATCACGGCCGCCGACGGCGCCGGCAACGTCACCCGCAGCCACATCACCGTCATGCCCTTCGACCGGAAGTTCAAGGACGACAAGCTCACCATCACCGACGCCTTCCTGGGCCGCGTCTACGAGAAGCTCTCCCACCTGACCCCTGGCGTCACCGACCCCATGCAGTGCTACCTTGCGGTCAACGACGCCGTGCGCCGCCAGAACATGGAGCGGCTCTTCGAGCTCACCCGCAGCTCCGCCGGTGCCATGCTCTGGAACGGCGGCTTCATGCCCCTGCCGAGAGCCGCCGTGCGCGCCAACTTCGCAGACCACCGCACGCTCTACTACAACGGCCAGCTCATCGGCGAGGCCTCCCATCTCGGCCTCGATCTGGCCAGCCTGCGCAACGCCGAGATCCCGGCAGCCAACGACGGCAGGGTGGTCTTCACCGGGGAGCTCGGCGTCTACGGCAACCTCTGCCTCATCGACCACGGCCTCGGCGTCTTCTCCCTCTACGCCCACATGCAGAACTTCGACGTCAAGACGGGCGACGCCGTGACCAAGGGCCAGATCATCGGCCGCACCGACCAGACTGGCCTCGCCTTCGGCGACCACCTGCACTTCGGCATCATCGTCGGCGGCATCGAGGTCACCCCCATCGAATGGCTCGACCCCAAGTGGGTGAAGAACATCGTCGACAACGTCAACGGCGTGGCAGCTCCCCAGGGCCAGGCGCCCCAGGCCGGCCAGAGTTCCGGCAAGGCGACCAAGGGCAAGCGCAGGCGCTAGACGCGCAAAGCCCTCCCGGCCTGCGCCGGAAGGGCTGGAAAAGGGGCCTGCGCCCCTGGCATGGCCTTTGGCTCAGCGTCCGCGCCTGGCGATGAGGAAGCGCACGTCGTCCGCGACATTCTTGCGGAAGTAGCAGAACACGCCGTGCTTTTCGTGGTTGTACTCGCTGTTGTTCCAGCGATCCTCCAGGGTATTGTCCTCCTGACGCATGTCGCTGAGCAGGAATTCCGAGACGCCCCGCTGGTTGGCGACCTTGTCGAAGGAGGAGCTCGAGGCGTCCGAGAGGCTGACAACATAGTCCCCCGAGCGTTCCCGGCTCTCGGAGAAGAAGGCCCGGTAGGGACCGTCGTAGCCCTCGAGGACGGGGGCCTGGTCGTAGAGCGTGGCGCTGGCCTGATGCGCCGGATCCTTTTTCTTCTTCTCCTGGCTTGCGGCGTAGCCGACCAGGGCGGCCGTGCCGATGACGGCGGCCGAGCCGACGAGCAGGGGCGCCATGTAGCGCGACTCGCAGCCCGCAGTGACCAGCGAGGCTGCGATGAGGCAGGGAAGCGCGTATTTCTTCAGCAACATGGGAACCTCCACAGGTTGAGTGCGGGGTGAAGAGGTCTTGACGGCGGCCTGCAGGCGTGCAGGACCTTGGCAAGGTTCATTGGTACTTCGCCAGGATGCCCTTGCCAAGCCCTTTCTTGCCAGGCCGCCGCCCGCCCGGCCTTTTCAGCAAGTCCGTCTGGCCGCGGCAGGGACGTATCCCAGACGGCGCTGGCCAGAAGGTTTCCTCTGGCAGGCATGAGGCAATCGGGCATGCGTGCGCCCTGGAGTCGCGCCAAGTGTCGCGCCAGTTGCCCCGCTAGGCGCCGAGGACCTGCCTGAGCAGGGCAAAGAGCTTGTCCAGATCGATGGGCTTGACAAGGTGGCCGTTCATGCCGGCATCCCGGCCGGCCTGGATGTCCGCGTTGCTGGAGTTGGCCGACAGGGCGATGACGGGCACCTTGGCCTTGGCCTTGTCCGCCAGGGCGCGGATGGCGCGCGTGGCCTCGAAGCCGTCCATGTTGGGCATCTGCAGATCCATGAGCACCACGTCGTAGTGGCCGGCCGCGGCCTGCTCCACCTTGGCGAGGGCCTGGACACCGTCCTCGGCCTCATCGACTTCGAAGCCGTTCATGGCAAGGACGGCCGCCGCAATTTCGCGGTTGACCTCGATGTCATCCACCAGCAGCACGCGTCTGCCAGTGAAGTCCACGTCCTTTCCGCTGGCCTCCTCGGCCTGGCGGCTCTGGCAGCCCAGGGCCTTGGCGAGGGCCCGGCGCAGCTCCGAGGCGAAGACGGGCTTGGCGCAGATGGCAGCCACCCCCGTTCCCTCGGAGGCCTTCCTGACCCGCTCGATGTCGTAGGCCGTGACGAGCACGAGGCCGATGCCGCGCCCCGCAGACGCGGCCATGTCCGCCATCGCCCTGGCCGCGTCCACGCCCGACATGTCGCGCATGCGCCACTCGAGGATGCAGACGTCGAAGGGATCGTCTGCGCTCAGGGCCGCGTCGGAGCGCTGGATGGCCTCGTGGCCGGACATGGTCCATTCGGCGGACGCCCCCATGGCCTCGAGATGCCCGATGAGGGCCCTGCAGGCATTGCTGTCGTCGTCGGCCACCAGCACCTTGAGGCCCGAGGCATCGAAAGGCTCCGAGGCCTGGCTTTCATTTCCGCCCACCGTGCGGAAGCGGAAGCCCAGGATGAACTCCGTGCCCTTCCCGAGCTCGGACTCCACGCGGACGGTGCCCTGCATGAGGGCAATGAGGTTCATGGTGACGGCCATGCCAAGGCCGGTTCCGCCCAGCCTCTGTTCGGCGTCGCCGCCCTCGCGCTCAAAGGCCTGGAAGTTGCGCGCCAGAAATTCCTTCGACATGCCGATGCCGTTGTCCTTCACGCGGACCTCGAAGCTGGCCTCGTCGGCGCTGCCTTCCGGCTCGAGCTCGCGGATGTTGACCTCCACGTGGCCGCCCGGCGGGGTGAACTTGATGGCGTTGCCGCAGATATTGATGAGGATCTGGGACAGGCGCAGCCTGTCGCAGAGTATGTTCTCGTGCCGCACGCCGATGGCGTTGACGTCCACGGTATGGCGCTTGGCGGCGACCTGGCCGAGCAGCATGACGTGGAGGGCGCGCATGAGCTCGGGAATGTTCACCGGCGAGAGGTGGAGCTCCACCCTGCCCCCCTCGATCTGGCTCATCTCGAGCACGTTGTTGATCAGCGAGAGCATGTGGCTGCTCGAGAGGTTGATCTTGTGCAGGTAGGCGTGGATGGTCGGCACGTCGTACTTGGAGAGCGCAAGGTTCGTGAAGCCGATGACGGCGTTCATGGGCGTCCGGAAATCGTGGGACATGCTCGAGAGAAAGCCGCTCTTGAGGCGGCTGGCCTCCTCGGCCTGAATGCGCCTGGTCTCCACCTGGTTCCAGCGCGTGCGCATGAGCCAGTACATGCCGAAGACAACGGCGATGATGAGGGCCACAAGGGTCAGCTGGAGGGCGCTGTCGCGCACCAGGTGCTGGCCGAAGGCCTCCACCTGCTTCCCGATGAAGACCTCGTCCGGCGTGCCCGGCAGGACGTTGAAGTGCTCGGCTGTCTTGGCCATGATGCCGAGGGCCGTCTCGTGCGCCTCCTGGCGTATCCACTGATGGGAGGCCTTGAAGATGAAGAAGAGCATGAAGAGCCACACCAGGGCGGAGTGGCCGAAGCGTCCCTCGCGGTCGCGGCCGAGCACCGAGAGGAAGAAGCAGATGCCGAGTATGCCCCAGACTGCGAAGAGGCAGTAGCTCTCCGTGGCCAGGCTGCCTATGGACCACACGCTCGGCATGGAGACGAAGAAGAAGAAGGCGCAGCCTATGACGGTGCCGGCAAGGCCTGCGGCAGCGTGCAGCCTGTCCCCTTCCCTGCGCGCCTGCACGAAGGCCGCCGCCGAGACGTAGGCGTAGACGATGGAGGCGCACACGGAGGAGACGTCCACGACCCAGCCTATGGTGGTGCGGCCCGTGCAGGCCACGGCGATGGAGACAGCCATGAGGAAGAGGATGGCGCTGCGCGGGATGCCGCGCTCCGTGCGCATCCCGAACCAGGGGGGCAGGACGCCGTGCTCGGCCAGGGAGCAGGAGAGGCGCGACAGCGCGATGGTAAAGCCCGTCACGGCCGTGCCCACGGCTGCCAGCACGCAGGCTGCCAGCACAGCCTTGCCAGAGCTTCCCATGTGCTCGGCAACGACGCTGAAGACGGGCATGCCGGACATGCCGGCCCCGCCGCCTGCGGCCTTGGCGCTGGCCCAAGCCTGCCAGCCCTCCTTGACAAGGGGGGCCGCGGCCACGGCGACGAGGGCTGCATAGGCGGCTACGGCGCAGAGCAGGGCACAGGCGACCGGCCAGAGGAGGAAGCGCCTGGAAAAGTTGATCTCGCCCGCCACGTGGGAGGTGGCCTCGAAGCCCACGAAGGCCCAGGGGGCCAGCGCCAGGGCGCCGAAGATCTGGAATGCATGGCTTGCGCCCGGCGCAAAGGCGGGAGCCAGGCCGGCAAGGCCGCCCGAATCGGCGAAGACGTCGGCAAAGCACCAGGCAATGCCTCCTGCCAGCAGGACGGCCAAGCCCGTGTTCAGCCGCACGGCCCAGCGGTTGCGCCACAGGCAAAGGCAGCCGAAGAAGAGGATCACGCCCGCCGACAGCAGCACCTCGCCAAGCCAGACTTCGTAGCCTGCCACTGTGTAGTGGAGGCCAAACTTGAGCGCGTTGCCGCCGTAGCGGCGCACCAGCAGCGCGAAGGCAGTGGCGTTGGCCCAGATGATGGAGGCGTAGGCCAGCCAGAGAAACCATGCGCAGAGGAAGGCGTGGTCGCAGCCAAGGGCCTCGCGCACGTAGCTTGTGCTGCCCCCGCCGTCGTTTCCGCGCCGTGCCATGTAGTGGTAGTTGACCCCCACGACCAGCAGGCAGAGGGCGCCCAGCAGCAGGCCGAGGCAGGTGCCGAGCGGTCCTGCCAGCGGCAGGAAGGTGGTGCCCGGCATGACGAAGGCGCCCCAGCCCACGCAGCAGCCGAAAGCCAGGCCCCAGACGGCAAGGGGGGTGAAGCGCCAGGCAGGGGTGCGCCCTTTCGAATCCGACCGTTCCGTATCCATTGGCTCTGAATTCATTGGCTAACAAACTTGAATTATTAGCGATTTAAAGAAACCAAATTGTATTCCTGCAGCCATGTTTTGGCAAGCGGCCAAAAGTCGCCGCCGCCGTCTGGCAGCGCCTAGCCAAACGCCTGTCTCAGCGCCTGTCCAAGCCCCGGCGCGTTCCGCATCGTCCTTGGCGCAGCGCGTCAGCAAGGCGGGCGGGCACCCAGTGGATAGCCAGAGCCCAGCCAGCACCCAGTCAGCGTGCAGTGCCGGCGTCTGGGCGCCCCGTCTGCCCTGCCGCCGGCATGTCGCAGCCTTCCCACTCGTCCGGGAGCTCCCGCCGGAATCGGCGCCAGTCGGGCGCCTGCCTGTCCTCCGCCGACGGCTCCCAGAAGCGCATGCGGGCAAGGCTGGCCTCGCCCATGAAGCCGCCACGGACTATCCTCCCCTCCTGGACGAGGCAGAATTCCTCGCCAAAGCCCGGACGGCAGACCCGCACGCCCCTGCTCCCCAGTTCAAGCGCTTCGTCAAAGGTCATGCCCGGCCTCCCTGGCGTGCGAAACAGGATCCCTCGGGGCAAAGGCTTTCAGCACAGGGGCTTTCGGGACAGGCGGCTTCGGAAGCGGGGCTGCCGGGAAAGGCATCGCCGTAGTGCACCTTGAGCAGGGTCAGGCCACAGGCCGGCGCTGTCCGCGAACGGAGCAGCTCCCGGGGACGGCCCTGAAGGAAGGACGGCACCTTGTCAGGCGCAAGCTTCCCCTTGCCCACGTCGTGGAGCAGGCCTGCGATATTGCGCACCATCTGCTTGAGAAAGCCCGAGCCCGTGACGTCGAGCCGAAGGCAGGGCCTGTGCGGGGGGAGAGAGGGGCCTGCCTTGGTCAAGACCGCGTCCCAGCTCTCTTCGGCAAGCTCCAGGGCATAGAGGGTGCGCACGGTGTCCTTCACGGGCGTGCCGGCATTGGCGAAGCTCGCAAAGTCGTGCGTGCCCTTGAAAAGCTCCAGAGCCTTGCGCATAGGTGCCTCGTCCAGGGGCCCGCAGCGCCAGACGAAGGGTCCAAGCCAGGGAAGCGCAAAGCCAGGCTCCTGCCAGAAGCGGTAGCGGTAGGTCTTGGCCCTGGCGGAAAAGCGGGCGTGGAAGTCCCCGGCACAGGGCTCGCAGGAAAGCACCCGGATGGCGTCGGGCAGGAGGGCGTTGAGCGCGTGCCGCCAGTCCCGGATCTTCGGAAAGCGTTCGTCTTCCACGTCGCAGTGCACCGTCTGCCCAAGGGCGTGGACGCCGGCGTCCGTGCGGCCGGAGCCAAACGCGGCAACGTGCACGCCGGCAAGCCTTGAGAGGGCCTGCTCCAGCTGGCCCTGCACGGTGCGCAGGGCCAGCGCCGGTGCCTGTATCTGCCAGCCGTGCCAGCCTGTGCCCTCGTAGGCGAGGACGATTTTCAGGCGCATGGCGCGAAAGGGTGCCCCTTCCCTACTCCTTGGACTGGCCTTGCTCGGTGCCGTCGGCGATGCGCTTCAGGTACTTGCTGCGGCAGTCGTAGCTGCAGAAGTGGTAGACCTTGTCGCCGTCGCGCACCGTGACGCTGTCGTCCACCGGCACGTAGGCCCCGCACTCGGGATCCTTGACCATCTCGCCGGCCTCGATCTTCTTCTTCATGTTCTTGCTCTCCTCCTGCTCGTCCTTCTTGCGCTTCTTGAGGAAGTCGTTGGCGAAAAGGCGGTAGAGCAGATATACGGCGAGGGCGAGGACTATCCATCTGATCATCGAAAGACTCCTTGACGGGCATGGACGGGCATGGCGACAGGCTGAGGCTATGGCGCGCAGGGGCGCGCAGAAAGGGACGCTAGCACGAAGCCGGCTCCGCGTCATGGAAAAAAAGGGGCGCCTGGCAGAAAGCGGCCAGACCTACTGCCAGATGCGGTCGCCGTCCGAGAACCAGCGAAACGCTTCCAAGCACGTGCCCACAGGAGTGCCCTGGATCGCGATGTCCGGCGCAATGTCGCGCAGAGGCACAAGCCAGAAGGCCCGCTCCTTGAGCCTCGGGTGCGGCAGGGTGCAGACGGGGTGGTCCGAGACCAGATCGTCGAAGAGCAGCATGTCGATGTCTATGGCCCGGGGGCCGTAGCGCAGATTGGGATCAGTGCTTCTGACCCGGCCGAGGGCGGTTTCGAGCTCGAGAAGGCGCTGCATGAGCGGCACGGGCTCCCAGGAGGCGTCGGCAAAAAAGCGCGCCACCTGGTTGGAGAACCAGGGCTGGTCCGCATAGAGCTGGGGCTCGGTGCGGTAAATGGGGGAGGCCTCGTCGAGAACGAGGCCGGGGATGCGGCCAAGCTCCTCGAAGGCCTGCGCAATGCGCCTGGCAGCTGGGGGCTCGTTGGCGCCAAGGCCGAGGTAGACGGTATGCTTTTCCATAGCGCGAATATCATAGCGGGAGCCCCTGCCAGCGTCAAAGGCGCCGTCGCGCCATCGCCACGCCATGGTCCCCGTCTCCCTTGTCCCGTCGCCCAAACCTTCCGGCCAGCCTCCCTTGCCCGCATGCGCGAGAGGGACTACCATGCTTGCCAGTCAGGATGCCAGACAGGAGGCTGGACGGCGTCCGCTTCCACCCCCTTTTTCCCAGCCAGCTTGAAGGATCCCATGCCAGCCGCGCTTCTGCCCGATCTCAAGACCCTGCAGGGCCTTGCCCGCCAATGGGAAGACGCCCTGCTCGCCGAGCGGGGGCTCTCGCCTGCCACGGAGGCTTCCTATGCCCAGGACATAGGCTGCCTGCTGGCCTTTCTCGAGACCCTCGGGGGAGGCGGGAGCGGAGCCTGCAGCTTCGACGACGCCTCGGCAGACTGCTTTCTTGCCTGGCGCAGGGCCCAGGGCGACGCGCCGAAGACCCTGGCCAGACGCCTTTCGGCCATGCGCTCCTTCTTCCGCTACCTCGTGGACGAAGGCGAAGTGTCCGCCAATCCGGCCGTGGACTGCGAGAATCCCAAGCTCCCCCTGCATCTGCCGGAATTCTTTTCCCAGGAAGAGATCGCGCGCGTGCTGGCAGCCCCAGATCCCGCCACGGACCGGGGCCGGCGCGACGCCTGCATGCTGGCCCTGCTCTACGCCGCCGGCCTGCGCGTCTCGGAGCTTGTCACGCTTGAGCTCAAGGACGTGGATCTGGCCAGAGGGACGATCAGCGTCTTCGGCAAGGGCCGCAAGGAGCGCACCGTGCCCGTGCACGCCCGCATGCAGCGCGATCTGCAGGCCTACCTGACCGAGGTGCGCCCGCGCTTTTCCCCTGCCTGCCCCTGCGTTTTCGTCGGCCGCAGGGGCCTTGGCCTGACGCGCCAGTACGTGTGGAAGCTCGTGAAGGAGGCGGCCCGCCAGGCCGGCATCGCCAGGGAAGTTTCGCCCCACACCTTCCGCCACAGCTTCGCCACGCACCTGCTGGAGGGCGGAGCGGACCTGCGCGCCGTCCAGACCCTGCTCGGCCACGCCGACATCGCGGCCACGGAGATCTACACCCACGTGCAGGCCCGGCGCCTTGCCGAGCTGCACCGCAAGTTTCATCCAAGGAGCCGGTCGTGAACACCCCGCAAGCCCCGCAGTCCGGGGCCAACTCAACCCTCGTCACCTGCCACTCCAACGCGGACTTCGACGCGCTGGCGGCCATGCTGGCGGCAGCCCGGCTCAGCGCCCCCTGCGACCTGCTCTTCCCCGGCACCCAGGAGAAGAACCTGGACGCCCTCTACGCCGAGCTCAAGGAAGGCCAGGACAGGCGCAGCAACGGCTGCGCCTTCGTGGACGCGCAGACGGCTGACTGGGCTCGCTACCGCCGCCTCGTCGTGGTGGACACCCGCCAGCGCTCCCGCCTGCAGCACGTCTGGCCCCTGCTGGACAATCCCCAGGTCGAGACCGAGGTGTGGGACCACCATCCCGACACCGCAGACGACATTCCGGCCCATACCGTGCACGTGGCCGTCTCCGGCTCCGCCACGAGCATGCTCGTGGAGCGCATACGCGAGCGGGGCCTCGATCTCTCGCCCGAGGAGGCGACGCTGCTGGGGCTCGGCATCTACTCCGACACCGGCTCCTTCTCCTACTCCTCGACCCGGAGCAGCGACTTCGAGGCCGCTGCCTGGCTGCTCGGCCAGGGCATGGACATCAACGCTATCAACGAGCGCGCATCCTTCGAGATGACCAAGGCCCACGTGCAGGCCCTGAACAGCCTGCTCGAGTCGGCGGAGACCTTTGCCTGCAACGGCGCCCAGGTGGTGCTGGCCGAGGCGACGCTGGAGCACTACCTCGGCGACTTCGCCTACCTCGCCCACAGGCTCATGGAGATGGAGAAGTTCGAGATCCTCTTCGCCATAGGCCGCATGGACGACCGCATCCAAGTGGTGGCGCGCTCGCGCTCCAACGCCGTCAACGTGGGCGCCATCTGCTCCGCCTTCGGCGGCGGCGGCCACGTCTACGCGGCCTCGGCCAGCGTGCGCGACAAGTCCCTGGCCCAGGTGCGCGACGAGATCCTGCGCCAGCTCAGGCTCCAGGAGCCTGACGAGAAAAGGGCGCGCGACTACATGTCCTCGCCCGCCATCGGCCTCGAGGAGGGCCACTCCATCGCCGAGGCCGACGAGCTCATGCTCCACTTCGGGCTCAAGGGCGTGCCCATCTTTGCCAAGGGAACCAGGCGCTGCCTCGGCGTCCTGGACGTCCAGGTGACCCAGAAGGCCCTTGCCCACGGCCTGGGGAGCGCCCTCGTCGACGACTACATGCTGCGCCGGGCCAAGAGCCTGCCGCCCACGGCAGACCTGCGCGACATCACCACGGTCATCGTCGGCTCCCGCCAGCGCCTCGTCCCCATCGTCGAGGACGACGCGGTGGTGGGCGTGGTGACCCGCACGGACCTCATCAACATCTTTGCCCGCGAGCCCGGCCGCATGGAGCCCCAGGAGCGCAGTCCCCGCAGCCGCAGCGTCTCCAAGGCCCTGCAGGAGCGCATGCCGGACGGCATCCTGGAGCTGCTCACGGCCGCGGCCTCCCTTGGCAGGGAGCTTGGCATGCACGTCTATGCCGTGGGCGGCTTCGTGCGCGACCTGCTCCTCAAGACGCCCAACTACGACATCGACCTCGTGGTCGAAAACGCCAATCCCGAGGGCAGCGGCAACGCCATCACCTACGCCCAGGCCCTGGCCGCGCGCCTTGGCGGCCGCGTGCGCGAGCACCAGAAGTTCCTCACCTGCACCGTCGTCTACCCCGGCTCCGAAGGCAAGGAGGAGCGCGTGGACGTGGCCACAGCCAGGCTCGAGTACTACGAGCAGCCCGGCGCCCTGCCCACCGTGGAGCACTCCAGCATACGCATGGACCTCTACCGCCGCGACTTCACCATCAACGCCCTGGCCATACGCCTCGACGTCTCCCCCATGGGCCAGATCGTGGACTTCTTCGGCGGCCAGCGCGACATCAAGGACAAGCTCATCCGCGTCCTGCACACCTTGAGCTTCGTCGAGGATCCCACGCGCTGCCTCAGGGCCGTGCGCTTCGAGCAGCGCTACGGATTCCGCATCGGTCCAGGCACCGAAAAGCTCATCAAGAACGCCGTGGCCCTCAAGCTGCCCGGCAAGCTCTCTCCCTCGAGAATCTTCAACGAATTCGAGCACATCTGCGCCGAAGAGACGGCCAGCCAGGCCTTAATGCGACTCTCTGATCTGGGTCTGCTCCAGGCCATCCACCCCCTGCTCGCGGCCCCGCCGGAGAAGGAATACAGCCTCAGCCGCGTGGCCAAGGTCGTGGCCTGGTACCGCCTGCTCTACTTCGAGGAGCCCATGCGTCCCTGGATGCTCTACTTCCTCGCCCTTGCCGGCCAGGCCTCCTACGCCGAGACCCTCGAGTGCTTCATGAAGCTTGGCATCCCCCTCTCCTTCAAGGAGGAACTCATCGGCGGCCGCGAGAAGATGCGCTACGCCCGCCAGCAGCTCAGGCGCCTCATGAAGCAGGGCGAGGGGCAGTTCAAGGTCTCCGAGCTCTGCCGGGCACTTCATCCCCTGCCGCTGGAGTGCACGCTCTACCTCATGGCCGAGTCCAAGGAGCCCGAGACGAGGCGCGCCATCTCCCGCTACATCACCTCCTGGCGCATTGCCAAGCCCGACCTCGACGGCCACGACCTCGAGCGGGCCGGGCTGGCGCCAGGACCTGCCTACGGCGTCATCCTGCGGCGCCTGCTCCAGGCCAAGCTCGACGGCGAGGCCCCCGATCCGGCGGCCCAGGAGGCCCTGGCGGCCGAACTGGTGCAGATGGCCAAGGACGGCCGCCTCGAGATCCCAAGGCCCGAGAAGAAACGGCTCAGGTCCAAAGCCGCCCGCCGGCGGGAGGAAGCCCTTCAGGAAGCCGGCAAGGACCGGGGACCGGAAGCTGGCACGGCCGCGGCCCCAGGAGCTGAACCTGATGCTGGATCCGGCGCCGGACCTGAAGCTGCACCTGCACCTGAAGCGGCCGGCGCCGGGCAGGCCCAGCCCTGATGCCGGATCAGGGCCTCCAAATGCTCGCGCTTCTTTTGGAAAGCCTTGCCCCCGTCTGGCAAAGGGGGTACTGTCCTTTCTGCTTTTGCCGCGCGCCAAGGCCCTGCCGAACCCTGCGTCGAGCCTCTCGCGGGCCTGGCCGCCAGGACCTTGGAACAAAGGCTCAAGCTCTGCTTTAACATCAAAACCAGTTCAGCGAGCAAGGACGGGTTATCCATGAAACACCTCTGGGCGCCCTGGCGCATCAGCTACATCCTCGGCCCCAAGCCGGACGAATGCGTCTTCTGCCTGCCCGAGAGCAGGGAGGAGGACGAGGAGCGGCTCGTTCTGCACCGCGGAAAGCGCTGCTTCGTCATCATGAACAAGTACCCGTACAACAACGGGCACATCATGGTCTGCCCCTACCGCCACGTCATGCGCCTGACCGACCTCAGCCAGGACGAGGCCCACGAGATGATGGACTACCTCCAGTTCTGCTCCGAGGTGCTCAAGCGCCACTTCCGCTGCCAGGGCATCAACGTCGGCCTCAATCTGGGCGAAGCCGCAGGAGCGGGCATACGCGAGCACCTGCACTTCCACCTGGTTCCCCGCTGGAACGGCGACTCCTCGTTCATGGCCGTCATGGACGAGGTGCGCACCATGCCCGAGGCGCTCGGCTCCACGTACGCCAGCCTGAAGCCGTACTTCGAAAACGCCCCCACCACCCGCTAGGAGAAGCCATGCGCTACGTCAAAGTCCTTCTGCTTGCCGTCTTCTTCTTCCTGAGCCTGGTCTTCCTCTTCCAGAACCAGACCGTCCTCAACCAGAAGCTGACCCTCCAGTTCAACCTGCTGGCCATTCCCAACATGACCTCCATCGAGCTGCCCTTCTACTACCTCATCCTGGCGTCCTTCCTCGCCGGCTGCTGCATCACCCTCGTGCTCCTGCTCTGGGACCGCATGCGCCTCTCCGCGCGCATACTCAACCAAACCTGGCGCATCAGCAACCTCGAGAGCGAAAACAAGAAGCTCATCGACAGCATGGAGAAGCTTGCGGCCATCGAGGAGGAGGAGCGCCCCGGCCTCTTTGCCCGCATCAAGGCGCAGTACATCGAGGCCAGGGAGGGCAGGAACAGGAAGCTGCTGGGCGAGCAGGCCGCAGCCGAGGCCAAGGCCGACGCAATGCCGGCGTCCTCCTACGAGGAGCCCGCAAAGTAGCGCTTTCGAGACCACCCGTTTTTTCCTGTCCGGCGGCCGGCAGCCCCACCTGCCGGCCGCCGCTTTTTCTGCCCCCTGCCAGGCACAGTCCCCGGACGCGGCATTCCACGATGTCCAAGGCGCCCAAGGCACTCCAGACACCCCAGGCAGCTCAGGCAGGTAAAGGCTCCTTGCACCCATGAGCGAAGCAGAAGACAAGCTGTCCCCCAGAGCGGCCGCAGAGGCCGATGCAACAGACGCCCCCAATGCGCACGATGGTCCCGGTACGCCCTATGCACCCGGTACGCCCGGTGCCGGCGGCGGCATCCACGCCGACAGGCCGCAGAAGGCCAAGGGCCCGGACCGCAGCCAGTTTGCCGAGGGTCCCGTGCTCGATGCCGGCGCCCCCAGCGAGGACAGCCCCGAGTCCGAAGCCAGGGCCTGCGAAAGTCCCGGCGAGGGCTACCGCATCACGCCCATGTTCGAGCAGTACCTCGAGCTGAAGCGCCAGTATCCGGACGCCCTGCTCTTCTACCGCATGGGCGACTTCTACGAGCTCTTCTTCGAGGACGCCAGAACGGCGGCCCGCGAGCTCCAGCTGGCCCTCACCTCCAGAGGCCGGGGCGAGGCCAATCCGGTTCCCATGTGCGGCGTGCCCTGGCACGCCATGGAGACCTACGCCTCCCAGCTCGTGGCCAAGGGCTACAGCCTCGCCGTCTGCGAGCAGACCGAGGATCCCAAGCAGGCCAAGGGCCTGGTCAAGCGAGCCGTGACCCGGGTGATCACGCCCGGCACCGTCTTCGAGGACGAGCATCTTGCCGGCAAGCGGCACAACTACCTGGCCTGCCTCTGCGCAGACCAGGGACGGGCAGGACTGGCCTGGGCCGACGTCTCCACGGGCGAGTGGAGCGGCATCGAGTCCGCCGAATCCGCCTGCTGGCAGTGGCTTGGCAAGTACGCGCCCAGCGAGCTGCTCCTCCAGGAAGGCGTGGAGCCGCCCCGCTCGGCCGATCTCTCCGCCATGCGCGTGGTGCGCCGGCGCCGCCAGGCCTTCGACCTGCGCCAGGCCGAAGCGCGGCTGCTCGAGATCCAGCACGTCAAGGATCTCGGCGCCCTCGGCCTCCAGGCAAGCCCCCTGCTGACGCGCTCCGCCGGCGCCCTGGCGAGCTACCTCGTCCAGACCCAGAAGCGCCAGCCAGACCACATGCTGCCCTTCCGGCCCCTGGACACGGGCTCCTGCCTCGTGGTCGACGAGCTCTCGGAGCGCAATCTCGAGCTCTTCCAGCGGCTCAACGGCGCAAAAGGCCGGGGCACCCTGCTCCACGCCCTCGACGCCACGGCAACGCCCATGGGCGGGCGCCTGCTCGAAAGCATGCTGCGCTCCCCCCTGCGCTCCATCGAGGCCATCGAAGCCATTCAGGACGCCTGCGCCTGCTTTCTGGCCGACGACAGGAAGCGCCGTGCCCTGCGCGAGGCGCTCGAGGGCGTCTTCGACCTCGAGCGGCTCTCCACGCGCATCCACCTGCAGCGCGCCATGCCCAAGGATTTCATGGCCCTGGCGAACTCCCTGCGACGCCTCCCCCAGGTCAAGGCCTGCGTCGAGGCATTCGGCGCAGACGGCAGGGAGGGCGCAGAGGACGCGGCGCACCCGGGCCTTCCGCCAAGCCTCGCCCTCGCCATGGCCGGCTGGGACGATCTGGAGGACGTTTCGGCAGAGCTTGAAGCCTGCCTTGCCGAGCCTGCGCCCCAGACCATCACCGAGGGCGGCATCTTCAAGGCCGGCTGGAATCCCGAGCTCGACCGCCTGCTCGAGCTCACGGAGCACAGCGAGCAGGCACTGCAGGAGCTCTTCGAGGCCGACCAGGCACGATGCCAGGTGAAGCTCAAGTTCGGCAACAGCCGGGTCTTCGGCTACTACTACGCCGTCAGCCGCGCCCAGCAGGCCGAAGCCCTGCCCGAAGACTTCGTGCGCCGCCAGACCGTCGCCGCAGGCGAGCGCTACACCACCCCGGGCCTCAAGGCCCTGGAGCAGGCCATACTCGAGGCTGCCGAAAAGCGCCGGGAGCTCGAGTTCCGCCTCTTCCAGGATCTGCGCGCCAAGGCGGCCGCCTGGCGACCGAGGCTGCTTGAGGCCGCCCGCCGCGCGGCCTCCATCGACTACTGGCAGTCCCTGGCCGAAAAGGCCCGCGCCTGCGGCTGGACGAGGCCGAAGCTGGTCCAGGAGCCCGTGATCCGCATCCAGGAGGGCCGCCACCCCGTGGTGGAGGAAAGCCTCGGGCGCTCGAACTTCGTGCCCAATTCCTTCACGCTCGACGAGCGGCGCCGCCTCTGCCTGCTGACTGGTCCCAACATGGCCGGCAAGTCCACGGTGCTGCGCCAGACGGCCATCCTGTGCATCATGGCCCAGATGGGCTCCTTCGTGCCGGCTCAAGCCGCCGAACTCGGCATCGTTGACCGCCTCTTCACCCGCGTCGGCGCCTCGGACAACCTGGCCCAGGGCCAGAGCACCTTCATGGTGGAGATGATGGAGACGGCGCGCATCCTGCGCCAGTGCACGAAAAGGAGCCTCGTCGTCCTCGACGAGATAGGCCGCGGCACCAGCACCTACGACGGCCTGGCCCTGGCCTGGGCCGTGGCCGAAGACCTCGCCCAGCGCTTCGGAGGTGCCGTGCGCACGCTCTTTGCGACCCACTACCACGAGCTCACCCAGCTCGAGGGGCAGATTCCGGGCGTCTTCACCATGAACGTTGCCATACGCGAAAGCGGCAGGGACATACTCTTCCTCCACAAGCTCCTGCCCGGCCCCGTGGACAGAAGCTACGGCGTCGAGGTGGCCAAGCTCGCCGGCGTGCCCCGCTCCGTCGTTGCCAGGGCCCGGGAGCTGCTGAACCGCTTCGAGGAGCTGCGCGAAGCCAGCCGCAGGCACTTCAAAAGCGTCCTCAAGCCGGCCCTGCTGCCGGGACTCGAGCTGCTGGAGAAGGCTTCGGCCAAGACAGATGCGTCCAAAGCCCGACGGGTGCAGGCCGATCCGGCAGCCGAAGCCGCGGCCCGGCCCCAGGCCCATCCGCTGGTGCAGATCCTTGCCGACCTCAAGCCCGAGGCACTCACGCCCCTGGAGGCGCTCAAGCTCGTGAGCCAGTGGAAGGAACTCTTCGCGGGCTCGGCGGAAGGCGAAGGCTGCGACTGCCAGGACGCGCAGGCCTGCCGGAACGGACAGGCCGGACAGGAGCAGCGGCCTTGAGGCCAAGGAGTGCGTCATGGGAGAGCTCAATCTCAATCCCTTTGCGGTCATAGCAAGCATAGCCGAGGAGAAGATACGCGAGGCCCAGGCCGAGGGCGCCTTCGACGACCTGCCCGGCAAGGGCAGGCCCCTGCAGTACGAGGACGACAGCGGCATCCCGGAGGACCTGCGCATGGCCTACAAGGTGCTCAAGAATTCGGGCTGCCTGCCGCCGGAAATCCAGGAGCGCAAGGAAATCTCCTCCCTGGCCGAGATGGTGGAGCACTGCTCGGACGAGCAGACGAGGCTGAGGCAGATGCACAAGCTCGAGGTTCTCATCTTCAGGGCCAAGACCCGGCAGGGACGAAGCCTCAGGCTCGCCGAAATCAACGACGCCTACTTCGACAAGCTGCTGGACCGCATCCACGTGGCAAAGAAGAAGTAGCGGCCGGGCGCAGGCTTAGGCAGAGGGATGAAGCCAAATGCAAGCACAGGCCAAGAACGCCGGGCGCCCCGGGTCCTGCCTTCGCCCAAAGCTCTCCATGTAGCCCTCCATGATGTCCCCCATGACCTTTCCCGCGATGGCGCCCCAGGCCCTGGCCCGGAGCTGGAAGGCCCAGCGCGTCCGCAGAACGCCCTCCAGGGCAGAGGCCAGGCGCGCCGGCGCAGGCTCAAGGGGACCTGCCATAGTCCCTTGCTGACGCCCCGCCATGCGCTCTGCCGCAAAGCCAGGCCGAGGAAGGCCTAAGGCCGCGTCCCCGTCCCGCACGGCACATCACGCACACCCTTATCCCGCACAGCGCCCTAAACTGTAACCCTCTTGAGGATCGTCCCCCATGCCGCAAACGAAACCAGGCACCGCAATGCAGACAAGGAAACGCTTTCGGCGCATCCAGTCCATGGCCGGCCCCATCCCCTGCGACGCCAGGGCGCTGGCGCCAGGCCTTGTCCAGGCCAGGGGCTGGAAGGCCAGAGCCTTCCGCGCAACGCCCACGAAGGACGAAGCCTTCCAGCGCCAGATGCGCCAGACGCAGCGGCTCGACTTCGGCAAGGTTTTCCTGGCCTTTGCCGTGGCAGGCAGACAGGGTCTGCTCAAGCTTGTGGACGATCTTGGCCTCGACATCGGCATGGGCCGCCGGGATGCCACGCAACCGAGCGATATCCCCAAGCCAGGGAGTCCTTCGAATGGCTTGCGCGCAGCGCAGCCCGGCTCCTCTGCCCCGCCTCGGGCCTTGCCGCCAAGGAGGCTGGCCTTGCAGAAAAGCTCCTCGAGGCAGCTGGCCGTCCAGGCCTGCTCGTGCGCTTCCTGAAGAAATTCAAGGCGCTGGCAGACGCAGTCTACCGCTCCGGGCGCGAGATAGCCTTCATCGACTCCGAGGCCGCGGACGCCGAAAACGCCAGTCCTGAGCTGGCGACCTTGGGGAGCGGCGAGCATGAGCCCCGCTGGCTCTACGCCGTGCGCAAGGACACAGGACTCCCCCTGGGGCTCGTGGCGATCAGGGAGAACGGGGAAGACGGGGAAGACAGAGAAGCCGAGGAGGAAGCCTGCACTGTACCCTGCACCGGGGACTGGCGTTGCGGCGCAGACGGGGCCAGGAAGACGGCCCAGACGACGGCCAGGGAGCGGCCGAAGCTCCTGAAGAGGCCGAAGACGGGGGCTGGCCCCCCAGCGACGGCGGCGGCAGCTGCAATGATGACGGCTGCGACGATGAGGACGACTGGTACAGGAGAGGCTATGGCAGCCTCTTTGACACGGGCCGCCTCAAGGCCAGCTTCGGCGTCCTTGCCAAGGCGGGCCTCAGGGCACAGTCCTGCCTGCTCAGTCCGCACCGCCTGGACGATCCCGGCATCAACGACTGCTACGACGGCAGGGGGAAGCTGGCTGTCCCCTTCGTCTGCCAGGTGAGGACAGACGACCCCGTTCGGAAAAGGGAGCTGGCGGCACGCAGCCTTGCGGATCTCAAGCGCCCCGCCAACCTCTTCTTCAAGGGCACGCGCATCTTCGCCGCCTCGTGGCCCGTCAAGACGGGCTCGCTGGGACACCCCGTCTGGATGCACGCCGGCCTCTTCTGCGGGAGCCCGACCCCGGAGCAGGAAGCGCAGGCCAGGGCCCGGCGTCCAGCCGAGTTCTGCACTCCGGAAGACTGCCTCGCCTTTGAGGAAGACAGCTTCTTCGTCCTTGCGACAGGCAAAAGGATGACGGCCGAAGCGGCCTTCAAGGAGTACCTTGCCCTGCTCGATGCAGCCGAGACAGCCAGCCAGGCGCCGTGCCGGCGGCGGGCAAGCCCCCGCAAGGCCAGCCCTGCCCTGCGCCGGGGGCACGAGCTCTTCTGCGCCATGGGCTTTGCCCTCTGGGGCCTGCTGGCCGACGCCATGCAGGACGTCGACGTCGTCTGCCTGCCCGATCTCATGGAGCTCATGGAAGTTGGGCTGCGCTGCCGGCTCCACGCCCGGTGGATCAGCCTGGAGAACTGCCGGAGGTATCCGGAACTGCGCCTTGCCTTCGAGGCCTGCGGCCTCGATCTGCCACACGCCCTCTTCCTCGACGGGCCGCGTCTGCGCTATGATCCCCCTGCACGACTATCCCTGCACGCGGCGTGGGACGAAGAGGACGAGGATTTCATGCACTATCTCTCCGGGCTCGCCCCGGACGATCTGGGCTGCCAGCCTCTGCTGCGCCCCTTCTGGCCCCGCCGGCACAGGCCCTGGCGCATGCGCCCCCTGCCCGGCAGGCGCCGCAAACCAGCCGCAGACGCGCCCGATGCAGATTCAAAGACCGCTGGCACGCACAGCGAGGGAGCATAAGTCCATGCCAAGCCATCACTTTTCAGCCAAACAGGCCGCAAAACAGCCCGGCAGACAGGCCTCGCAGGCACGCCTGCGTCGCATCCAGTCCATGGCCGGCCCCCTTCCCCGCGACGCCAGGGCTTTCGGCGCCGCACAGATCCTTGCCAGGGGCTGGAAGGCCAAGGCCTTCCGCGCAGCGCCCGACAGCCATGATTCCGACAGCCTCAAGGCGCGCGAGGTCTGGGTCGAGTTCGGCCTCAGCTTTTTGACCTACGCCGTGATGGCCAGACAAAACCTCGTCAAGGTCATCGACGGCCTCGGCCTTGGCCGCAGGGACGCCGCGCGCGCCATGAGCCTGCTCTACGCGACGGACACATACACCGATCCTGAGAATGCCGGCAAATGGCTCGAGGAGAGCGTCGCACGGCTCCTCTTTCCTGCCTCGGGCCTGCATGCGGAAGATGACGACGCTTCCGGGAACCCGGAGTCCAAGGCGATTGCGGAAGGGCTGCTCAAGGCCGCTGGCCAGCCTGGCATGCACGCGCGCTTTCTGAGGGAGTTCAAGGCACTGGCAGACGAAATCTACTGGTCCGAGGGCGAAATAGCCTTCATCGACTCCGCTGCGGTGGACGCCGAAAACGGGCAGGGCTTGCCCAGCCTCTTCCTGCCGCCTAGGCTCCGCAGCCGCTTCCTCTTTGCCGTGCGCAGGGACACGGGGCATCCCCTGGGCCTTGCCGAGATCAGGAATCCCGGCATCCCCGTCTCGCTGACCGAGGAGCAGCTCGAGGACATGTGGTCCAGGAACCTCATGGGGCTGCCCAGGGGAATGTGGTTCAACGCCCCATCGCATGACGACGACGAAGACGACGAAGACGGCGAAGCCAGCTGCGGCCGCGCAGGCGGTGCAGAACCTGTGCCTGACCCGGAGGAAGCGGAGGACGCGGCGAAGGCGCCGGACGGCGAAGCCGGGTACGAGGCGCACGGCGGCGGGCAGGAGGGCGAAGAGCAGGACGTCGACGAGGAAGACGGGCAGGACGACGGCCAGAATGACGAAAAGGAAGATTGGGAGGAAGACGGCGAGGATGGCTGGCCTGACGCGCCGGAAGACAATTTTGACTGCGGCCGGCTCGGGGAGGCCTTCGAACTCTTTGCCGAGGCCGGCATTGCGCCGCAGTCCTGCCTGCTTGGCGGACGCCTGCTTGCCGATCCCAGCCTCGACCGCTTCTACGATGCCCAAGGCAGGCTTGCCCTGCCCTACATCGCCATGGTCAAGAAAAGCGATCCCCTCCTGCAGGAGGCCGTGGAGGCCGCCGACTTGGAGGAGCTTCTGCGCTCCGGCAGCCGCATGCCCCACGAGGGGGGCCTGCTCTTCATCACGACGCGCCCCGTCCAGGTCGGCACTGACTCCCGTCCCGCCTGGCTCCACGTGGGCTGGTTCTACCTTCCCCCCGATGAAGAGTCCCTTGCAGAGCAGGGTGCAGGGCAGGATGGCGACGGAGAAGCCCGCCCAGCCGGCACAGACCTTGCGCCCGAAGAGCTCCGGGACTGGTGGCAGTCCTGGCGCCTTGGCATCGTAACGGGCGCATGCATGACGGGTCCGGAAGCCTTCACGGAATACTACGCCCTCCAGAAGGCTGCCGAGCTCTGCGACAGCTCGCCCGTCAGGGAGCGCAGCCCTGCGGGCACGACGGCTGTCCTGCGCCGGGGCCACAACCTCTTCAGCGCCATAGGCCTCGTTGCCTGGGGTCTGATGGCGCACAGCATGGAGAACTCGTGGGAATCAGACCCGGAGCACCTTGCGGAGCGGCTTGAGCATCTGCACGCCTGCACGCTCCACCCCCGGCGGATCACCATTCCCGACATCACGCAGGACGATTCGCTCATCACGGCCTTCATGGCAGCCGGCATAGCCTGTCCGCGCACCATCTTCCTCGAGGGACGGCGCCTGCGCTACGATCCGCTGCGCGACTTTGCGGACAAGACCATGTGGGGCGACGACGAGGACGAGGACTTTGTGGCCTTCATGAAGGAGCTCACGCCGGACCGCCTGGACGCGATGCTCATGGACCGCCCCTTCTGGCCCCGCCGGCACAGGCCATGGCGCATAGGCAAAGGGCGCAGGCATCCCCGCGCACGCCTGCGCCGCGGGCAGGACGCCCTGCCGGCGCAGGCACCCGCATCCAGGACGTAGCAAGGCGCCCGCATCCAGGCCAGAGCAAGCCCCTGTCAAGGCCCTGTCAAGCCGCATCAAGGCCGCATTAAGGGAGGCCCGAACATGTCAAGCCAGCTGCCGCAGGCCGCGCCACGATGCCGCAGATCGGCACGAAGCGCTGCTGCGTCGAGCTCGATCTGCCCAAGGACGCCATCCTGCGCTTCGGCATAGCCTTCCGCAGGAAGACATGCGCTGCGAGGACACGGCCTCTCCTGACGCGGCCAGGCAGAAGCGTCGACGCAAGGTCAAGGACGCCAGCGAAGCGAGTGGAAGACGCCGCGGCAGCCGCTCTTTTGCCAAGGCAAGGATGAGGCTCCAGCCCTGCCGCTGCAAAAGGCCCTTGCCCAGCGCCTCCTAGAAGAGGTCTTCGTCGGCCGGCATGCGGTCCCAGTAGACGCGGCCCTTCTTCTTGTACTTGCGCAGGAGCACGTAGAGGCTGCCGGGCCCGCCGTCGTGGGGCCTGGCCGTGCAGAAGGCGAGCACCACGCGCTTGAAGGGCTCCTGGGTGAACCAGAGCTTGAGCTTCTCGCGCAGAATGCCGATGCCGTCGGGCGAGTTCCTGCCGCGGCCGGGCACGACGATGACGCAGCGCATGCCGCGGTACCAGCTGGACTTGAAGAAGCCGCGCAGGCTCTCGAAGGCCTGCTGGACGTTGAGGCCGTGCAGGTCGATGCTGGCCTCGGGGCTGAAGGCGCCCTGGCGCAGCTTGCCCACGGTGAGCTGGTCCAAACCGACGACATAGCCCTCGCAGTACTCCTCGGTGAAGGAGAGGGCGAACTCGAGCTTGCCGTCCAGGAGATCCTGCAGGGGATTGCTGCCGGGTTCAGGGGCCGCGGCCTGGGGCACCACGGCGGGATTCACCTCGCGCCCCGTGGCGCTGAGAGGCTTCACGCCCTGCATGGCCTTGGCAAAGGCAGGATCGGCGCCTTCCTCCCTGAGGAGCGCCGCCATGTCCATGTCCTCTTCAGCCCCAGTTCCGCTTCCAGTTCCGCCTGCCTTGCCCCCGCCGGCCCTGGCCGCAAGTTCCTGGCGGTGCAGCCTGGCCTCGCGCCGGCGCTCCGCCCTGCTGGGCTTCAGGGGGAAGGCGCCAGCAAGCCCGCACGCATCCGCCATGGCAAAGCCCCCGGTGTCGGGCTTTGCCGGCTTTGGCCCAGCCATGCCCTTGACCGCCCTGCTCCTGGGCGCCTGCTGCTCGACGCCCTCCATGGCGCTCAAAAAGAGCTCGCTTTCCCGGCGGAGTTCGGGCGGCACGGCCTTTCTGGCCTTGCGGGCCTGCTTCACGAGCTCTTCGGCCACCCTGCCGGCAACGCTCTTCTTGGGATAGCTCCCGGCATCGAGCCCGGCAAAGGGATTGTTGGCAAACTTGCTTTGATCGGCCATGGCATGCTCCATGAAAAAAGCCGCAGGCAGGGCCCGCGGCTTTGGAATAGGCGTTGCGTGGAGAATTGCTGGAGGCTACTTGCCAGCTTCAGGCTTCGCCTCGGCGGGCTTGGCTTCGGGCTTCGCCTCGGCGGGCTTGGCCGCATCCTGCTTGGCTTCGGGCTTGGCTTCAGGCTTCGCTTCGGCGGGCTTGGCCGCATCCTGCTTGGCTTCGGGCTTGGCGACCTCGGGCTGGACGGCGGGAGCGGGAGCGGGATCCTCGATCTTGACGTTGACGACGGCCGACTCCTTGGTTTCGTGCTTGCCCGTGACGTAGGTGTAGCTGAGGGACGTCATGACGAAGATGACGGCCATGAAGGCGGTCATCTTGGCCAGCAGGCCGCCCGCGCCGGAGCTGCCGAAGACGGACGTGTTGCCGCCGCCGAAGATGACGCCCATGCCTTCCTTGCCTGCCTGGAGCAGGATAAGAATGACAAGCAGCACGCAGACAACGATATGCAGGGCAAGGATAATCGACTCCACAGTCAAGCCTCCAGCTAAGCGGTCGTAACTAGGCGAAAACGATGTCGAGGAAGCTTTTCGCCTCCAAAGAGGCACCACCTACCAGAACACCGTTGACGTTGTCAACACCGAGAATCTGGGCCGTATTGGAGGGCTTGACGGAGCCGCCGTAGAGTATGGGGAGCTCTTCGCAGGCGGAGCCGAAGAGGGCGCGCAAAACGTCGCGGATGAGGCCGTGGGCCTCGGCGATGTCGGCGGGCGTCGCGGTCTTGCCGGTGCCGATGGCCCACACGGGCTCGTAGGCGACGGCGAGAACGGAGGTCGCGGCCTCGGGGGACTGGCCGGACAGGGCGCTGGTGAGCTGGCGGGTCAGCACCTTGCGCAGATCTCCCGCCTCGCGCTCCTCGAGAGTCTCGCCCACGCAGAGCATGACCTTGAAGCCGTGCTCCACGGCGAAGTTTACCTTGCGGGCAATGAGATCGTCCGGCTCGTTGAAGATGTGGCGACGTTCGGAATGGCCGACGAGCACCCAGCTGGCCCCGCACTCGTGCACCATGGAGGCGGAGATTTCGCCGGTGTAGGCGCCGTTCTCCTCAGGATAGAAGTTCTGCACGCCCGTCTCGAAGCGGCCCATGGAGGACTGGGACACGATGTTCAGGGCCGTGGCAGGCGGGAAGATGAGCACGTCCCTGCCTTCGGGCTCTTTCTCGAGGCCGGCGGCCACCTCGCTCGCCAGCGCTTCGCCCTGGGAGCGGGTCTTGTTCATTTTCCAGTTGGCGGCCATAATGGTCTTCATACGTCATCTCCCGGCAAGTTGAAGGTTGCGGAGCAGCCTCCCTCGGGGACGCACCCCGGGCGGAGGGGTCTGGGCAAGGGGAAAGCCTGGATCAGGCGAGCTCAAGCGTCATGACGAGCGCGTCCTCCCCGTCGCTGTAGTAGCGGCGCCGGAGACCGGCCTGCTCGAAGCCGGCGCTCAGGTAGAGCCTGAGGGCGGGAGCGTTGCTCGGCCTGACTTCCAGACAGCATTTTTCTATAGACTTTTCCCTTGCCTCGTGCAAGACCTCTGCCAGCAGACGGCTGGCCGTCCCGCGCCCCCGGCAGGCGGGGTCCACGGCGACGTTGAGCACTTCGAGCTCGCCGGCAGCCGTCTGGCAGGCGATGTAGCCCGCAAGGCCCCCCTGCTCCCCGAACGCTCCCCAGGCGAGAAAGGCGGGATCCGCCAGCGCCCTAGCGTAGGCCCCGGCGCTCCAGCCTGAGGGAAAGCATGCCTGCTCAAGCCGGCTGACGGCCTCCGCGTCCGCGGGGTCCAGCCGGCGAAGGACGAAGCGTGGCCCGCAAGCCTGATCCGATTCCACGACGCACCTCCAGAAGCCGCCGGGCCCAGAGCCCGGGTTTCGGTGCACCCCCGGCCAGCCCCCTTCCCGAGGACCTGCCCGGCGACGCCGTTGAAGTGTTTACCGCCGACGGCCGCCTGCTCGCCCTTGGCAGGGAGGAGGACTGGCAGGGCCAGGACCGTGCCGTCCATGCCTCGGCCTGCCTCGGCTTCGGCTGGAACGGCGACATCCTCGTTGCCGTCGATGCCGGCGGGATGGCCGACTTTGCGGGCTTCGCCCTGCGCAGGCCCGGCGAATCCTCCCTCGAAGCCCTGGAGCGGGGCGCCCCGGAACTCTGCCGCAACGCCTTCGCTCTGCGCCCGCAGGGCCTGCTCGAGCCCTCTGCAGCCACGGGCAGGCGCTGGATTGCGATCTGGGCCTGCGACCTGCCGGAAGCGTTTCTGAACGGCCCGGGCCTGCGCGGCCACTGGGCCGTGGTGTCGCCGGCCTGGCTGGAAGTTGCGGCCCGCGGCGCGATGCAGGCGGAAGCGGCAACCCAAGCGCCTGCCAGCATGCCCGTCCAGGCGCAGGAAAAGCCCAGGCGGGGCCGTCCGCGCAAGCCCCCGCGGGGCCGTCCAGGCCGCAAGCCCCTGTCGCGGCCCAAGGCCGCAGGGCAAGGCGAGGGCGCCGGCATAGCTGACAGCCTGATCCACGCCGTTTCGCCAAGGCTTGCCCTGGCCGTCGCCTCAGGCGCCCTTCGGCTCCGCGCCGTCCGGGGACGGCAGGACGGAGCCGGCGAAAGCCCTGCGGACAGGGCAGGCTTGAGGACGCCAGCAGCGCCAAGACCGGCAAGAGCGGCAGACTTGGCAGAACTGACGGCAGAAGCGGCAGATCTGGCAGAGGGCAAGGCTTAGGCCCTGCCTGCCGGCACGCCGTCTGCCCCAGGGCGGCTTTCGGGATCGCGTTCGGCCAGCAGCCTGTCGCCCGCGTGCATGGCTGCAAGAAGCTCGGCGTGGAGGCGGCCGTTGCTCGCGCAGATGACGCGGCCCGGCTGGTAGGGGCGCCCTTCGTCGTCGGAGACCGTCCCGCCCGCCTCAAGGCAGAGGAGCCAGCCTGCCATGTAGTCCCAGGGCTTGAGATTGCCTTCGTAGTAGGCGTCGAGCCGTCCCATGGCGACATAGGCCAGATCGAGCGAGGCCGCGCCGATGCGGCGCACGCCCTGGGCCTGGACGAGCACGCCCGAAAGCCGGGCGCAGATTGCGGGGCAGGTCTGCCTGATGTCGTAGGGAAAGCCCGTGGCCACCAGGCCGTCGGCGAGGCTGTCCACGGCCGAGACATGGATGGGTCTGCCGTTGAGCCAGGCGCCCTGGCCCCTGGCCGCCCACCAGGTTTCGTTCATCATGGGACAGGCCGTCATGCCGAAGACGGGCACGCCGTCCTCGCAGAAGGCTGCCGTGATGCAGGTCATGGGCAGGCCGTGGACGAAGTTGGTCGTGCCGTCGATAGGGTCGATGACCCAGCAGGGACCTGCCGGAGGCAGGGCGTGGGGATCGGCGCCCTCCTCGCCGAGCAGGGCTGCCCCCGGCGCGATGGGCCTGAGGCCTGCGGCAAGCTCTTCCTGCAGGCGCAGATCCATGGTGGAGACGAGATCGATGGGCCCCTTGCGGGTAAAGCGGCGCGGCTCGTGCCAGGCGTCCTGCATGAGCCCGGCGCAGCGGGCAAGGCAGTCCAGGGCCTGCACCGTCTGGGCGTGGGCGAGCGGCATGGCGTCCTCCTTGGGACAAGGCAGGGAAAGGCGGGGAAGGCGGGAAGGTCCGGCCTATCGGCAAGGTCCTGTAGGTTCGGAAGGCTCCTAGGCGATGAAGACGTCCCGGTAGGTCTTCCTGTCGAGCATGGCCTTGGCCGTGCCGCGCAGGATGGCCGTAAGCGGATCCTCGGCCACGAAGACGCGCAGCCTGGTGCGTTCGGCGAGCAGATCCGCCAGGCCCCTCAGCAGGGCGCCGCCGCCGGCAAGGCAGAAGCCGGAGGAATAGATGTCGGCAGCCAGCTCCGGCGGGGTGCGCTCGAGGGTGCGCATGACGGCGCCGGCTATCTCCTGGACGGGCTCGGCCAGCGCCTCGCGCACGTCCTCCGCCTTGATGGTGAAGGTGCGCGGCACCCCGGCGACAAGGTCCTTGCCCGCCACCTCAATGTCGGCAAGATCCGGCACCGGCAAGGCCGATCCGACGGCAATCTTGATCCGCTCCGCGGTGTTCTCGCCGACCTCGAGGCGGTAGCGGTCGCGCAGCATGCGCAGGACGAGCTCGTTCATGCGGTCGCCGGCAACGCGCAGGGACTGGGAGACCGTCACGGCGGACAGGGTGATGACGGCCACCTCGCTGGTGCCGCCGCCGATGTCGGCCACCAGAGATCCCTTCGGCTCGGTGACGGGAAGCCCCGCGCCGATGGCCGCGGCCATGGGCTCCTCTATGAGCGAGACCTTGACGGCGCCGGCCGAGAGGGCCGCGTCGATGACGGCCTTCTTCTCGACCTGGGTGATGCCCGTGGGCACGCAGATGACCATGGAGGGCTTGACCAGCCCGAGGCGCCCTATGGCCTTGCGGATGAAGGAGACGACCATGAGGCTCGCCACGTCGAAGTCGGCCACCACGCCGTCCTTCATGGGGCGCACCGTGCGTATGCGGCCGGGCGTCCTGCCGCGGGCGCGCTTGGCTTCGGCGCCGACGGCGAGAACCTCGCGGGTCTGCGCGTCCAGGGCGACCACGGAGGGCTCGTTGACGACGATGCCGCCGTCCCTGGTGTAGAGCAGGGTGTTGGCCGTTCCCAGGTCCATGGCGATGTCCTGGGAAAAGAGGCCGAGGAAGCGCTGCCACAGGCCCATTGCTTATTCTTCCTCCCCAGTGCGCGGCGGCTGGTAGGGAGAGGTGTCGGGATCGTGGAGCCTGGGCCCCTTGCGGTAGATCTGGGCCTTTTCCATGGAGCTCTTGAGGCGGGTCTTGAGATAGAGGTTTTCGAGGTGCAGCGAGAGCAGGACCAGGGCCTGGCGCAGGAAGGTGCGCATGGTCTCGCCCACTTCGCGGGGCTGGCGGCTGCCCAGGCAGACAACGCCGCGCGTGCTCTTGCTGATGGTGACGGGCAGGCAGATGACGGCTTCGAAGTCGCAGGGCAGGTTGTCGCTCGTGCCGAAGAGGGCGGGCGCGCGGCCGTCGAAGCCGGTCTGCACCACCGGCTGGCCGTTACGGAAGACCCAGCCGGCCAGGCCGCTCGAGACGCTCTGGTAGAAGGGCTCGCCCGACTGGACGAGCAGGGGCGCGTTCTCGGCCTCGATGCAGTAGGACTCGCCCTGCACCACCACGGAGGCGAAGGCGCAGTACTCGAAGCCCGTGGCCTCCGAGACGCTCGCCAGGAAGCTGCGTATGAAGACCGACCAGTGCTTGTACTGGCTGAGCCATTCCCCGATGAGGCCGAGCTGCAGGAAGTAGCCGGGAATCTCGCTCGTCGCCTCCTCGGCGCCGCGGCGGCGCAGCAGGCCGTCGACGACCTCGGCGAAGAGCTGGAGCAGGCGGCTGTCCTTCTCCGTGAAGGAGCGCTTCTCGAGGGTGTCCACGCACAGACAGCCGCCCGTGGGCAGGGGGCAGCCCATGAAGGCCTTCACGCGGGCCTCTTCGCCAGGCTTGTAGTAGTCGAGCTTGCTGTGCTCGCCGTCGAAGTCAGGCACCATGAGGGGCTTGCGGTTGCGCAGAATCCAGCCGGCAAGGCCCTGGCCGGGTGCAAGGCGCGCACCGGCAAGGATGCCGTCGCCCATGGAGAACCAGTCGGCGAGGCGGGAAGTTTCGGGCTCTTCGCCCTCCCTGGCGTCGGGGAGGAAGAGCACGCAGGAATTGGCATCGAAGACGCTGGCTGCAAGGCCGAGCATCTGCTGTTCAAGCGTGGAGGAGAGTGCAGACATGGGCTCACGTTCCGGCAGGGTTTGGCGCCAGACGGGCTGGCGCGCGGTAGCGGGGGAAAGGCGCCGGGAGGCTCCGGCGACTTTGCAGGGTAGCAGAGGCAGCCCTCTCCCGCAATGCCTGCGGCACGTCCCGCGTCCTGTCCCAGGCCCAGCAGGAAGCGCCCCTGCACCCCGTTGAACGGGGGCTGTCCGATTCGCCTGATGCGGGGCAAGGACTGCCGCTGCAGCCATGGCCGCTTCCGTCGAGGAGGCTCCCGTAGAAGGAGGCCAGGCATCTTCGGCGCAGCTGCGCCTGCCCTGCCCTTGGCTGGCACGCGCCCACGCCTTCCCCACACATGCTGCCGGCCTGCAGCTGCCAGCGCCTTCCCCTTGCCCTGCCTGCACGCCGGATCCGCAGGGCCTGTGGCCGGAGGACTTGCGAGCGCTTGCCTGCGCCATGACGCAGCGCGGTCGCAGGCCATGCGGGAGCTGTCCGATACCGTCCGATACAAGCGCGAAGACCAGGAAAATCTTTGCTTGAGGACTAGAAATGTCCTACAAGATCCTTATCTTGATGGCGTCCTGCGGTCAGCGAACCGCAGGGCCGCAAGCCCGCGCAGCGCGACGGGGCCGGCGAAGCCCGGCGCAGGAGCCCATGCATGGTGAAATGGCAAGAGATACTCTCCCAGAACGGACTGGACTGGACAGACGAGGACCACCTCGCTCCCGGTACGCCGATCCGCGGCCTGGAGGAGCTGCGTCGCTTTCTGGACGCCGTGCACATCCGCCTCTGCCTCGCCAAGCCCTACCAGGAGAACGGCGACAACTACCCGCTCGTGGAGTCGAGGGAGCTTCTGCCCTCCTTCGACAACGCCATGTTCGAGTACAAGAACCTGCCGGGCTTCTCCCTGGTCGCCTTCGAGCGGCCCCTCAGCTACTTCAGCGAGCGCTTCCAGTACGACCAGATCCTGCCCGCGCCCGCCGGCGCGGACCAGGCCGCCCTGCGCGCCGTGAACCAGGCCAACCTCCAGACCATGCTCTCGAGGGTGCCACGCGTGCACCAGGACATCTTCCGCAGCCAGTTCGCCAGGGACGGGGTCTCGTACATCGCCAACTACCCGGCGCTCATGCCCTATCTGGCCAACCTCGACCGCGGCCACGTGCTCGCCGAAGATTCGGCCGGCGGCTTCCATCTGGCCGGCATCTACGCCTCCTTCGTCAACGACATCGACAGCGCCCTCAAGCGCTTCGGCCTCAAGATCGGCAAGTTCGCCCTGGGCGACAGCGAACTCTACGCGAAAAACCGCATGTTCGTGTACCAGTTCCTCATGGAGCTCTACGGCTTTCCCGTGGTGAGCGAGCGCAGGACCTCGGCGGCCATGTTCGCGCGCATGCTCAACCGCAGGGGCGAGCGCTTCCTCCTGCGCGTGCTCGGCCAGACGGACAGGACCATCACGACCTACGTGGCGGACGGCACCACCGTCCAGGCCTACCCGCAGATCGACAAGACGGCCCTGGTCGCCGTGGACAGCGACCAGCAGGAGGCCATCGACGCCATAGCCCGCGAAGGATTCTTCCTGGACGCCGAGAAGCGCGTCGTCATCCTGCGCGTGCGCTACCGCCAGCACCGCTACAATCCTGAGAACGTGCGCCAGGACCGCGCCCTTTCCGTAGCTGGCCAGGAGATAGTCCACCCGCTCACGGGCCGCGTCCTCAAGGGGCTCAACATCATCAGGGACGCCACCAACATGTACCTGCGCCTCAACGACATCGTCCGGGGCGAATACCAGGGCCGGGTCGTCTACAAGCGCAACGAGATCATCGAGTCCACGGACCACGACGAGAACCGCCTCAAGGTCCTCTCCTACTGGCTCACCAAGCACCAGCGCCGCATCATCGACTACTCCGACGACTTCTACGGCAAGGTGGCCGGCGTCCTCCAGGGCTACCTCTTCTCGCCGGAAAAGGACGATGCCTTCGAGTCGGTGCGCGAGCTGCACCGCGAGGTCTGCGCCAGGCTCGGCTACATCCAGCAGGCCCGCCACGTGCGCGTGCTCGAGGAGCTCAAGGAGCGCATGTACCGGGGCCAGCGCGTGCACTACCGCCGCATGATGCAGCTCTCCCTCGAGATAGCCAACAACCTCAAGTTCGAGATCGTCAACTTCTTCCCCGAGCTCGTGGAGAAGGCCGTCGCCTGCCTCGACCGCATCCTCTCCGACCGCTACCTCGTGCGCACCTACATCCATCCGCCGGAAGGCGCCGGCGCCGGCAAGCCGGCCCTCAGCCGGGCCGGCCTTGAGATACGCAAGGCCTACGGCGCCCTTGTCTCTGCCCAGGACGAGCTCAAGGCCGCCCTCAGGCTCAGGGCCGTCAAGGACAGGGAGAAGGAAAAAGACAGGGAAAAGGACGGGGCTTCCAGGAACAGGGAAGCCAAAGACAGCGCCAGGGACATGGCTTCCGGGGGCAGGGGCCGCGCCCCCCAGAACGAACCCTCAGCCAGCCCTGCGACCGCGTAAGGATACCTCATGAGCGAACTGCACACCTTCTATGCGCCCCCCGAAGCCTTCGGGGAGACCATTGTCCTGCAGGGCCAGGAGCTCAAGCACCTCGCCCAGGCCCTGCGCCTCAAGCCCGGCGAGCGCTGCCGCGTGCTGGACGGGCAGGGCCGCTCGGCCGAGGCCGTCATCGAGGCCGTCGGCAGGCGGGAGGCCACGCTTCGGCCCGATGCAGTCGAGTTCACGCCAAAGCCCGCCTCCCGCGCCGTGGTCGCCCTGGCGCTCAGCAAAGCAACGCGCCGCGGCTTCTTCCTCGAGAAGGCCGTGGAGCTCGGTGCCGAGGCGGTCTGGCTCTGGCAGGGCGACTTCAGCCAGGGCAAGCTCCCCAGAGAGGAGAAAGATTCCTGGCAGGCCAAGATGGTGGCCGGCATCAAGCAGAGCGGCAACCCCTGGCTGCCCCAGGTCCGCGCCTTTCCCGAGGGCATAGCCGGCGTCGTCCAGGCGGCCGCCGCCTTCGAGCACCACATCCTTCCCTGGGAGAAGCAGGAAGGCGTTCCCATGCTGAGCCTTGCGGACGCAGGACTTCCCGGCACGACCTGCTACGTCGTCGGTCCGGAAGGCGGCTTTTCCGATGCCGAGCTCGAGGCCCTTGCCGAGGCCGGCTACAACCCCGTGAGCTTCGGGCGCAGGATACTGCGCTGCGAGACGGCTGCCACGCTCTGCCTCGGCATCCACTGGTGGGCGTCCCAGCAGGAGGGCCGGCCCGACTTTCCGCCCGATATTTCGGCGGACTTCGTCTGCGGCTAGGAGACGCGCCATGGCAAGCGGCAAAAGCAGCGGTTCCGAAGGCGCCGGCCGGGAAGCCGGCCTGGCCGCCCCCCTCTCCGAGCGCCTGCGCCCCGAAAGCCTTGAGGACTTTCTCGGCCAGGGGCATCTGGCAGAGCGCCTCCAGGGGCTCATGAGCGCAGAGGCGCTCCCCAACCTGCTCTTCTTCGGTCCGCCTGGATGCGGCAAGTCCACCGTGGCCATGCTGCTCGCCAGGCGGGCAGGCCGTGCCTGGCGCCGCGTCAAGACGCCCGAGGCGGGAACGGCGAAGCTCAGGCGCCTCTGCCAGGGCTGCGCCGTGCTCGTGATCGACGAGCTGCACCGCTTCTCCCGGGACCAGCAGGAAATGCTCGCCGGCCTGGCGCGGGAGGGCGAGATCACGCTCCTCGCCTGCACCACCGAGAACCCCACCTTTGCCGTGGCCCAGGATCTGCTCAGCCTGCTCTCGGTGGTCCGCCTGCGGCCGCTCGGCGAGCAGGACATGCTGGAGCTCGCCCGCCGCGGAGCTCACGCGCTCGGCTGCCAGATAGGCGAGGCCGTGCTCGAAATGCTGGCCAGGCTCGCCAAGGGCGATGCGCGCATGCTGCTCAGCCTCGTCGAGTACACCTCCAGGTTGCCGGGCGCCAAGGACAATCCCGATGCCGTGAGCGCGCAGCTGCCCGAAGCCATGAGCCGCTTCGAGCGCCAGCTCGGCGCCCACAGCGACTACGCCTCGGCCCTCGTCAAGTCCATACGCGGATCCGACCCGGACGCGGCCCTCTACTGGCTCGCCTGCCTGCTGGAGGCCGGCGAGGACGTGCGCTTCATCTGCCGCCGCTTCATCATGGCGGCTTCCGAGGACGTGGGCCTTGCCGATCCCCAGGCCCTGGCCATGGCCGTTGCCTGCCAGCAGGCCGTGGAGTTCACGGGCATGCCCGAGGGCTTCATCCCCCTGGCCGAGACCTGCATCTATCTGGCCCTCGCCAGGAAGAGCAATTCCGCCTACCGCGCCTACCTGGCAGCCAGGCGGGAGGTGCGCGAGCAGGGCCCCCAGGACGTGCCGCTCCCCCTGCGCAACGCGCCGACGGCCCTCCAGAAGTCCTGGGGCTACGGCCGCGGCTACAAGTATCCCCACAACTTTCCCGGCGGCTTCGTGGAGCAGACCTATCTGCCCGACGGCCTCGTGAACTCCCGCTTCTACCTGCCCTCGGCCAACGGCGAGGAGCCGCGGCTTGCCCAGTGGTGGCGCCGCGTCAAAAAGATACGCGACCCCGAATAGCCGGCCCCGGCCAAGCCGCCCCGAATCTGCCCCAGAGCCGCCCCGAAGCCCGGGCTTTCGGCCCTGTGGACAAGCTGGCTGGGCCTGCCGTAGTATCCGGCTTGGGCCAGGCAAGGCCCCCGGAGCCCGGCTCCCGCGCACCGCTTCACGCTTTCTAAGGAAGACACGCAATGCAGCCCTTTGATCCCAAAGTCATGGTCAACCTCTTCCCCGGGACCAGCTACGACACCCATCCGCACAAGCCGGACCTGCTCTCCAGGCTCTTTCCCAGCGCGACCTTCTATGCGCGCGTCTTCCTGCGCTGCACGCGCTGGCTGGCCAGCTACTACAAGAAGCACGGCCCCCTCCCCCAGGCCTGGGCCTACGGCAGCTCCTGGGGCCTTCAGGAGATGGAGCGCACGGGCCTGCGCCTGCACGTGGACGGCCTGGAGCACATCGACGGCGTCAAGGGCCCCTGCGTCATCGTCTCCAACCACATGAGCACGCTCGAGACCTATCTTTTGCCCGCCATGCTGCGTCCCCGCCGCCAGCTCACCTTCGTGGTCAAGCGCTCGCTGGTGTCCATGCCCGGCTTCGGCATCATCATGCGCGCGGCCAATCCCGTGGTCGTAAACCGCACAAGCCCGCGCGAGGATCTGGCCACCATCATGGAAGAAGGCTGCAAGCGCCTGGCCAACGGCGTCTCCGTCGTCGTCTTCCCCCAGGCCACCCGCAGGCGCTGGTTCGTGGACGCGCAGTTCAACACCATCGGCGCCAAGCTTGCCAAGAAGGCCGGCGTGCCGCTGGTGCCGCTCGCGGTCAAGACCGATGCCTGGGGCATCGGCGGCCTCGTCAAGGAGCTCGGCCCCATCAACGTCAAGTCCGAGGCGCTCATGCGCTTCTTCCCGCCCCTGTACATCAGGGGCTCGGGCCACGCCGAGCACAAGGCCTGCCGCGAGGTCATCCACAGGACCTTCGACTGGTGGCAGACCCGCCAGAATGCCATTGACCAGGGCCAGCCCGCCCTGCCCTACACGGATCCCGGCTTCGTCCTGCCCGAGATCTTCGGACGCAAGGCAGAGGGGCAGGCCTAAGGCGAGCTTCGGGACTGCCGCAGGCCCCGCAAGGAAGGACGCCGCCTTGCGGCGGGCACGCGTTCTGCCTTGGCCTCTGTGCCGGCACAGCCACGCCTTCCGCCCCGCAGGGGGCGCCTCCCCGTCAGCTTCAGCCGCGATGCCCCCAGCGCCCCTGCGGAGGCTGGCCGGAGAGGCCGAGGGCGTACATGGCAGCCTCCACCTCCCAGGGATGCCCACAGAACTGGTAGCCCTGGCGCAGGAGCCCCAGGGTATAGCGCTTGTTGTACACGAAGCCCCAGAGCACGCCGGCAAGCCCCAGGGTGCAGGCCCAGGCGACGAGCACAACGATGCCCACCGCAACGTCGCCGCGCAGGATGGCTGGCAGGCCGCCGAAGAAGCAGCTTGTCCAGCTGTAGCCGTAGAAGCCTCGCTTCAACCTGCCCCGGGGGTGCCGCATCATGATTTCCCTGGCCATAGAGCCCTCCTTCATGCATGGCGTGGATAGCTTGATGGCTTGCCGCAGCCCGCTCCTGGCAGGGGCGCCTGTAAAGGCCTGAACCGGCTGCCAGCTGCGTGCACGGCGGACTAGCTCCATGTTGACGGCAAAAGGCAGGGCCTGTCAACGGGCCTGCCGGCACGCGCAGGAACAGGACAGGTCGGGACTGGTGCAGGTCCAGACGCTTCCTGCCAGAACCTTCCTGCCGAGCGTTCCAGCCTGCACGAACGAAAAGGGAGCATGCCTTGCGACACGCTCCCTTGCACTTTCGTCTGGTCGGGATGGTGCGATTTGAACGCACGACCTCAGCGTCCCGAACGCTGCACTCTAACCAAACTGAGCCACATCCCGTGAACAGAGGGTATATAGGCCAAGCCTTGCCCCATGGCAAGCACTATTTTGCCGGCACGCCAAAAATCCCGGTGGCCTGCCTGCCGGCCTCGGCCTGAAAGCGCCGGGCCATGGCCAGGTTCTGCTGCCTGCAGGCAAAGGCAAGGCGGTCCGCCACGCTGGGCATGCCGGGCATGGCCCGCAGCATGGCCTTGCGGTCCACGAGCCGTCCCCCCTGGAGGCCGAACTCGCCCCGGCAGTGCAGAGCCAAGAGCTCCGCATCCACGTCGCGCTGGGTCTTGGCGCCCTCGGGCAGGAGATGGACGACCTGCGTTCCATGGCTGGCGAACCAGCGGCCGAGCATGACGCCCCTGTGGCAATCGCGGGGCTCCTTTTCGGCGCAGAGCAGGACAATGCCAAGGCCCTTGGCCAGGCCGCAGGCAATGCGCCGGCAGCCGGCAAGGAAGGACGCGGATTGCACATACCTGGCAAAGTCCAGGTAGCCGCCTGGCAGAAGCCAGGCCGGATCGCGCTGGCGCGCCCCGAATTCGCGACCAAGGTGCAGGTAGCCGAGCCCCCGGCCCTGCAGAAAGCGTTGCAGCGCCTCCTGGCTAAAAGCCGGAAAGCGGGCCGAATAGGGGTGGCTGCGCACGTCGACCACCCAGGCTATGCCCTCGGCCAGCAGTCGCCGGGCAAGGCCTTCGGGGGAAAAGCCGGCGTAGCCTGCAGTGAAGAGCGCCACGCGGGGCTAGAACGCGACGGAGTCGAAGATCATTTCCAACGTTTCGGACTCGCCCTTCTGGGTGGTGACCTGCGCCTCGCCGTCCGTGCCGTCGGCGGTGATGGTGAAGTTGAGCTTGACGCCGTTCACCACGGCGTTGAAGTCCACGTAGCCTTCCTCCTGCTCGTTGATCTCGGGCGTGACGTTCATCTTCCTAGCAAGGTCCTCGGCAAAGGCCTTGGCATTCAGACTGGTCTGGTAGTAGGCAACGGAGATGAATTCAGAACCGTCAGCCTTGGCCACGGCGCAGCCACCCTCGATGTCCTGGGCGGTCCAGCCCTCGGGAACGGCAATGGTAAACTTCTGGCCGTCGCCGGCCGTGCACTGGTGGGTCTGGTCGGCCATGGCGCTACCGGCAAGGCCAAGCACAAGCGCCAGGGCAAGAACGATTTTCTTCATGGCTGACTCCTTGCTGCAGGAAGGAATGATCTGCGGATAACCTGCGGACGGCCTGCAACGCCCCAAAAATGCAGTCCTGCGACCTTGCTTGTCAAGAAAAGGGCTGGCAGGCCGGGAAGGGATGCGCCCTTGTCCGCCCCACCCTGCTTTCCTGACGCTGTCCCCGCCTGCGGCGGACAGGCCAGCGGACAGGCGACGGACAGGGCACAAGGGCCGCTCAGTTCTCCTTCCACGTGGGCACGGGCTTCTGCGCATCGAGGCGTTGCTTGAGCTTCGATGCGAAGCCGTCGACGAAGTCCTCCTGGCGCAGAAACTCCTTCCAGATCATAAGGCCGCGGCCGTCGTACTCGATCACTTCCTCGGAGAGCACGGGACGGCCGTCCTCCACGTGCCAGCGCAGATCCATGCAACTCCTGCTGTCCACGATGCGCCCGTTGCCGCGTTTCACCTTGTAGCGGTATTCGAAAGAGACGACGAACTCCTGCCCGTTGCCCTCGGCAAGCTTGTAGTCAAGCTCGAGGGGCGTGGAAGAGAAGATGTTTTCCAGACGGACCTTCCCGCCCTTGAAGTGCATGACGCCACGGGGAGAGTCCTTCGAAGGCCTGGTCTCCATCCAGGTGCCTTCCAGGCGGGAGTGGGCCGGAGCTGCGCAGGCGCAGGCCGGGGCAAGGGCAAGGGCAAAGCAGGCAAGCGTGCCGAAAAGCTTCATGAAAGCCTCCTCGTTTTCGCCATCCTAGGGGCGACATCGCCCAAAATCAATGGCTGCACCGCGACATGGCAACGCCAGCCAAGCTGCGCTTCTCTGCTGCCAGCATGGAGCTGGACAAAGGCGTCTTCCCGCTCAACCTGTCTGGGAGAGAGCGGACGGTGTCGCTGCAGCAAGTCGGCATGCAGGCTTGCAGACATCGCACAGCCATTGGATTTGACGCTGAGAAAAGGAATGAAGTACATTCCTTGCAGACAAGGCGTCGCCTAATCGCGTCATTTGTATTGAGGGAATAAATCTAAAAATAAATACTTGGATGTTATATGTTGTTATATTATGGAAGCAACGTTATCGTAAAAAATCCAGCCTTTGTACCTCAAAAAAAGGCGCTGGATTTTGGACGCGGTTTTTACTTGACAAGCGACTATGCACAAGCTACTCGGTGGGCAAAAACTAAAGCAGAAAGATATAGTAGTGGAAATGCAAGTGTTTCTATTTATGAATTTGATGAAGAGTACGCAAACATGCTAAAAGTATTGCTATTTAATAAACCAAACAGAAAATGGTGCGTTATGTCACTGCGAACAGAAAAGATATTCCCAATAAAGATCCATGGGATATTGTTATAGGACCAGTCGCAAATGATTGCACCGCAGTTGCAATAGGATTGTATTTTAGATGAGCCATAGAAGCGACGGCTACAATTAGAATGCTACTTACATACAGGCTTAAAGATCAATACTGTATAAAAACAGATGTGGCTTTAAAATCAATAGCTTTTGTTGATGAAAAGATTCTATGAAAGTTATGATTCCAGAAATGTATGACTATTACGATGTTGAGATGACAAAACTCATCTCAGACAAGTACGGCTATACCCATATGGAGGCGCTTCGCGAATTCCTCAAATCGGAAACGAGGCAGATGCTAGAAAACCACAAACTTGAGATGTGGAAATTTAGCCCCCGAGCGCTATTCGACATATGGGAAGCTGAAAAAGTGACAGGAAATCCTAGAAACTCAGTCTATATAAGGTGCGACTAACACGGCAGAACTCAGTGAAGAATTTGAATATTTCACATATTTACTAAAGTGCTACGCAGAGCGCAAGAACATGACTGCGTGGAATGTCCTGCAGGAATGGGAAAAGCACGACATCGTTGCCAAGATTTTCAAGAACTACTGGATATACCACACGGAGAGCATGGAAAACGCCTTCCGGGATATCGACAGCCTGCTGGCAACGGGCAAGTACGCCTGGTAGGCGGAACGCCGGGCACCTGACGCAGCCGGCCGACTTGACGCCTGCCATCGCCCCAGGCCGCGTGGCAGCGCGCTCAGGCGCGCAGCGCCAGCCCCGCATCGAGCAGAAGCTGAGACTGCTCAGGAGCAAGCTTCATCCATCTCTGCGGCGGGCGCCTGGCGACCAGCTCCACAGGCAGGGGATCCATGACCTGGAAGCGCCCGAAGAAGATGGCGACTCCCTGCCCGCAGCCGGCGTAGTAGGCGTCGAAGTCCTTTCTGGCAACGCAGGAGCAGTCCCTGGTGCGCGCCCAGAGTTCCTCCCGCGGGAGCACTTCCACGCGCAGATCCTCGAGCCAGCCGCAGATGCGCCCCACGGGCTTCGATGCATACACGAAGATGCGCGCCGTCTGCGCCGGCACGGATGCGCTCCACCCAGACCGGCCTGATCGACATCAGGATGTCCATGGCATTCCCCGCGCATGCTTCCCTGCACCACGCCCTCAGAGCACGATGCAGCGCGTTTCGTCGTCGGCAACGAAGACCAGCTCCACAACGCGCTTTCCCTTGCCCTCGTAGGCCTGGGCATAGCGCTTGTCCCTGAGCTGCGCCTCCCCTTCCCTGCGCATGGCCGGAACCTCGCCGCTGTACTTGGCAAACTTGAATTCAATCACATAGACATGGTCCTGCGTCTGGACAATCACGTCGTTGCGTCCCGCCACGGTCTGCACCTCAGAATAGGGAATCATGCCAACGCAGTGCAAGAGCATTACAAAAAAGTCATGACACCAGAATTCACTTCTCTTTACATGCAAGTGTGGAATAATTGAAAATATTTTGTTCACAGATGATATTATCTTCTCAATATTTTCTGATTTAAATCCATCCAAAATATTATCAGGTAGTGTCAAGTTTTTGTGTCAGGTGTTTCTCTCAGGGATGCCGACAGTGCATAGAAATTGCATGCCAAGCTGGCCGTTATAACTGCCACAGCCTCCATTGGCCGTGTTTTCGCGCAATGAAGCTACGCCCCCTTGGGGGGGAAGGAAAGTCCCAAGCCATTTCCCCGGAGCCACGCATCGCGACACCGGCAGGTCGCAAAAGGAGGAGCGGCGACAAGGGCGCGCGTGGCCTGTCCTTGTTGCTGAGCTTCACCCCCCCCCGCTAGAAAGGGGGGTGAAGCGATGCGGACTGTCAGTGGAACGCGCGACGCATCGTACTCGTCGACAAGCACGACCACCGGCCCCTTCCTTTCGTGCAGCGCCTCGATGGCGCTGGCCAGCGCGTCTCTGGCGCGCCTGCCTCCGGCAAGTTCAAGTCCCCGCAGACAGGGCCGGCTTCTGATTGCTTCTGCCAGCAGAGCGTTGAGCTCCTCTGGCCCCCTGCTTCCCCGAAAGCGGCTCATGTCGAGACGAAGAACAGGAGACGGATGCGCTGTCTGCCCAGCCACCCAGGATTCCGCGACCATCCTATAGAAGAGCTCGGCCCGCCCCTGGAACATGGCCTCAAGGCTCGCAACGGTCAGCGACTTGCCAAAGCGCCTTGGCAGATCAGCTCGAGCAGGCGGGCTGTCTTGTCCACATAGAGCATGCCTTTCTTTCGGATGCGTTCGAAAGACTGGACGCCGATGGGAAGAATTTTCATGAGCGCTCCTTCAGGCGTTCATGCAAAAGCGGGCCTCAGAGGAAAACCCTCCAAGGCCCGCTGTCCTTGCTAGCTTAGGCTGGGACTAGAAGTCCAGCTTGCGGTATGCTTCCAGGGCCTTGGCCTGCTCCTCGAAGGAAGCGAAGCCGGCGTGGTGCAGTGCGTCCTCGACGGTGTACGACCAGTCCCACGTGGCGTAAAGCACGGGCTTGTGGAACGTGGAGCGGAAGGTGTCGAGTTCGGTGCGGTAGAAGTTTTCCTTGGCAGAGCCGAGGTGGTCGCGGAGCTGCTGGAAGCGGCGGCTTTGCTCGCCGTCGTACCATTCCTTGAGGGCCTGGGCGTCCTTGTACATCTTGAGGATGTGGCCGTAGCCGTTGGCCTCCATGACCTTGGTGAGGCGGTCGAAGTGCTGCTTGCTGATCCATTCGCCGAGCTTGGCGACCGGCACGTTCTCCTGCTCCACGGCATGGACGTCGTGGACGGTCTGGGCGTAGGTGTCCGGGACAACCGAGGCGGAGGCGATGCCGGCGATGGCAACGACGCCGCGGATGATGAGGCTGTTGGACACGCCCTGGCCGCAGAAGCCGACTTCCTTGCCGTACTTCTGGCCGGTGAAGATGGCGGAGAGTATGGCCCACACGACGGCGGGGTCGCGCTCGTCGTAGATGGGCTTGAGCAGCGCGTTGTCGCGGTCCGTGGCGAGCACCATCTGGGTCATGTCGTTGGAGCCGATGGAGAAGCCGTCGAACTGGGCCATGAACTCCTTGGAGACGATGGCGTTGGACGGGATTTCGGCCATCATGATGATCTTCAGGCCGTCCTCGCCGCTGACCAGCTTGTGCACCTGGGCGAGGTACTCGCGCATGGAGGTGGCTTCCTCAAGGGTGCGCACGAAGGGCAGCATGAGCTGGAGGTTGGAGGCGCCGTAGACGCCGCGGGCCAGCTTGAAGGCCTCGAGCTCCCAGTCGTGGACGTTGCGGGACACGCCGCGGTAACCCAGCATGGGGTTGGCTTCGTGCATTTCGAAGAGGTTGCCGCCGATGAGGTTGCGGTACTCGTTGGACTTGAAGTCCGTGGTGCGGTAGACGATCTTCTTGCCGTAGAAGGCCATGGCGAAGAGCGCGAGGCTCTGGGCCAGGGTCTGGACGTAGTGCTCCTTGCCGGTCCTGTAGCCGCGCGCCTTGATGACGCCGGCAATCTTGGCGGGCAGGCCGCGGACTTCGTCCATTTCCTTCTTGAGGCCCACGCGCAGGCTGACTTCATCGCGCAGCTTGGCGATGTCGGCCAGGTGCGCCTTGACGGAGGGCTGTTCCTCGGCGGTCTTGGCCTGCTCCTGGATGGCAGCCTGGATCTCGGCGATGCGCTTGGCGCCCTCGGGATCCATGTGGTCGCACTTGGAGAGGTCCTCGTCGTAGCCCATGATGTACTTCACGTGCTCGGCGATGCTGTTGGAGGTCTTGAGGACGTTGAGGTGGTGCGTGGCGTTCTCGAGGTACTGGTCCAGCTTGTGGTCGAGCTCGCGCATCTTGCGGTGCAGGAAGAGGATTTCCTCTGCGTTGAGGCCCTTGTCGCTGTCGGCCAGCTCCTTGATCTGCTTGGCGAGGCCGGAGACGTCGCCCACGTACTCGCGCAGGTTGAAGTCGAAGACGATGAGGCCGGCGGACAGCTGGTCGACGAGCACCTTGGAGAGGCGTTCGTCGAGCTCGGCCAGCTGCTCGCTCACGATGCCGTCGAGCTCGCCGCTGTCGTAGGCCTCGAGGGCGCGCGGATGGACGGCGATGTTGCCCAGCATGAACTCGGCGCGCAGCAGGCCCACCTTGAAGCGGGGGTAGTTGCGCAGGCGGGAGAGCACCAGGGCCTGGCCCACGTCGGCGAGAATGAGGCCGACGCGGCATTTGGTGATCGGGAACTTGGCGGTGTCGATCTCGCCGCCGACTTCCTGCAGGGGCAGGATGCCGCGGTACACGCAGCCGCGGGAGCCGTCGACCGTGACTTCGGTGCCGTCCATGGCGCGGATGGCGTCGAGGTGCTGGATGCCGATGACGGCCGGGATGCCGAGCTCGCGGGAGGTGATGGCAGCGTGGGAAGTGTCGCCGCCCACGTCGGCCATGATGGCGGTGGCGATGCGCATGCCGGGCACCATGTCGGGGTCGGTGCGCTCGGCTGCCAGAATGTCGCCCTTGTTGACCTTGTTGAGCTCGAGGGCGGAGCGCAGGAAGCGGACCACGCCGTGGCCGGCGCCGCGGGATGCGCCGTTGCCGGTGAGCAGGACTTCAGCCTTCTCGAGGGCTTCGGGCACGACTTCGCGGCGGCGCATGAAAATGGTGGTCGGATGGAGCTCGAGCTCCTCGTTCCAGCGGGTCTCGGGACGGGCCTGCACGAACCAGAGCTTGTCGTGGGCGTCGATGCAGAACTCGGTGTCCATGATGATGCCGCCGTAGGCCTTGCTCACGGCGCGCACGCCACGGGCAACGATCTCGGCCTGGCTCAGGGACAGGGCCCAGCGCAGGGCCTCGAGCTCGGGCACGTCGACTTCCTTGGTGCCGCCGCGCTCGTCGTAGACGATTTTCATGGACTTGCAGCCCATCTGGCGGATGACGACTTCCGTCCCGTCGTCGCGCTGGAAGACGTAGAGCTTGTCGGGCGTCACCTTGCCGCCGACGACCGCTTCGCCGAGGCCGTAGGAGGCGTCGATGGAGACGAGGTCGTTGCGGTCGGTGCCGCGGCAGCCCGTGGCGGTGTCGGCCGCAAAGGCGGTGCCGGAGACCACGGGGTTGATCATCTGCATGATGCAGACGGAGAGGGAGGTGCCTTCGATGGCCCAGTCCTTCTTGGCCTGCTCGGCAATGCTCTCGTCGCCCAGCTCGTCGGCTTTGGCGAGGGCATCGAGGACGGCCTCGCGGCGGTAGGTCATGGAGCGCAGGTTGTAGGCGGAGGCGCAGTCCCAGTGGTAGGCTTCAGCCACGTTGTCGGGGCCGACCTGGTTCAGGTAGGTGTCCTGCAGGCCCGCGAAGGCTTTCTTGCGGGAGTCTTCGCCGGCTGCCGAGGAGCGCACGGCCACGGGGGTCATGTCGTCCTCGTTCTCGCGGCAGATGTCGCGGTAGGCGCCGCGCACGGCGGCGTCGACTTCGGGCGGCAGCGGCACGGAGAGGATGGCCGCCTGCACCATGACGGAGCGCTTGCGCAGCTGGTCGATGCCCTCGGGCGAGGTCGCAAAGCCCTCGACCACGTTGTTGATGAAGGTCCTCAGCTTCGTGGAGCCGGGCTCGCCGCTTTCCTGCTGGGCGGCGGCAACCTGCTTGCCGAGCTGGCGGACGAATTTCTGCAGGTAGTCGGGATCGCGGTTGATTTCAGGGTCGTTCCAGTCGATGCGGTTGTATTCCTGGTCGACCATTTTGCGGACGATGCGACTGTTGACCTTGGTTTCGTCCAGGACCCGGTGGAAGGCCACAGAGGAGATGGCCCTGAAGTGGGGGGCCTGGATTTCCTTGATCTGGCTGATGATGGCAGTGTTGTAGTTTTTGCCGCCAACAAGGAGCTCACCGCTTTCACCAAGCAGGACGATGTCCGCGCCGGTCAGGACAAGCTGTTTCTTGATGTCTTCAGGCGAGGCGGCCTTGGCCGCGGCCTCGGCGGATTTGTTTGCCATGGCTTCCTCCGGGATGCAGGCAGTTGAATAACGCTAATAGGTTGCAGTTTGGGCGCATCGCAAAGAAGCGCCTAGCCATGAGATACATGAACATCATGTTCCTGTCCACCAATGGCTGCAGGAACAGGAGGTGATTCCTTGAACTGGAGCGCAGGCTAGGACAGGACCGTGCCGCAGAAGGGGCAGAAGCGGGCGTCCTTGCTGGGGATGGCGTGTCCGCAGGCCTCGTTGGGGCAGACCTTGGGCACGGGGCCAAGCTCGACCAGGAGCTCGCCTTCGCGCACGGGAATCATCTTCTTGTTCTCCTTGAAGTCGGCGGTCTTGAGCACGCGCTTGACGATGCCGTCGCAGGGGGCGAGCACCGCCTTCTCCTGCTTCATGATGGAGACGTTGAAGATTTCCTCGCCCTTCTTCACGATGTCGCCGGGCGCCACGTACATGACCCAGAGATCGCCGTTGCTCGGGCTCGGCACCTGGTAGACGTCGGCAGGATCCGCCATGGGCGCGCCCTGGTCGCCCTGACCCGTGGGCTGGACGAGCTGGACTTCGGCGTTCATGAACTCGGAGTCAAGCACGAAGCGCACCACGCTCATGCCGGCCGCGTTGGGCCGGGAGATGGCGAGCATCTGCAGGGTGTGGGGCTTGCCGTCGGACTCCTGGAAGCTGATGGTCTCTCCCACCTCCATGCCCTCGAACCAGGTGTTGAGGGGCAGGCAGTTGGGATCGCCGAACTTGTTCTGGAAGCGGATCGTCTTGAGCGCGTCGCCGGGGAAGTTGAGGTACATGACGTACTCTTCGTCCGTGGGGGCGCGGTGGAGCATCTTTTCGCACTCGGCGCGCTCCTTGGCGAGGTTCACGTCAGGCAGGGTCTCGAGCGGGGAGGCTTCGGTGCGCTCGGCAACGGCCTTGCGCCAGTCGCGCCCGAAGGCGCTCTCGTAGACCCAGTCCGGCGGGAAGCCGAGCGGCAGGCGTCCGAACTTGCCGAGCAGGAGGTTGCGGAAGGCGTCGTTGCAGTCGCGGTAGACGAGCAGGCGGGCCTGCTTCATCTCGGCCGTGAGCTCGTCCTCGGGGGTGCGGTTCACCTCCTGCATGACCTCGAGCAGGTACTTGACCTCGTCCACGCCGCCGCGCTTGAAGGCGCCGGTGACGCCGAGGAAGGATGTGTTCCAGGTGATCTGGCTGCCCGGCGTCACGTCGTGGTAGCGCACGATCTTCCGCGTCTGCTCGAGGAAGCGCAGCATGTAGGGCAGCAGGTGGATGTGGCCCTGCTTCATGGCGCCCTCCTGCGAGGAGGAGGTGGCGCCGCCGGGCATGCCGTGGTTGATGACGTCGTAGTCCACGCCCCTGAAGTAGGGAGAGCAGTACCTGTCGTAGTAGGGCATGAGCTGCTTGTTGACGAAGTTGGCGTCGCGCACGGCCTGCATGTCGAGGCCGGTCTCGAGGCCGAGCTCGTCTTCGAGATAGGCCACGAGGGACTGCACGTCGCCCTGGCCGTAGCTGCGCACGGAGGAGCCCAGGGCCGCGTCCAGAATCTGGCAGCCGGCCTTGGCGGCCGCGCCGCAGGCGGGCACGAAGAGGCCGTCGGTCATGTGGCGGTGGTAGTGCAGCACGAGCTCGGGCCAGGCCTTGCGCAGGCCGGCGACAAGCTCCTCCATGAAGCGCGGCGGACAGACGCCGGCCATGTCCTTGAGGCCGAGGATGATGTGGCGCGAAGCCTTGGCGGGATCCACGCCGAGGAGTTTGCCCATCATGCGCAGGATGTGCTCGGTGACGCCGAGGTAGTGCTGGACGTCGAAGCCCTTGGCCCAGGACATGGAGAGCGCGGGCTCGAAGACGCAGTCCTTGCGGTTCATGACCACTTCGGCGAAGGGCAGCATGTTCTCCACGTGGTTGAGGAAGTCGAAGCTGCGCACGATCTGGTAGTTGTCGCAGATCATCTCGCCCGTCACCTGCATGACGTTCCTGGGCTGGGGCTTGTAGCCGAGCACGTTGGTGGATCGCACGAGCAGCTGCTTCAGGGTCTTGGGCGCGAAGTGGTTCCACTCCTGCGCCTCCTTGAAGGGATAGGTCATGTTGGCCAGCATGGCCACGTGGAAGTGGGCGCCGCCGCCGTTCTCAATGGAGAAGAAGCCGGCGTTGTCGAGGTAGGGGCCGATGAGGCGGTCCTCGGCGAGGCGCACGCGGTTGCTCGTGTTGGACTGGGTGATGTCGCGCGGGGTGGTGTCGGTGAAGTGGATGCGGCCGCTGTCCCTGACGTAGTCGAGCAGAGCCTCCCTGTCGCCGTGGGGATAGGGGCTGGGACGCCGGCGGGCCTCGACGGAGATTTCGGGCATGGCCGGCTGGAAGGCGCCGAGCCTCGGCGTCTCGCGGGTGCGGTACTGGCCGAGCGAGACGTAGGGGTTGTAGCCCTTGGCGGAGATCTCGGCCACGAGGCGGGCCAGGCGCTCGCCCTCGGGCTGGAGGTCCTCGTAGAGCATGAGCTCGGGGTGCTGATGCACGAAGTCCGTGGAGATGTCGCCCGTGCGGAAGTCGGGATTGGCGATGACCTGGCGGAAGAAGGGAATGGTGGTGTGCACGCCGCCCACGGCATACTCGTCCAGGGCGCGGCTCATGATGCCGAGGGTCTTCTCCCAGTCGTGGGAGTAGGCGATGAGCAGGGCGCCGGCCGAGTCGTAGTTGGCTGGGAAGTCGTAGCCGGCCGAGATGTTGGAGTCGAGGCGCACGCCGGGGCCGCCGGGGGAGACGTAGCGGGTGATGAGGCCGCAGTTGGGGGCGAAGTTCTCCTGGGGATTCTCGAGGTTGATGCGCACCTGCATGGCCACGTTGGAGGGCCTGAGGCTGTCCTCGCTGTAGCGCAGCTCCGCGCCGAAGGCGACGGCGATCTGCTCCTCCACGAGGTCGATGCCGTAGCGGCTCTCGGTGATGCCGTGCTCGACCTGGAGGCGCGTGTTGACCTCGATGAGGTAGGGGGTGCCGTCGGGCAGGACGAGGAACTCGACCGTGGCGAGGGAGTGGTAGCCCACCGCGCGCACCAGCCTGCGGGAGTAGTCCTTGAGGCGCTCGCGCAGCTCCCTGGTGACGCCGGGCCACGGGGAGGGTGTCACCTCCATGAGCTTCTGGTTGTTGCGCTGCACCGTGCAGTCGCGCTCGTCGAAGGCGAAGACGTTGCCGTAGCGGTCGGCCAGCACCTGGATTTCGATGTGGTGCACGTCGGACAGGAACTTCTCCACGAAGAGGCGGGGATTGCCGAAGGAGGCCTGGGCCATGGTGGAGGCCTTGAAGAAGGCATCCTCGAGCTCGGCCTCGTTGCGGATGGCGAAGATGCCTCGGCCGCCTCCGCCGCCCTCGGCCTTGAGCATGATGGGCAGGCCCATGTCGCTGATGAGCCGGCGCGCCTCCTGGACGTCCACGGCGCCGTCGGAGCCGGGCACGACCGGAATGCCGAGCCTGCGGGCCACGGCGCGGGCCTGCACCTTGTTGCCGAGCAGGTTCATGGCCTCCTCGGTGGCGCCGATGAAGACGATGCCGTTCTCCTGGCACAGGGCCGGGAAGCGGCTGTCCTCGGACGCGAAGCCCCAGCCGGGATGGATGCCGACCATGCCGCGGCGCCTGGCCTTCTGCACGATGGTGTCGATGTCGAGGTAGGCTCGGGGGTCGGATCCCAGAAGGAGCAGTTCCTGCGCCGTGGAGGCCGCGGGCGCGGTCTTGTCGACGTCGGTGGCCGTCATGGCCGCAACGGCATCGAAGCGCTCGCGTATGGAGCGGCAGATGCGGCGGGCCGGAATGCCGCGGTTGGCAACCAGAATGGTCTTGCCCTTGAGATAGTCCTGTACGTCCTTGAAAGTCTTGTTTGCCATGAGCGCTTATCCTTCTCCTGAATCCCTGCCTTTCGCCAGGCCTGACCGCGCAGGCCCGAGGCTTCCGCTCAGCCGCCTGAACTGGCGGCCGTCCTTCTCGATCACGATTTCGCCGGCTGGGCCGATTGCCCTCAGCCTGCCGGCAAGGGACGAGGGGCCGTCCTCCAGCTCGACCTCAAGGCCGCGCCAGAGCAGGAGGCGGTTCGCCAGGGCGAGCCACCCGCCGCACTCGTCAGCTATATCAGTATAGACCGCATAAATGCCGTTTACAATAGCCTCCCAGACTTCGGCCGGCGCGGGCACGGGGTGCCCCGGCAGGGCCCCGGCCAGGGAGCAGGCCGCAAGCGCGGCCTCCCCGCGCAGGGCATCGGGCGCAGGATGGGAGGCGACGTTCACGCCAATGCCGGCCAGAAGCACCCCGCCCCGCTCCTCGAGCAGGGTTCCGCAGACCTTGCAGGGCTGGCCCTGCACCATGAGCGCCACGTCGTTGGGCCACTTGAGCCGCGGATCGAAGCCCAGGCGCGCCAGGCCAAGGCAGACGCCGACGCTGGCCGCGACGGCGGCCTCCGTGCCGAGAAAGGGGGCTTCCATGGGCAGGCGCAGGGCGCCGTAGACGTTGCCGGCAGGCGAGGCCCAATGGCGCCTGCGCTGGCCCCGGCCTGCCGTCTGGGACTCGGCAAGCAGGCTGGCAAAGGGCGAAAGCCTTTCCGCATACCGGGGCTCGCGGGCGCTGTCGAGCACCGAGGCGACCCGGCCTGCCAGGAAGACGGGAAAGGGATCCCTGCTAGGCATGCCGGAGCGCGTCTCCTTGCGTCGCGCCTGCCGATCCTGTCTCTTCTGCCCCTTCTGCCGCGGCTTCGGCAAGAAAGGCCAGGCCCTCGGCCTCGAGCTCGCCGGCAAAGGCGTCCATGGCCGGGCCGTGGTCGAAGCCGCAGACATGCGCCATGCCGTGGGCCAGAAGCCTCGCCAGATGCTCTAGGGGATGCTGGCCGTAGAGCAGGCTCTCGCGGGCAAGGGCAGCACTCGAGAGCGCCAGCGAGGCCCGTGCGCCAGCAGAGGCGTCTGCGGCCGGAAAGGAGAGGATGTTGGTGGGCCCGGCAACGCCCATGGCCCTGCGGTTCAGGGCCGACATGGCGCCGTCGTCAAGCACGGCAAGCTCGACAGCGGCAGGGCAGCCGGGGCATTGTCCTGCCCGGAAAAGCGATTCCGCCTTCCTGCGCATGGCGAGGAGCATGACTGCCAGCTCGCGGCGCGAGGCAGGAAGCCGGACTGCCGCCTGCGGCGAGGCCGCGCGGATTTCGACCTCAGCCGGCCTTGCGCCCGGCTCCAGAGCGGGCGCATGCGGGAAGGCCTCTCTGCCCTGCCGGGCAAGGCTAGCCATGCTTGGCCCCCCCCTGTTCCGGGGCCTTGTCCGCACCGGGCTGGCTTGTCCTGAAGGCCTGCTCCACGAGATCGGCAAGACCTGCCGAGGCAGCCTGCCAGTCCTCGCCCGTTTCGGCGACGGGCTCGCCGAGCGTGAGCGGTCCGCCGTCGAGCAGGTCCTGCCCGGCGTCCGCCTGGGCAGGGTTCTGGCCAGGCTGGCAAGCCTGGCCCCCAGCGGCCTGGACAGCTGCAGCCTGGACTGGGGCAGCCTGGACAGCGGCTGAGGGGGCAAGACCGCGGGTGGCCGCGGCCATGGCGCGGGCCTGGGCCTGGTAGGCC
>JAEEGI010002004.1_pt1 | contig 50403 bp, 40 predicted proteins | sample 8958751 | NCBI WGS metagenome assembly JAEEGI01 (sample SAMN16246545, study PRJNA631951) | gut metagenome | biome: gut microbiome; feature: rumen; material: KS-attached | host: Bos | place: Iran: Karaj | collected 2018-10
TCGCGGTGAGGAAGCTGGTGTAGAGGTTGGCGATCTCGTTGATCGGGCGCGTGATGTTCTTGGAATACTGTATGAACATCAGAATGGCGCCTATGGTGATGATCTCCCGGACCGCGAAGTAGCCGCCGGCGACCGCGACGAGCAGGAACCCGGCGTTGCCTATGCAGTTCATTATGGGGCCCATCACCGAACCGAAGATGTTAGCCTTTATGCCGGTGCGCTTGAGCTCGTCCGAAAGGTTTTCGAATTCATTTACCGAAACGTCTTCGTGACTGTACGCGGCGACCGTGGAATAGCCGGTGACCATCTCTTCTATATGGCCGTTGAGCTGGCCCAGCACTTTCTGCTGACGCACGAAATACTTGCGCATAAGCTTGCCCATAAGCATGGAGACCGCGATCGTCGCCGGGATGGTGACGAACGCTATGAGCGTCATCTGCCACGAATAGTAGAACATTATTCCAAACGTGCCAACAATGGAAACGATGCCCGAAAACAGCGAGGTCATCGACTGCGAAATGGTGTTCGAAACGTTGTCCACGTCGTTGGTCATACGGGACATAAGATCGCCGTGCTGGTGGGTGTCGGTGAATTTGACCGGCAAATTGACCATATTGTTGAACAGGTCTTTGCGCAGCGAATACACCGTGCGCTGCGAAAGCTTTGCGGCGCCGGTGGAAAGGAAGAAATTGAACACCGCGTTCACGAGGAACAGTATGCCCATGAATACGAGCATGGATACCATTCGCTCACCGTTGAAAATATGCACGCCTTCCGAAACTTCGTAGTACATCGAGTCGATGGCTTCTTTCTGAAGCACCGGCGAGACGAGCCCTATCACGGTCACGCACAGCGAGGCGGCGAACAGACCCATAAGCAGATATTTGCTTTTGCCTATATACGAAAGCAGTCTGCGCAGCGTGCCTTTGAGGTTCTTGGGCTTTTCCTTGAGCATTTGTCCTCCGGGACCGCGGCGGCGGATATCCTTGCCCGCCATCTGCTGCTCTTTGAGAAATCTCATTTCCTCTTCTTTTTGCATTTCGGCTTTTTTGCGCTTGTCGTTCATTCCGTCTCACCTCCGTCCCTTATCTGTGAATCGTAGATGTCGCGGTACGCGGCGGAGGTGCGCATAAGCTCTTTGTGAGTGCCGCACGCGGTGATGACGCCGTTTTCGAGCACGGCGATGCGATCGGCCTGCATAACGGACGCTATGCGCTGAGCTATCATTATGACGGTCGTGTCGGCGAGCGAAGTGCGCAGCGCGGCGCGCAGGCGCGATTCGGTGCCGATATCGAGCGCAGACGTGGAATCGTCGAAAATGATTATCTCGGGCTTGCGCACGAGCGCGCGGGCTATGGAAACGCGCTGTTTCTGCCCGCCCGAAAGCGACGAGCCTTTCTGGTCGACGACGGTGTCGTAGCCGTCGACGAACCCGTTAATGAATTCGTCCGCCTGCGCTATGCGCGCGGCTTCGCGGACTTCCTCGTCGGTGGCGTTCGGCGCGCCCCAGCGGATATTGTCGGCTATTGTGCCGGCGAAAAGCTCGCTCTTCTGCAGCACGAACGCTATCTTGCTCCTCAATGTTTCGAGATCGTATTCTTTTACGTCCACGCCGTCGACGAATATTTCGCCGCTCGTGGCGTCGTAGAAACGCGTGATGAGGTTGACGAGCGAGGTCTTGCCGGACCCGGTGGCGCCGAGTATGGCGATGTATTCGCCCGGCTTGATATCGAGGTCGATATCGCAGAGCACGGGGCGCCCGACGGTGCCGGGATAATGGAAGCTGACGTCCTTGAAGACGACGCTGCCTTCGCCGCGCTCTTCGGTTTTAAGCTCGCCGCCGTTGATGACGGGGATGCAGTCGAGCACTTCGTTTATACGCTTGGCGCTCGCCATCGCTCTGGTGATCTGCTGGAACATAAAGCCGACCATAAGAAGCGACGAAAGGATCATAGTGACGAACGTGACGCCGGACATTATCTGCCCGACTTCGAGAGTGCCGACGGTGCCGATGTCGTAGCCGCCGACGGCTATGACCGCTATGACGGTAGCGTTCATTATGATGGTCATCGCGGGGATTATGTACGCGAGTATCATAAGCACGCGGTAGTTGACGTTGGAAAGTTCGGTGTTGGCTTTGTCGAAACGGCCTTTTTCGTGCTCTTCGCGCACGTACGCCTTTACGACGCGCACGCCGTTGACGTTTTCTTCGACGACCGAGTTGACCGTGTCGAGCTTCTGCTGGACCGTGGTGAACAGCGGGGTGGCTTTGCGCATTACGAAGAACATTATTATTCCTTCAATAGGCAGCGCCACGGCGATGACCACGCCGAATTTCCAGCTTATACCCAGCGCCATGATTATACCGCCTATAAAGGTTAGCGGCGCCCGCACGAAGAAGCGGAGCCCCATATTCACCATATTCTGCACGGCGGTGATATCGTTGGTCAGGCGCGTGACCAGCGATCCGGTGGTGAAATCGTCGGCCTGCTCCAGCGAAAGCGACATCACTTTGCGGAACGCGGCGTTCCTTAGATCGCGCCCGAAAGACTGCGATGCGGTAGAGCCGAAAAACGCCGACGAAAGACCGGCAAGCCCGCCCAGGAAAACGAGCCCGAGCATAAGCAGACCGGTACTTTTGATAAGATCGATATTCCCTTTTTGCACGCCGTCGTCCACGATGCGCGAAAGCAGGTCGGGCTGTTTAAGGTCGACCCATACCTCGAGCACCATGGTCAACGGAGTCATAATGGCGAAAAACCAGTACTTTTTTAAGTATTTAAGCAGTTTTAACATTTCTGCCCTATACTGCCCCCTTAGCGGAAAAACCGTTATTTAACGAGATTATCCTTTATTTTTTTGAGCGTTTCCATAAAAGCCGCTTTTTCTTCTTCGGTAAGTCCTTCGAGCGCGATACCTTCTGTGCGCTTGAGGAGCGAAGACACTTCGGAATTATACCTCTTGCCCTTTGCGGTGAGGAACACGTTGACCTGGCGTTTGTCTTTTTCGTCGGTGCTGCGCACAACGTAGCCCGCTTCTTCCATAGCGTGGAGCGTGATGGAAATGGTGGGCGGCTTGAGGTGAGTGAGGTTGGCGATCTCGAGCTGGCTTATTCCGTCCTTGTTTGCGAGATGGTACAGAATGTAACGGTAACTTTTATTGATGCGCGGCTCTTTTGCGTGCACTTTCTGGTAATAGATGCAGCTGACCTCATTCAGTGCCATCATTGGCGTGGGTGTACATTCTTTGCTTTTTTTCATTGCCGTTTTCCTTTCGCAATATTAGTTTGTTAACTAATTATATGTTACGGCAAAGCGCAGGAAAATTCTGTATAAATATAAATACCTTTTGTAAACAATTTATGAACAAAACGCCGCGCCGGGCGGTTTGCACGGCGCGGAGCCTGAATTCAGACGGAATAAAAGTGAATAATATGCAGGATATGCGTTATTCCTCTTCGAGATTGTGCCACACGTTCTGGACGTCGTCGTTATCTTCCATTATGTCGAGCATCTTGTTGAATTTCTCGATCTGCTCGGGATCGGTGAGCGAAGTATAGGTGGAAGGCACCTTTTCCGCCTCGGCGGAAGCGATCTCGTAGCCGAGCTTGCGCAGCGATTCGGCGACTTTGTCGACCTGGAGATAATCGGTATAGATCTCGAAGCTCTCGCCGTCGCCTTCGATGTCGTCGGCGCCGCATTCCAGAGCGTCTTCCATCAGCTTATCTTCGTCCTTGACCGTCTCGGCGTCTATGACGATTATGCCGCGATCGGTGAACATAAACGAAACGCAGCCGTTGGTGCCCATGTTTCCGCCGTATTTGTCGAAATAATGGCGGATCTCCGCCGCGGTGCGGTTGCGATTGTCGGTGGTGGTCTCCACTATCACCGCCACGCCGCCTATGCCGTAACCTTCGTAATACACGACCTCGTACTGCGCGGCGTCGTTGCCGGCGGCTTTTTTGATGATGCGGTCGATATTGTCGTTAGGCACGTTGAGCGACCTCGCCTTGGCGATAAGCGCCTGCAGCTTGGAATTCGCGGCGGGATCGGGCCCGCTTTCGCGCACGGCGATGGAAATTTCCTTGCCGATCTTGGTGAAGACGCTGGCGCGCTGGGCGTCGGTCTTTTCTTTTTTGTGTTTGATATTGTTCCACTTGGAATGGCCTGACATACTGTCCCTCCTATATCTCTTCGGTCCTTCTCATTCCGAGAAGCTCTAAACATTTGCCGGCGGTCTCGCGGAAAGCGGCGGTGAGCGCAATGCGAAAACTCTGTTCCGCCCCCTCGGCGCGCACGACCGGCGAACTGTGGTAAAACTGATTGTATGCTCCGCAGGTATCGAGCAGATAACGGGTTATCACCGAAGGCTCGTACTGCTCGAGCGCCTGCAAGACTTTGGTATCGAACAGCGAGAGCTGTTTGATGAGCGCGATCTCGTCCGCGTTTGGCGAATACCCTGCGCAGTCGCCCGCTTCGGGGCATTTGCGCAGCACGCTCGAAGCGCGCGCGTACGTGTACTGCAGGTAAGGCCCGGTGTTGCCTTCGAACGAAAGCGCTGAATCCCACGAAAAATCCACGTCTTTTATACGCGCGTTGAACAGCGCGTTGAACACCACGGCGCCAACGCCTATGGCTACGGCGGTCTCGTGCTTGTCTTTCAGATCGGCGTTCTTTTCGTCTATAATGCTTTCGGCTTTTTCTATAGCCTGGGCGAGCAGGTCGTCGAGATAAATGATGTTCCCCGTCCTGGACGCCAGCTTTTCGCCGCCGAACGACATAGTGCCGTACGGGACGTGCACCAGTTCGTTTGCCCAGTCGTAGCCCATAAGCTCCACGACCTTGAACCACTGGGCAAAGTGCAGCGACTGCCCCGCGGAGGTCACGTAAATGCATTTATCAAAACCGTATTCCTGCTTGCGCCACTTTGCGGCGGCGATATCGCGCGTGGGGTAAAGCGTGGAACCGTCGCGCTTGAGTATGAGCGCGGGCGGCATATTGTACGCCGAAAGGTCCACCACGCTCGCGCCGTCGTCCAGCTTGAGCAGACCTTTTTCCCTTAGCTCTTCAACGACCGCGGGCATTTTGTCGGTGTAGAACGATTCGCCGTTGTACGAATCGAACTTTATCCCCAGCAGATCGTAGGTCTTCATATACTCTTTGAGCGATATCTCGCGGAAATAGCGCCAGATCTCGCGGTATTCCTCGTTGCCCTGCTCCAGCGCGCAGAACGCGTCGCGCGCCGCCTGGTTGAGCGATTCGTCGGTCTGCGCCTCTTTGTTGAACCGCGCGTAGATGCGCTCGAGTTCTATGACGCCGTTTTTCTCGATCGCCTCGCGCGAAGACCACATCTTATACGCGCAGATGAGCTTGCCGAAGCTCGTCCCCCAGTCGCCCAGGTAGTTGATGGCGATAACTTTCCAGCCGCAGTACTCGAAGATATTGCGCAGCGCGTTGCCTATCATCGTGGTGCCGATATGCCCCAGATGGAATTTCTTTGCGATATTGGGCGAAGAAAAATCTATGCACGCGGTCTTGCCTTTGCCCGATTCCCTTATCGCGGTATGGTCGCCGAGCGACGCAAGCGCCTGGGCGTAATACGAAGGGCGGATGAAGAAATTGAGGTACCCGTTTACGGGTTCCGCTTTTTCTATGACGTCCGGCAGTTCGAGCTGTTCCGCCAGTTCCTGCGCTATGACCGCGGGCGGCTTGCGCAAAAACTTGGAAAGGCGGAAACACGGGAACGCGATATCGCCCTTTGTCGGATCCGGCGGCGTTTCGAACAGGCGCAGCGCGTCTTCGGCGGCGATGACGCCGGTCGCAGAAGCGACGACCTGCGCGAGTTCCTGTTTGACATCTTTCATAAAAACGATTTCCTTTGATACAAATTGATATATTATTATACAACAGCGTCAAGCCGTTTTCAAGAGGAAACGCGCAGAAAATTTACCTCAAATGCGAAAATTGCTATTGTAATTATAATATTTTTCTATATAATGTTATATAGGGAGGATATTATATGGTAGGTATAGAACTTTACAGAGTTACCGTTTCGCAGCTTGCCACGAACTGCTATATATTAAAACAAAAAAGAACGCGCAACGCGCTTGTTATAGATCCGGGCGCCGATTACGGCAAAATAAAAGAAAAACTCGATTCAATAAACGCCGCCTGCAAGGTGATACTGCTCACGCACGGACATTTCGATCACATTTTTGCGGTGGACGACCTGAGGAACAAGCTCACCCGGGTGGGCATATACAAGGACGACGAACATATGCTTTACGAAAAAGACGTGTTCACCACGATGGTCCCGTACGATCCGCGTCCGCTCTACCCCGCCGACGTGGTGTTCGACCACGAGGGCAGGTATAAGATAGACGAATTCGAATTCAACGTGATCCATACGCCCGGACACACCAGAGGTTCGTGCGTTTACGTCTTTGAAGACTGTATGTTCACCGGCGACACGCTATTCCGCGGAGCTGCGGGCACCGTGCTTTTCGGCGGCGACGAGGACGAGCTCACCGATTCGCTGCGGCGGCTTTACAATTACCCCGGCGACTACGCGGTGTTTCCCGGGCACGAATCGCCCACCACGCTTTCGGACGAGCGCGAAAGCAATCCGTATATGAGACGGTTCAAGCGCTGACAATATTCATTTTTGAAAGGGATTATGACATGAAACGCTCCGAGATAAACGCCATACTCAAGGAAAACATAGCTTTTATAAAGTCGCAGAACTTCAATCTGCCGCCCTTTGCGTGGTTCACGCCCGAGGAATGGAAACACAAGGGGCACGAATACGACGAGATCCGCGACCATATGCTGGGCTGGGACATAACCGATTACGGCAAAGGCGACTTTGAAAAGATAGGTCTGTTCCTGTTCACTATACGAAACGGCAAGCTTGGCGACAAGGACTGCAAAAAGACTTACGCCGAAAAGCTGCTGATCTCGGACGAGGATCAGTATTCGCCCATGCATTTTCATTTTCACAAAATGGAAGATATAATCAACCGCGGCGGCGGCGTGCTGGTGGTGGAAGTGTATAACTGCGGCGAAAACGAAATGCTCGCCGACACCCCCGTCACCGTCACCACCGACGGACACGTCCGCACCGTCCCCGCGGGGACGAGACTGCGCCTGCTGCCCGGCGAATCCATTACCCTTCCGCCTTACCAGTACCACGCGTTCTGGGCGGAAAAAGGCACGGGCAAAGTGCTTATAGGCGAAGTTTCGATGGTCAACGACGACAACACCGACAACCGCTTTTACGAGCAGATGGGCAGATTCCCCACCATAGAAGAGGACGAACCGCCCCTTTATCTGCTTTGCAACGAATATCCCGCCGCGGAATGAGCGCTATGAAAAACACCGTTCTGGTATTCGGCGAGATACTTTACGATATATTCGGCAGCGAGCGCAAGCTGGGCGGAGCTCCGCTGAATTTCGGCTGCCACTTTGCCAGTCTCGGCGGCGACGCCGTTATGATCTCGGCCGTCGGGCGCGACGGACCGGGAACCGAGGCGCTTGCGGAAGCGCGTTCCTACGGCGTGGACACGTCGCGCGTGGCGTTTTCAAGAAAGCCCACGGGTTACTGTCTCGTCACGCTCAAAGACGGCGCGCCGTCGTACGAGCTCGTTTACCCCGTGGCGTACGATTATATACGGTTCAAAGAGCTGCCGCCTGACGCGCAGGGGGTGTATTTCGGCACGCTGGCGCAGCGCGGCGAAGTTTCGCGCCGGTCGCTTTGGCAGCTGCTCGAAATCACGCGCGCAAAAGCGTTTTTCGACATAAACATACGCCAGAACTTTTACACCAAAAGCATTATAGACCGTTCGCTCAAGCGGTGCGACGTGCTCAAAGTCTCGCGCGAGGAATCCGGTATATTCAAAGCTCTCGGGCTTTGCAAATACGAAAAATGTGAAGACATAAGCAAATATCTCGCCGACAAGTATTCCATAGGCACGGTCGTGGTGACGCTCGACAAAGACGGAGCGTTCGTTTACGAAGCGGCAAGCGGAAAGATAATTTATTCGCGCAAGCCTAAAAGCAAGCCGGTTTCAACCGTGGGCGCCGGAGACAGTTTTTCGGCGGCGTTTTTCCACGGGATGCTCGGCGGTCTTACGGCGGAGGAATGCTTAGACAGGGCGATAACATTGAGCGACTACGTCGTGACCGTCGTCGGCGCGGTGTGCCGGTATCCCGAAGAACTCAAACAAAGGTTGGGAATATGATGGACCTTAACGAAAAACACATTTCGCAAGTCATATCGCTGCTCGGCGGGGCGCGGGTCGCCGAAACGCTTGGAATCACCGACGTTTCGTATAAGAAATGCGATTATAAGTGCGGCGCGGCTATGCCCGGAAAAGACGGGTTCGTCCCGTTTGCCGAAAACGCGCGCTGGGGCGACGCGCCGGACGAGCATTACTGGTTCTTGGTGCGGTTCGCGCTGCCCAAAAAGTACTCCTTCTGCAAACTCCGCCTGCGCTGCGACACCACGCCCGACCGTTCCAACGACGGGTGGAACGTGTATAATCCCCAGTTCATAGTGTACAAAGACGGTAAGGCGCTGCAGGGGCTGGATACCTACCACCGCGATATGGAACTTGAATACGCCCCCGAATACGAACTTTTCATCTACGCTTATACCGGCTCGATGGGACACGGCCTCGATCTGCGCATAGGCGTGGACGTCATAGACGAACGCGCGGAATCGCTTTATTTCGATATGCTCGCGCTGTTCAAATCCGCGCTTGTGCTGGAAAAGCAAAGCAAAGAATACGCCGATATCATATCGGCGCTGGAAGGCGCGTGCAGAATACTCGACCTGCGCGACGTGACTTCCGCCCGTTTCCGCAATTCGGTATGCGCCGCCGGCGAATACATAAACGCGTTCTACGCCGGAAGATGCGGCGAGCAGACGCGCAAGGTGGTATGCCTGGGCCACACTCACATAGACGTCGCATGGCTCTGGACTCTGGCTCAGACCAGAGAAAAGGCGCAGCACACTTTTTCCACGGTGCTTGCCCTTATGGACAAGTACCCCGAATTCACGTTTATGTCGAGTCAGCCGCAGCTTTTGAAATACGTAAAGCAGGAAGACGAAGCTCTGTACGAACGCATAAAACAGCGCGTCAAAGAAGGCCGCTTTGAGCTCGAAGGCGCGATGTGGCTGGAAGCCGACTGCAATATACCTTCCGGCGAAAGCCTGGTGAGGCAGATAGTACACGGCAAGCGGTTTTTAAAGGAAGAATTCGGCATAGAAAGCCATATCCTGTGGCTGCCCGACGTATTCGGCTACGCCGCGTCGCTGCCGCAGATCTGCCGCAAGGCGGGCGTGGATACTTTCGTGACTTCCAAAATATCGTGGAACGACACCAACCGCATGCCTCACGACGTCTTTGAATGGAAAGGTATAGACGGCACCGGGATATTCACCTATTTCCTCACCGCGCAGGAAAAACACCGCGGCGAAGAAAGCCCCAACTACACCACCTACGTCGCGACTCCCGACCCGGAATATCTGGCGGGTTGTTTCGACCGCTTTACCGATAAATCGCTGACAGATACGGTCATACTGACTATGGGCTGGGGCGACGGCGGCGGCGGTCCTTCGCGTGATATGTGCGAGACCGCGCGCAGGATGAACAAGGGTATCCCCGGGATCCCGCAGGCGGTGTTCGACCACGCTTCGCCCGCGCTCGAAAAAATAAAAAACTCTGCCGAAAACAGCGGAAGACTTCCCGTGTGGGAAGGCGAACTGTATCTGGAATACCACCGCGGCACCTACACTTCGGTCGCGCGCAACAAGCGCTATAACCGCAAATCGGAATTCGCAAACAAGAACGCCGAACTGTTTTCACTGATATCGCACGTCGTCCGCGGCGCGGAATACCCGGAACGCGAACTGTACGAAAACTGGGAGACATTGCTTCTCAACCAGTTCCACGATATTATCCCCGGTTCGTGCATCCCCGAAGTGTACGAATTCAGCCGCGTGCAGTACGAGCAGCTGCTCGGCGCCGATACGGCGATCATCTCGCACGCCAAAGAACTGCTTACGGATAGCAAACGCGGGTATTCCGTGTTCAATCCCACGCTCTGCAGATCGGGGCTTGCAAAAAAAGACGATGAATACTGCTACGTCCCCTCTATGCCGCAGGCCGGTTACGGCGAATGCGCGCCCGTATGCGAAAACTCCGTAAAAACCGAAGGCAGAACGCTTGAAAGCGCGTTTTACAAGGCGGTCTTTGACGAAAACGGCTACCTTTGCTCGCTTTACGACAGATCCGCCGGACGCGAAGTGAGCGCCGGAGTTTTGGGCGGGTTTGAGGCTTATGAGGACAGGCCTGTCAATTACGATTGCTGGAACCTTGAATACTACCACGAAGAAAAGCCCTACGCGGTGGAAGGACTCGTTTCGTTCGAGCGCGTCGACCGCGGCGCCGGCGCGGGATTCCGCACGGTGAGGCGCTTTATGGATTCCGAAATAACGCAGGAGATAATCTTCTTCGATACCTCGCGCCGCATAGATTTCGTCACGCGCGTGGACTGGAAAGAAAAGGATATAATCCTCAAAGCCGTGTTCGACGCCGACGTCAACAACGACGACGCCGCGTTCGACATCCAGTACGGTTTCATCCGCCGCCCGGCGCACCGCAACACGTCGTGGGACGCGGCGAAGTTCGAGACCTGCGGGCAGAAATACGCCGATATCTCCGACGGCGGCTACGGCATAGCCGTACTCAACGACTGCAAATACGGCTATTCCGCGCGGCGCGGCAGGCTCACGCTTTCGCTCGTCAAAGCTTCGGGATATCCCAACAGATACATAGACGACTGCGTGCACGAATTCACCTATTCCCTGCTTGCGCACGAGGGCGATTTCAGATCCGCCGGAGTTATTGAAGAAGCGACCCTGCTCAACGATCCGCCCGTCATATGCGAACGCAGAGCAGACGGGAATTATTCGCTCGTAACGTGCGGCGCGCCCAACATAACGCTCGGCGCCGCCAAGAAGGCGTACGGTTCTGACGACGTGGTGCTGCGTCTTGCGGAAAGCCGCAACATGCGCACTTTTGCGCGCCTGGAGTTCGGTTTCGGCGTAAAAGAAGCGTACCTTTGCGATTTGAACGAAAACGAGATAAAACGGCTGGATACCGAAAACGGCAAGCTCGCGCTCGAGTTCAGGCCGTTCGAGATACACACGATCAAACTCCGCCGCAAATGACCCCTTTTCAAACGGCGCGAAACGTGATATAATACGACGAAAGAAGGCGTGAAAGAATGGATATCGCCGATATGCGGTTCAACCGCAGAGAAAAAGAATCTTTTCTTAAAGAGCTCGCTTCCGGGCGGCTTTCGCACGCCTACATAGTGGAAGGCGCCGAAGGCGTGGGCAAGTTCACGTTCGCTTCGTTCGCCGCGAACGCCATACTGTGCGGCGGCGAGCCGAAACCGTGCGGAAAATGCCCGGACTGCATAAAATACGCGGCGGGCTCGCACCCCGACCTGTTCGTTTTCGCGCCAGAAAAGGACGCCTCGCAGCTGACCGTGAACGTGGTTCGCGAGATAAAGAAAAGCATATATCTTATGCCCAACGAGGGCGCGAAAAAGGTTTACATAATTCGTGACGGACAGAAGATGAACGTGCAGGCGCAGAACGCGCTGCTGAAATTCTTTGAAGAACCGCCCGAAAGCGCCGTGCTTTTCGTACTGACCGACAAGCGCGAGGCGCTGCTGCCCACGGTCATTTCGCGCGGGCAGATAATCACGCTCTACCCCGCTTCGAACGCCGACGTGAAAGCGTGGCTGCGGCAGACGTTCCCGCGAAAGACGGACGAAGAGATCGATGCCGCCGTGCGGATGTGCGAAGGCATTCCCGGCAAGGCGCTTTCGCTTATGGAAAAACGCTTTTCGCAGATCCGCGCAGACGCCGAGGAATACGCGCGCGCGGTGTTCGGGCGCGACGGATTCAAGCTTTTGTCGTTTTTTAAATCCAAACGCTACGACAGGCAAAAGGCAAAGGATTTTCTGCTTATGCTGTTTTCGCTGTTTTCGGACGTGCTGCGCGCCAAGGAGCGCACGCAGAATTACACTTTTCTGGACACGGAGCAGGCGGTATCTTACGCGCGGCAGACTACCGAACGCAAGATAACTTTTCTCGCCGAGCGCACGCTTGCGGCGTTTGAAGAGATAGACGGCAACGCCAACATAAATCTGGCGCTCACCGCAATGGGCGCCGATATAAATTCTATTTTATAAAGCAGGTGCGGAATATGAACAACGAACCCGTTAAAACGAACGAACTCCCGGAACTCGTGGAGATCATAGGCATAAAATTCAGGAACACCGGCAAGGTCTACTATTTTTCGCCCGGAGACATAAAGTTTTCGGAAGGCGAACACGCGATAGTCGAGACCGTGCGCGGCGTGGAATACGGCGAGGTGGCGCTTGACAACCGTATGGTGAGTTCGGGCGAGATAGTTTCGCCCTTGAAGACCGTTCTGCGCAAAGCCACTCCCGAAGACGCCGAAAAGGAGGCGCAGAACCGCGAACTTGAAATAGCTGCGCGCCCGCTGTTTGAAGACGCGGTCAAAAAGCACGACCTTGTGATGCAGCTCGTGGACGTGGAATACACGTTCGACAACGCCAAGCTCATATTCTATTTCACCGCCGACGGGCGCGTGGATTTCCGCGAGCTGGTAAAGGACCTGGCTTCCACATTCCGCACGCGCATAGAGCTGCGGCAGATCGGCGTGCGCGACGAGGCGCGGCTGATAGGCGGCATAGGAATATGCGGCAGGCCTTTCTGCTGCAAGACGTTCCTTTCGGATTTCAACCAGGTATCAATAAAGATGGCGAAAGAACAGAACCTTTCGCTTTCGTCGGCTAAGATCTCCGGCACCTGCGGCAGACTGATGTGCTGCCTGAAGTTCGAAAACGAAGTTTATGAAAACGAATACCGCACTTTCCCCAAGGTCGATTCCATCGTCACCTACGGCGCCGGCAAGGGCGTTATAGTGGAATCGAACTTCCTCACCGGCAAAGTCAAGATCCGCTTGAACGACGCCAACGGCACTCTGAAGACCGTTTCGCCTTCCGAAATCAAGGTGATAGGCATGGCGAAAGGCGACGCGGTGGACAAATCGCTTCTGGAGCTGGAAGACAAATAACCGAAAGGCGTAAGCAATAATGGTATTTTCATCGCTGGTATTCATATTTGCTTTTTTGGCGGTACTTCTGGTACTGTATTTCGTCGTGCCCAAAAAGCTGCGTATGCTCGTGCTCTTCGTTGTAAGCCTTATCTTCTACGGCTGGGGCGAGCCGGTATTCATTATCGTGATGGCGGTCTCGATCGCGTCCGCGTACGGATTCGGGTTCCTTATAGCCAAGTATCGCGAGACCGATACCAAAAAAGCCAGACTGTTCCTGGGCATTTCGCTGGGCATAAACCTGGCGTTCCTGCTGTTTTTCAAATACACCAATTTCTTTATTTCGAACCTTTCGCTCATCCCCGGGCTTTCGTCGCTCGCGCCGATATCGTGGCTCAAACTGCCCATAGGCATATCGTTCTACACGTTCCAGATAATGTCCTATTCCATCGACGTCTACCGCGGCGACGCCGCGCTGCAGCGCCGTTTCATACCGTTCGGGACCTACGTCACCCTGTTCCCGCAGCTGATAGCGGGGCCGATTGTCCGCTACAAGGACATAGACGAACAGCTCGAACGCCGCGAAGAAAACGTAGATAAATTCGCTTCCGGCGCGCGCAGATTCGTCTGCGGACTCGCCAAAAAGATACTCCTCGCCGACGCGATGGCGGAAATCGTTAAGAACGCCGACGTTTCGCTTTCGCTGCACGCGACGACGCTCGCCGCGTGGATGCTCGTCATCGCATATACGTTCCAGATCTATTTCGACTTTTCGGGTTATTCCGATATGGCGATAGGACTCGGGCGGATGTTCGGCTTTGAATTCCTGGAAAACTTCAACTACCCTTACGTTTCGCGCTCGATAACCGAATTCTGGCGCAGATGGCACATTTCGCTTTCGACCTGGTTCAAGGAATACGTCTATATCCCGCTCGGCGGCAACCGCAAGGGCAAGCTCAAACAATTCCGCAACATAGCGATAGTCTGGCTGCTCACCGGATTCTGGCACGGCGCGAGCTGGAACTTCTTGATATGGGGCGTGTATTTCGGCGTTTTGCTCATAATAGAAAAAGTGTTCCTGCTCAAAGCGCTTGAAAAACTGCCCGCCGCGTTTTCGCGCATATACGCGCTGTTCTTTATCGCCATAGGCTGGCTCATCTTCTACCACACCGACCTTTCGGCGGGCGTGAACTGCCTGGGCGCGATGTTCGGGATAGGCGTTGAGCGTTTCGCCTCTTCCACAGACCTTTACGACCTGCTCAGGTATCTTCCCGTGCTCGCGATATGCGGCGTGGCGTCCACCCCGGTACCCAAGCGGCTGTTTGAAAGGATGCACGAAAAATACGCCGCGTTCCGCTGGGCGGTCCCCGCGCTTATGCTCGCGGTGCTGTGCGTGGCGGCGGCGTATATAGTTTCTTCCACTTTCAGCCCGTTTTTGTACTTTATCTTTTAGGAGGCGGGGATATGAAACAACAGCGTACGATAAGCATAGTGACCGCCGCCGTCTTCGTTTTGTTCATCTTCGCGCTTACCGCGGCGTTCATAATAATGCCCGACAAATCGGAATCACAGACCGAGCGGCGGTATCTGCAGCAGTTCCCGGAACTCACCTGGGATACGTTTTCGTCCGGAAAATTCGGCTCGCAGATCAACGATTATTTCAACGACCAGTTCCCGCTGCGCGAGGCGTTCCTGGAACTTAAAACTTCGGTGGAGCGCCTGCTTTTGAAAGGCGAAAACAACGGCGTGCTGATCGGCAAAAACGGTCAGCTCGCGGTGAGATATTTCGAAGCGACCGACGGCGAGATCCACGTGGACAAGGACGGCAATTACGCCGCCGAGCCGTACACCGATTCGTTTTACGCAAAGAATATTGAAAAGCAGTTTGCGGCGATAAAAACGCTTGAATCGGCGCTTGCCGGAAAAGGCGTTCCGCTTTACGTGCTGCTGCCGCCGCGCACCGTCGACGTCGCGTGCAGCGCGTTCGCCTACCCCAAAGACAACAGCGACGCGCTTATAGGATGCGTGCGCGAAAACGCCGAAGGGCTTGAGCATTTTATAGATATGTACGATATCTACCGCGCGCGCTACGACAACGGCGAGTACGTCTATTACAAGACTGACCACCACTGGACCACGCTGGGCGCGTATTACGCGTACGCCGAGCTGTGCAAGGCGGCGGGATATATCCCGCCCGACACGGACCGGTTCGTCGTCCACACCGCCGCGGAAGACTTTATAGGCACCACCGCCGCCAAGGCCGGGATGCTGCACAACGACCCCGACGTTATAGAATACTGGCTCGCGAGAGACAATTCCAACGTGCAGCTAAAAATGTACGTTTCGAAAAAATACACGGGCGAAGACGCCGTAGAATACAATTCCCTGTTCGATCTTTCGTATCTCGAAAGCTACGACAAATACGGGATGTTCCTTTCCGGCACAAACGTCTATACCGAAGTAGTGCACGAAGACGGCGCTTACCACAAAAAGGCGCTGCTTTTGAAGGATTCGTTCGGGCATTCGCTGGCGCAGTTCTTGGCGTGCAGGTACGATCTGACCGTGCTGAACATAGCGAACCTTTCGAGCATAAAGATCGACCCGCGCGAATATGACTGCGTGATAATCTGTTTCAATCTCGAAAACCTTATCACCACGAACAATCTGCTCCAGCTCAGGTCGGTCCCCGACTTAGTCGATTAAGCAAATATATCAAAAGACCGCAAGGCGCTTGCCTTGCGGTCTTTTTTGCTTTAAAGAGGTTTGAACTTTTTGCTCATTATGGAACGCCGGGTAACGATACCGATGAAGCTTTTGCGGTCGTCCACGAGCGGAACGTAGTTTTGTTCCAGCGCGCGCTCCACGAGTTCGGTTTCGGGGATATCTATATGCGCGGCCGTGTATTTGCCTGCCGGAACGATCTGTTTGACGAGCGTGTGTTCGCACTGGGAAAGGATATCGGTCTCGCCGTGCTGCATCAGCTCGTATATGAACCACAGCACGTCGCCCTGGCTCAGCGAACCGGTGTAGCAGCCGTCGCGGTCGATGACCGGAACGGCGTTGTAGCCGTGCTTTTTGAGCTGGCTGAGCGCGTATTTGACGGTCCAGTCTTCGTAGAGATATGTAACGCTGCTTTTAGGTGTGATATAAAACGCGGCATTCATTATTACTGCCCTCCAGTAATTATATGATACACCCGACTTGTGGACGCAGTATGTGCCGTGTGTAAACGATTTATGACTATTCCGCGCTTTTCTTTTTGCTGCCGATACTCTTGTAGAACACCGAAAGGCGCTTATAGCAAAGCATCACGAACGCCGAAACGAGCAGCCCTTTTACAAAATTGAACGGCGTGTTGAATATGAGCAGCGACTTGACAAGCGTATCCGAAGAAGGCAGCAGGGCTTTGTACATATCTATTATCCCCTGCATATTCCCTTTGAAGAACAGATTGGCGTAAAAAGGATACGTCACAAAGAGGTTGACCGGAAAGCTGACGGCCGCCATCGCGGCGCTTCCGCCCACGCACCCCCAGAATCCGCCCCAGAACGTGTGCTTGAAACGGTAAACGAGCCCCGCGGTACCGGCGAACGCCGCGCCGAGCAGGAAGTTGGCGAGCTCGCCCACGCCGCCAGTGGAAGTGATGGCGAGATGTATGACGTTTTTGACCAGACAGACCGCTATCCCTTCGAGCGGACCGAACAAAAACGCGGCGAGCAGCGCCGGGATCTCGGAAAAGTCGAGCTTGACGAACGAGGGGATGACCGGCGTGGAAAATTCTATAAGCATAAGCACGAACGCCAGCGCCGAAAAGATCGCTATGACGGCGAGTTTTTTTATTCTTTCATTCCTCATCCGTTTCTTCCTCCCTGACCGCGAATTCGGCGAGCAGCGCCCTGAATTCGTTGAACGAGACCGCGCCCGGCATATACACGCACACCCTGAAATCGTCCGACGCGGTGAGAAACAGCCGCGAAATGAACGTCTTCACGTCGTCGCCGCTCGAAAACACCACCGTCTCGCCGTTTTCCATATCGTAAACTTCCGCCCGCCTGCCCGAAAACACGGTCTCGGGGTTCATAGACATAAGCTTTATTTTGGAAAGGCGCGAATCGAAAACGCTGCCTTCGGGCGTGATGGCGATACCGCCTACGCCGTATACCGTGAACACCGGCACGGGGTAAGGGACGACGTCGCCGGTATTTGGATCGACGCCGTGATTGTACCAGCCCCAATCGCATTCGTAGCCGCCCGAGTTGAGCGCGGCGTCGAGCTGCAGCGCCGATTCGTACAGTTTTGAGTATACGGATTCGAGCGCGTCTTTTTCTGTCTGAGTCATAATTACGCCTCCGGAAAAAATACGCCCCGATGTAAACATACACCGGGGCGCAAATAACTTGTGTTTGTGCTTCTGTCATCCGGACTATACCGTCGGTACGGGAATTGCACCCGTTCGGCGCGGAAGACCGCGTTAGCTGACTATACAGCCGGTGGGGATTTGCACCCCGCCCCGAAGCAAACGGTTATTCAATATTGGCCGATTATTCCTTTATTTCGATAACGACGCCGGAACCGACGGTTCTGCCGCCTTCACGAATAGCGAAACGAAGACCTTTTTCGATCGCGATAGGGGTGATAAGTTCAACGTTCATATCAACGTTATCGCCGGGACGGCACATATCGACGCCTTCGGGAAGGGTGATAACGCCGGTAACGTCGGTAGTTCTGAAATAGAACTGAGGACGGTAGTTGGAGAAGAAGGGCTTATGACGGCCGCCTTCTTTTTCGGTAAGGACGTAAACCTGACCGACGAATTTGGTGTGCGGATGAATGGAACCGGGCTTAGCAAGGACCTGGCCGCGTTCGATTTCTTTTCTGTCTACGCCGCGGAGCAGGCAACCGACGTTATCGCCGGCTTCTGCGAAGTCGAGGATCTTGCGGAACATTTCGAGCGAGGTAACGACGACCTGTTTAGCTTCGTCCTGAAGGCCGACGATTTCGACGTTGTCGTAAGCTTTGATAACGCCACGCTCAACTCTGCCGGTGGCAACGGTGCCGCGGCCGGAGATGGAGAAGACGTCTTCAACAGGCATAAGGAAGGGGAGCGCGTCGTTTCTTTCCGGAGTGGGGATGTATTCATCGACAGCGTCCATGAGCTCTTTGATGGAAGCATAGACGGGGTCGTTGGGATCCTTGGATTCGGAAAGGAGAGCTTCGCGGGCGGAACCGCGGATAATGGGAACGTCGTCACCGGGGAATCCGTATTCGGAAAGCAGGTCGCGAACTTCCATTTCGACGATCTCGAGGAGTTCTTCGTCGTCCACGAGGTCGGTCTTGTTCATATAAACTACCATTGCGGGAACGCCGACCTGACGGGCAAGCAGAACGTGCTCACGGGTCTGGGGCATAGGGCCGTCGGTAGCGGCGACAACGAGTATAGCACCGTCCATCTGAGCGGCGCCGGTGATCATGTTTTTAACATAGTCGGCGTGGCCCGGGCAGTCAACGTGCGCATAGTGACGTTTTTCGGTGGTGTATTCAACGTGTCTGGTGTTGATCGTTATACCTCTGGCTTTTTCTTCGGGCGCGTTGTCGATCTGATCGTATGCGAGATATTCGATGGTCGGATCGCACATAGCGAGGTACTTGGTAATAGCCGCGGTAAGAGTGGTTTTACCATGGTCGATATGGCCGATGGTACCGATGTTAACATGCGGTTTGGATCTTTCAAATTTAGCTTTTGCCATTTTTGGTCCTCCTGATTGATTCTTTTTTTATTTTTATTTTATTTGTTTACGCTTAAATCCCATTATACCGAAATTTTCACGCAAGTCAAGAGTTTTCTGATATTTTGCACTAAAAATCGGTTTTTGCGCGCCTTATCAGAAATCCGAAGAGAACGCGGAACAGATCTGGTCCTGAATTGACTTGGGAACGACTTCGTAATGACTGGGCTGCATCGTGTAAACGCCGCGCCCCTGCGTTTTGGAACGCATATCGGTGGCGTAGCCGAACATATTGGAAAGCGGTACGAATGCGGAGACCTGCTGGACTCCGTTCTGCTGTTCCATGCCGGTTATGCTGCCGCGCCGCGAATTCAGGTCGCCTATGACGTCGCCCAGATATTCGTCCGGGCAGATGACGTCGACTTTCATTATAGGCTCGGTGAGCACCGGATCCGCCTTGAGCATAGCCTCTTTGAAAGCCATGCTGCCGGCGATCTTGAACGCCATCTCGGAAGAGTCGACTTCGTGATACGAGCCGCCCTCGAGCGTGACTTTTACATCCACCACGTTGTAGCCTGCGACCACGCCGGAAAGCATGGCGCCTTTGACGCCTTCTTCCACCGCGGGGATATATTCCGCGGGGATATCGCCGTTTTTGACGTTATCGATAAATTCAAAGCCGGCGCCTTTTTCGTTGGGCTCGATAGTGATGATACAGTCGCCGTACTGACCCTTGCCGCCCGACTGACGCACGAATTTGCCGCGCGCGGTGGCTGCTTTGCGTATGGTCTCGCGGTAGGATACCTGCGGCTTGCCGACGTTCGCCTCTATGCGGTATTCGCGCAGCAGGCGGTCGACTATTATTTCAAGGTGAAGCTCGCCCATCCCGGCGATGATGGTTTGCCCGGTCTCGTTATCGGTATAAGCCTTGAACGTGGGATCTTCCTCGGCAAGATCGGCCAAGGCAAGGGACATTTTCTCCTGCCCGGCTTTGGTCTTGGGTTCGATCGCCACGCGGATGACGGGATCCGGGAACACCATAGATTCGAGCACTATGGGATGTTTTTCGTCGCACAGCGTTTCGCCCGTGGTGACGTTCTTGGCGGCGATGATCGCCGCGATCTCTCCGGCCCCGACCGATTCGACGACCTCGCGGTGGTTGGCGTGCATAAGCACTAAACGTCCTATGCGCTCGCGCTTGCCCTTGGTGGGATTATACACGGTGTCGCCGGTGTTTATACGGCCCGAATACACGCGGATATAGCACAGCTTGCCCGCGACGAACGGGTCGGTCATTATCTTGAACGCCAGCGCGGCAAACGGTTCTTCTTCCGAAGCGACGCGCTCGATCTCCTCGCCCGTGACGGGATGCTTGCCCTTGACGGGAGGCACGTCCGTGGGGGCGGGCATATAATCGACGACGGCGTCGAGCAGTTTCTGCACGCCCTTGTTGCGGTAGGAACTGCCGCAGAGCACGGGGATTATGGCGTTTTCGATATTGGCTTTTCTTATTGCCGCTTTGAGCTCGCTCATTTCGGGTTCTATTCCCTCAAGGAACTTTTCGCCGACGGTGTCGTCGAATTCCGCGCACGCTTCAATGAGCTTTTCGCGGTATTCCTTGGCTTGTGCGAGCATTTCTTCGGGGATATTCTCCTCGTCCACGGTCTCGCCGTGGTCGTCGAGGAAATACACCGCTTTCATCTCTACGAGATCTATAAGGCCTTTGAAATCGGCTTCGGCGCCGATGGGGAGCTGGATGGGCACGGGGTTGGCTTTGAGGCGTTCGCGGATCATATCCAGAACGCGGTAGAAGTTGGCGCCCGTGATATCCATTTTATTGACGTATGCCATACGCGGGACGCGGTACTGGTCCGCCTGGCGCCAGACCGTTTCGGACTGGGGCTCGACGCCGCCTTTGGCGCAGAAGACCGTGACGGCTCCGTCGAGCACTCTGAGCGAGCGTTCGACTTCGACGGTAAAATCCACGTGACCCGGAGTGTCGATGATGTTGATGCGGTGGCCGTTCCAGTGACAGGTGGTAGCGGCGGAAGTTATGGTTATACCGCGCTTCTGCTCCTGCTCCATCCAGTCCATGGTGGCGGCGCCTTCGTGCACCTCGCCGATCTTGTGAGTCTTACCGGTATAGAACAATATTCTTTCTGTCGTGGTGGTCTTACCAGCGTCGATGTGCGCCATAATGCCTATGTTGCGCATCTTTTCAAGCGGATAAAGTTCCGGCATAGCAACTCCTTGTGTTTATACGGAAAATATCTGCAAATAAGCAGATTACCAGCGGTAGTGAGCAAACGCCTTGTTTGCTTCCGCCATTTTGTGTGTGTCTTCTTTTTTCTTGACAGCACCGCCCAGATTGTTGACGGCGTCCATTATTTCGGCAGCGAGACGGTCGCTCATGGTCTTGTCGCTTCTCGATCTTGCATAGTTGACGAGCCAGCGAAGCCCCAGAGTCTGTCTTCTTTCGGAGCGGACTTCCATAGGAACCTGGTAGTTCGCACCGCCGCGACGGACGGCCTTTACTTCGAGATTGGGCATGATGTTGTCGAGAGCTTTGCGGAACTGCTCCAAAGGATCTGCTCCTGTCTTTTCTTTGACAGAATCGAAAGCATCGTAAACGATCTTCTGAGCAACGCCTTTTTTACCGTCGTACATAATGTTGTTGATGAGCTTGGTCACCAGCACCGAATTGTACATAGGGTCGGGCAGGACCTCTCTTTTAAAGCCATGCACTCTTCTTGGCACTTTTCTTCCCTCCTTCATTATTGACCGCGTTTGCGGTCTGATGAGTTCACAGGTACTCGAAAAATCAATTCCGTAAGTGCCAGAGTGCGAATATATATGATCGCGCTCGTGACACGAACTAAAATTTCGTTTTACCGATGAAAATTACGGTTTACTTCTTTTTGGGCTGTTTTGCACCGTATTTGGAACGGCCCTGGTTTCTGTTGGCTACGCCCTGAGTATCGAGCGTGCCGCGGATGGTATGGTAACGCACGCCGGGGAGATCCTTTACTCTTCCGCCTCTGACGAGAACGACAGAGTGCTCCTGAAGGTTGTGACCTATGCCGGGGATGTAGGACCATACTTCGATTCCGTTGGTAAGTCTTACTCTGGCGACTTTTCTCTGCGCGGAGTTAGGCTTTTTGGGGGTCTTGATGGTGACCTTGGTGCAAACGCCGCGTTTTTGAGGAGAAGGCAGATCCAAAGAGATCTTCTTTATGGAGTTGACGCTTCTCTGCAGAGCGGGAGATTTGGACTTATAGACCGATTTCTCTCTGCCGTGTCTTACCAATTGGTTGAATGTAGGCATTGTTTTCCTCCTTTCTTAAATTCCTGCGCCGCGTTCTTTATGAACGCAACATTGTGATTATATATCACAGCTCAAGGTTTTGTCAAGAGCAGGATACCGTAAATTGTAACATTTTTGTGAACAAATCACTCTTCGGAATCGAAAACGCCTTCTTTGGTATCGCCGATGTCGATATCGACGTCGCGGTACATCTGCATACCCGTACCTGCGGGGATGAGCTTGCCTATGATGACGTTTTCCTTAAGGCCGAGCAGCGGGTCGACTTTGCCCTTGACCGCGGCTTCGGTGAGCACCTTGGTGGTCTCCTGGAACGAGGCGGCGGAAAGGAACGAATCGGTGGAAAGCGAAGCCTTGGTTATACCGAGCAGCATGGGGATATAGGTCGCTTCGAGCAGCGGGGTCTTATCCGGATTGGCCGCGTTGTATTCCCTTACGCGTTCGTTTTCGGCGTCGATCTCGGAAACGTCGACGCTGGTACCTTCGAGCAGGTTGGTCGAACCGGCGTCCTTGACGCGGACTTTGCGCGTCATCTGGCGCGCGATGATCTCGATATGTTTATCGGATATCTCAACGCCCTGGATACGGTAGACCTTCTGGATCTCTTTGATGATATACGAATACACGGCGTCGAGCCCGGAAATATTGAGTATATCGCCCGGGGTCTCGGTGCCTTCGGTGAGTTTCTGGCACTTCTTGACATGATCGCCGTCTTCGACCGTGATCTTGGTGACGTAGGGAACGCTAGTTACCCTCTCTTCGCCGGTCTCGTCGTCTTTGACGATGATCTGCTTGGTGCGTTTGACTTCCTGGATATGCACGGTGCCGTCGAAATCGGCGAGCACGGCGGATTTCTTGGGACGTCTGGCTTCGAATATTTCTTCGACGCGGGGAAGACCCTGCGTGATATCGCCGCCGGCGACGCCGCCCGAGTGGAACGTACGCATCGTGAGCTGAGTGCCCGGTTCGCCTATAGACTGCGCCGCGATTATACCGACGGATTCGCCTATGCTTACGGGATGTCCGCTGGAAAGATCCGCGCCGTAGCAGTGCACGCAGGCGCCGTGTTTGGCTTTGCAGTTGATGACCGAACGGATGTGGACTTTTTCTATGCCCGCCGCCTTGATGCGCGCCGCCTGTTCGTCGGTGATCATCGTGTCGTCGGGGACTATGACTTCGCCGGTCGCGGGATCGACGACGTCGCCTATGGTGTATCTGCCCACAAGACGTTCTTCGAATTTTTCTATGACTTCCTCTTTCTTGCCCTGCATCTCCACGATCTTGCTGACCCAGAGTCCGCGGGTGTCGTGGCAGTTTTCTTCGCGTATGATAACGTCCTGCGAAACGTCGACAAGTCTTCTGGTAAGGTAGCCGGAGTCCGCGGTACGCAGAGCGGTATCGGCAAGGCCTTTGCGCGCGCCTCTCGCGGCGGTGAAGTATTCGAGTATCTTCATGCCTTCGCGGAAGTTCGCTTTAATAGGAAGTTCTATCGTCTTACCGGTGGCGGAAGCCATAAGTCCGCGCATACCGGCGAGCTGTCTGATCTGTTTGATGGAGCCGCGGGCGCCCGAGACAGCCATCATATTGATCGGGTTGTATTTATCGAGGTTGCGCTGCAGCGCGTCTGCGATATCCTTGGTGCACTTGTCCCAGATGTCTATAACGCGGGCGGAACGCTCTTCGTTGGAAAGCAGACCTTCGTTATAGAAATTGGTGATTACGTCGACCTTGGCTTCCGCCGCGGCGAGAAGTTCTTTCTTTTCGGGCGGGATGGTCATATCGTAGACCGAGATGGTCATTGCGCTGCGCGTGGAGTATTTGAAGCCCTGCGCCTTGATCTGGTCGAGCACTTCGCAGGTGGCGGCGTTGCCGTGCTTTTTGATGCAGCGGTCGATGATCTGCGCCAGTTCGCTGTTGGTGGTGACGAAATCGATCTCGGGGCGGAGGAACTGGCTGGGATCGGAACGGTCCACAAAGCCGAGGTCCTGAGGGATGGGCTTATTGAAGATGAGACGGCCGAGCGTAGTGTTGACTATGCCGGTGACGGTCTCGCCGTCGCGCTCTTTGGAAAGGCGGACGTTGATCTTCGCCTGAAGCGAGATCTCGCCGTTTTCGTAAGCCATTTCGGCTTCGTCGTAATCGGCGAACGATTTGCCTTCGCCCAGCTCGCCGGGTTTATCCAGCGTGAGGAAGTAGCTGCCCAGTACCATATCCTGCGAAGGGATGGTTACCGCGTGGCCGTTGACCGGCTTGAGCAGGTTGTTGGGGGAAAGCATGAGGAAACGGGCTTCCGCCTGCGCTTCCGCGGAAAGCGGAACGTGCACGGGCATCTGGTCGCCGTCGAAGTCGGCGTTGAACGCCGGGCAGACCAGCGGATGCAGCTTGATGGCTCTGCCTTCGACGAGTATGGGCTCGAACGCCTGTATGGACAGACGATGGAGCGTAGGCGCGCGGTTCAGCAGAACGGGATGTTCCTTTATAACGGAATCGAGCGCGTCCCAGACTTCGGGAGTGGCTTTTTCGACGCGTTTCTTGGCGTCTTTTATGTTGCCGGATTTGCCGGTAGCCACGAGAGTCTTCATAACGAACGGCTTGAACAGTTCGAGCGCCATCTCTTTGGGCAGACCGCACTGATATATCTTGAGTTCGGGGCCGACGACTATAACGGAACGGCCGGAATAGTCGACGCGTTTGCCCAGCAGGTTCTGTCTGAAACGTCCCTGCTTGCCGCGCAGCATTTCGGAAAGCGATTTGAGCGGGCGGTTGTTGGGGCCGGTCACGGGACGTCCGCGGCGGCCGTTGTCGATAAGGGCGTCGACGGCTTCCTGGAGCATACGCTTTTCGTTGCGTATGATTATTTCGGGAGCTTCGAGCTCGAGCAGTCTCTTAAGACGGTTGTTGCGATTGATGACGCGTCTGTAGAGGTCGTTGAGGTCGCTGGTGGCGAACCTGCCGCCGTCGAGCTGTACCATCGGGCGGATATCGGGCGGGATCACGGGGAAGGCGCGGAGTATCATCCATTCGGGGCGGTTGCCCGAAAGGCGGAACGATTCCACGACTTCGAGACGTTTGATTATCCTTATCTTCTTCTGTCCCTGAGCGGTGAGCAGCTCGTTCTTGAGCTGCGCAGAAAGCTCTTCGAGATCGATCTCTTTAAGCAGGACTTCGATCGCTTCCGCGCCCATACCGACGGTGAAGCTGTCTTCCCACGCTTCGTAGAGCTTTCTGTACTCGGTCTCGGAAAGGATCTGTTTCTTTTCGATACTGGGGACGGGGCCCGGATCGAGCACTATATAGCTTGCGAAATAGAGCACTTTTTCCAGAAGTTTGGGCGAAATGTCGAGCAGAAGGCCCATTTTGGAAGGTATGGCTCTGAAATACCAGATGTGCGAAACGGGAGCAGCGAGTTCCACGTGGCCCATTCTTTCGCGGCGGACCTTGTTGGTGGTTATCTCGACGCCGCATTTTTCGCAGATCTTGCCCTTGAAACGGGCGTTTTTCTTATATTTGCCGCAGTGGCATTCCATTTCCTTGGTCGGCCCGAAGATCTTTTCGCAGAAAAGACCGTCTCTTTCGGGCTTGAGCGTGCGGTAGTTGATGGTCTCGGGCTTCTTGACCTCGCCGTAAGACCAGGATCTTATCATTTCGGGGGATGCAAGTCCTATCTTTATGGACTCAAATTCCATATTTTCCATTTTTGTTTCCCCTTTCCTATTATTCGTCTATATCGTCGGAATAATCCGAGTCCTGGATCGAATCGTCATAGAGTTCGGCTTCGTCGTCGAGCTCGTCTTCGTCGTCGGTGTGTTCGACGCCTTCTTCGTCGTCGTACATCATGGAATCCATGGAATCCATAACGTTGGCGCCGAGCTCTTCTTCGGAGAACTTTCTTTCGTCGGTATCGGAATCGGAATCGTCGGAATAATCGCGCAGGTTGATCTCGTTGTTGTTCTTGTCGAGCACCTTGATATCAAGGCCGAGCGACTGGAGCTCCTTGACAAGGACCTTGAACGACGCGGGCACGCCCGGCGTGGGGATGTTCTGCCCCTTGACTATGGCCTCGTAAGCTTTTACGCGGCCTTTGACGTCGTCGGATTTGACGGTGAGGATCTCCTGCAGGGTATACGCGGCGCCGTAAGCTTCCAGCGCCCAGACTTCCATTTCGCCGAAACGCTGACCGCCGAACTGAGCTTTGCCGCCCAAAGGCTGCTGAGTGACGAGCGAGTACGGACCGGTCGAACGGGCGTGGATCTTATCGTCGACGAGGTGATGCAGTTTGAGGAAGTACATATAGCCCACGGTGACGGGGTTGTCGAACGGTTTGCCCGTTCTGCCGTCGTAAAGCGTGGTCTTGCCGTCGACTACGCGAATGCGGCTTTCGGCGCGGAGCGATTCGTATTCTTCCTTATTGGCTTCGATCCATTCGGGATTGATGCGGGTGAGTTTTTCTTCGCCGTTTTCGTCGAAATCCTGGCGGAATAGTTCTTTACCAACGACGGTCTCGCCGCGCTCTATGGGACGGTGATAGTGCGCCATGCACATGCATTCGACTATTTCGTCTTCCTTTGCGCCTGAGAACACGGGGGTCATCACGTGCCAGCCGAGTTTCTTGGCGGCCATGCCCAGATGCACTTCGAGCACCTGACCGATATTCATACGCGAAGGAACGCCCAGCGGGTTGAGTACTATGTCGAGCGGCGTACCGTCGGCAAGGAAAGGCATATCTTCGGAAGGAAGTATGCGCGAAATGACGCCCTTGTTGCCGTGACGGCCGGACATCTTGTCGCCCACGGAGATCTTGCGCTTCTGCGCCACATAGACGCGTACGCACTTGATGACGCCGGGCTGAAGGACGTCGCAGCTGTCTCTGGAAAATACCTGAGCGTCGACGATTATGCCCGATTCGCCGTGAGGCAGACGGAGCGAGGTGTCGCGCACTTCGCGTGCTTTTTCGCCGAATATGGCGCGCAGCAGGCGTTCTTCGCTGGTGAGTTCGGTCTCGCCCTTGGGCGTGACTTTACCGACGAGGATATCGCCGGCGTGGACCTCGGCGCCCACGCACACCACGCCGAATTCGTCGAGATCGCGAAGCGCGTCGTCGCCTATGTTGGGGATGTCGCGGGTGATCTCTTCGGGCCCGAGCTTGGTATCGCGGGATTCGCAATAGTATTCTTCAATATGGATGGACGTGTACATATCGTCGCGAACGAGGCGTTCGTTGAGCAGTACGGCGTCTTCGTAGTTGTAACCTTCCCAGGTCATAAAGCCGATCAGCGCGTTTTTGCCCAGCGAGATCTCGCCGCGATTGGTAGCGGGGCCGTCGGCGACGACCGCGCCTTTTTCTATGCGCTGGCCTTTTTCCACCACGGGGCGCTGGTTGACGCAGGTGCCCTGGTTGGAACGCTTGAATTTAATAAGATCGTAGATATCCTGCTTGCCGGAATCGGTGAGCACGACTACCCTGTCGGCGGTGACGGTCTCGACCGTGCCGCTTTCGCGGCAGACGACCACGACGCCGGAATCGACGGCGGCCCTGTATTCCATACCGGTGGCGACGAACGGAGCTTCGGTGACCATAAGAGGCACCGCCTGCTTCTGCATGTTCGAACCCATCAGGGCGCGGGTGTTATCGTCGTTTTCGAGGAACGGGATCATGGCGGTGGCGACCGACACGACCATCTTCGCCGAAACGTCCATAAGGTCTATTTCGGAAGGCTCGAATTCGCCGATCTCTTCTCTGCGGCGGCCGACGACCTTCTTCTGCAGGAAATGTCCGTTTTCGTCGATGGGCTCGTTCGCGGTGGCGACGGTGTATTCGTCTTCCTCGTCGGCGGTGAAATAGCGCACCTCGTTGGTGACTACGCCGTTGGTGACTATGCGGTAAGGCGCCTCGATAAAGCCGAAGCGGTTGACGCGCGCATAGGTGGCGAGGCAGGAGATAAGACCGATGTTAGGTCCTTCGGGGGTCTCTATGGGGCAGACGCGGCCGTAATGCGTGTAGTGAACGTCACGCACTTCGAACGAAGCTCTGTCACGCGAGAGACCGCCGGGGCCCAGGGCCGAAAGACGGCGTTTATGCGTGAGTTCGGCAAGCGGGTTCGCCTGGTCCATGAACTGCGAAAGCGGCGAAGAACCGAAGAAATCCCTTATTACCGAAACTATGGGACGGATATTGATGAGAGACTGCGGAGTCACGGTCTCGATATCCTGGGTAGTCATTTTTTCTTTGACTATCTTGTCCATTCTGGAAAAACCGACGCGCAGCTGCTGGAGCAGGAGTTCGCCCACCGAACGCAGACGGCGGTTGCCCAGATGGTCGATATCGTCGATGACGCCGACGCCGTGGCTGAGGTTGATGAGATAGTTTACGGACGCAAAAACGTCTTCCACGGTTATGGTCTTGGGAACGAGGTCGTCGATACGCTCGGCTATGGCTTTTTTGAGCGCGCCGAGATCGCCGAGACCCACGGTGTTGATGATTTCGAAAAGGATGTCGGAATTGACTTTTTCGTCGAGCCCGAGTTCTTCGTTGCTGAAACCGCATATGCCGGAAGCGTCCACCATCTTGTTGGAGAACACTTTTATCTCGTCGATACGGTCTTCGCTTTCGACGTCGATCATCACCGACCACACGCCGGATCTTTCGATCGCTTCGGCGTCGGCGCGGGAAAGCTTGCGGCCTTTGTCGAACAGGATCTCGCCGGTGAGGGGATCCGCCACGGGAGCGGCAAGTATATAGCCCTCTATACGTCTGGCAAGAGCGAGTTTTTTGTTGAATTTATATCTGCCCACTGCGGAGATGTCGTATCTCTTGGGGTCGAAGAACATATTCTTTATGAGAGTGATGGCGGAATCCACGATTGGGGGATCGCCCGGACGGAGTTTGCGGAAGATCTCTTTGAGAGCTTCGTCGCGCGGGGTGCTGCCGATGTATTTTTCGGCTTCGGCGGTCATGGTGTCTTTTTCGAGAGTGGCGTTGATGAGCTTTTCGTTGCTGCCGTAAAGTTCGAGTATGTCTTTATCGGTCGAAAGCCCGAAAGCGCGAAGCAGCACGGTTATGGGCAGCTTGCGGTTTTTATCGATTCTCACATAGAAAACGTCCGACGTGTCGGTCTCGTATTCCAGCCACGCACCGCGGTAAGGGATGACGGTGGAGGTGAAGATGTGCTTGCCGGACTTGTCTTCGATCCTGTCGAAATACACGCCGGGGGAACGCACGATCTGCGAAACGATGACGCGTTCGGCGCCGTTGATGATAAACGTGCCCGCGTCGGTCATTATGGGGAAATCGCCCATATAGATCTCTTGTTCCTTGACTTCCTCGGTGACCTTGTTGGTGAGACGCACCCTGACTTTGAGCGGGACCGCGTAGTTGACGTCGCGTTCCTTGCATTCCATTATGGTGTACTTGGGAGGCGCGCTCATATCGTAATCGATAAAATCGATTATGAGGTTGCCCGAATAGTCGGTCATCGGGGAGAAATCGCGCAGCACTTCTTTGATGCCGTTTTCGATAAAGTCCTTGAAAGAATCTTTCTGCACCTCTATAAGGTTGGGCATTTCAAGAACTTCGCGATTTTTGGAGAATGATTTTCTCATTCTCGTGCCGAGATAGCAATCGGTTGTTTTGACCATGTGCTTTTAACTCCTTGAAAAGCGCAAAATGTTAACTTTTTGTAAACATTCACCGTCCGTAAATTGAATATTTCCAAAATTGTCCATCGTTGCGCGTAATTTAGTGCAGTTTATTATTATATCGCTCTTTTTTGGGCTTGTCAAGACTTTTTTTCAAAAAAATTTACGCCCCGTATTGACTTTGCACGCGCGTGCGTATATAATTATGTCGAAAGAAAAACCGAAAGGAAGTTTTTGTAAAAATGGCAAAGACCGTTTGCAGCTGGGATATCCTTATACCCTTCATAAGGGACGCCTTCATGGGCTTCGGCGTTCCCAAATCCGACGCGGAGATATGCACCGACGTCCTGCTCGCATCCGACAGGCGCGGCATAGAAAGCCACGGCGTGAACCGTTTCAAACCCATCTATATAGACCGCATAAAAGCGGGCATCCAGAACCCCGTCACCAATTTCGAGATCATACGCGAAACCCCGACGACCGCGGTCGTCGACGGACACGACGGCATGGGTCAGGTGGTCGGCTACAAGTCCATGAGCTTAGCAATAGAAAAAGCCAAAAAATACGGCATGGGCATGGTCGCGGCGCGCAATTCGTGCCACTACGGCATTGCCGGCTACTACGCCACCATGGCGACTAACGCGGGCATGATCGGCATCACCGGCACCAACGCCCGTCCTTCCATAGCGCCCACCTTCGGCGTGCAGAACATGCTGGGTACCAACCCGCTCACCTTCGGGCTCCCGACCGACGAACCGTTCCCCTTCCTGCTCGACTGCGCCACCTCCATCACCCAGCGCGGCAAAATAGAATATTTCGCCCGCATAGGCAAGGACACCCCCGCCGGCATGGTCATAGGCCGCGACGGCAAACCGCTTACCGATTCGCCCGACATACTCGTCAAGCTCACGCAGGGCGAGGCGGCGCTCGCTCCTCTGGGCGGCATAGGCGAAGAGCTCGCCGGCTACAAGGGCTACGGCTACGCCACCGTGGTGGAGATCCTTTCCGCCGCGCTCCAGCAGGGCAATTTCATGCTTGCGCTCACGGGCAAGCAGGACGGCAAGCTCGTTCCCTATCACCTCGGGCATTTCTTCATAGCCATAGATACCAACGCCTTTATGGGCGAAGCCGAATTCCGCAAGACCGCCGGCGATATCTGCCGCGCGCTCCGCAATTCGCAGAAAGCTCCCGGCTGCGACCGCATCTACACCGCAGGCGAAAAGGAATGGGACGTCTGGCAGCAGCGCAAAGATTCCGGCGTGCCTATCAACGACGCCGTGCAGAAAGAAATGTGCGCCGTCCGCGACGAGCTCGGACTCACCAAATACGTCTTCCCGTGGGAGAAATAAACTAACGCATAAAAGATCAGCGGCTGACTTTGATAGTCAGCCGCTTTTGCGTCGTTTGAATCGTATCAGAACTCGTAAGTAAAGCCTTCGCTGTTTTTGGCTTTTGCTTTCACAAGCCGCTTCAGCTCATCGGGCACCGAGGAACCGCGGAACGATATTATCGTCCCGTCGGCTCCGCACAGATCTTCCGCAAACGCCCCCGCAAGTTCTGCGCCGTCGGAAGTGATGCTGCAGTTCCTGAACTCGACGTTACAGCCGTCGCCGATCGCGGCGATGATCCTGCAAGCCGTGTAAGCCGAAAGCTGCGACTCGCAGATGCTGAGTACTACGCCGTCGAACTGTATCGGCTCGTCATCGTTCATCTGGGGTCTGTCAACGATCTCGTTGGAACCGTTTATACACACGACGCTTCCATCGCCGATCTTTGAAACAAGCATTGTAAAAGCCGCAGCCGTAGCGTTAAGGCCTTTGATATCCAGCGTCGCGCCGTCGGCTTGGTGAAGATCGCCCGCCGTATAGCTTGCACCCGCCGCGGAAGTGACGCTCACGTCATGGACAGTGGCTACGCACCCGTCGTCGATCCGTTCGAGAAGTTGCGCAAATCCGTTTTCATCATAAGACTTGCCGGTGATATCGATCACGCTGTGGTCCTCTTCGTCGTCTTCGTCTTCGTCGTCTTCGTCTTCGTCGTCTTCGTCTTCGTCGTCTTCGTCTTCGTCGTCTTCGTCTTCGTCTTCGTCGTCTTCGTCTTCGTCGTCTTCGGCTTCGTCGTCTTCGGCTTCGTCGTCTTCGGCTTCCGGATCTTTCGCCGGGCTCTGCGCCGCCCGCCACTCGGCGTAAGCGCAGTCTTTGAGCGAAGCGTAAGCTTCGGGCTCGGCCGGCGCGTCGAGGGTGACGCGGCAGTCGTAAGCGAATATATTGATCTGATACTCCGCGCCGTCGCCGGTGGAATACGGCAGTTCGAACACGCGTACCAGCCCGCCGTCCGCCGTCTTTTTAGAGACCGACGGCGCAAACCGGCTCTGGGCGAGCGGATAACCGGTTTTGTCATCCGGATCGAGCACGTCGAAGATCGCGGCTCGCAATTCAGAACCGTCGCAAAGTGTGCCGTCGCTGACGACCTCTATGCGAAAAACGTAATCGGTGTGCGGTTCGAGATCTTTCTTCGCGAATAACCACGTGCCGAAACGGTCGCGGCTGCCCGGCGCTCCCTGCCTCTTCCAATCGTCAACGGTACCAAGCTCAAACACCTCGCGGTTCGAACCGTTTTTGGTGACGAACATACGTCCGCCGTACTTGTGCATTGAACCGAATCTGAAATCCTTAGCTTTGAATTCTATAATGTTTTCCATAAAAAAATGCTCCTTGTTATCATTTTTAGTGACAACGGACGGAGCAGTTGTATGCAAAAGACGTATGGTACAGTCGTCGACATACACTGCCCGACCGTGTTTTACCAGCCCGCGCGCCCTTTTAGGGTACGTCGAGCCGATAGCGTTTCCTTTTGCATCCGTTACAACAATGTTTTTTGCCATGGGTTTCTCCCCCTTTGTAACCGATATATTAAATTGTCAAAGCGGTATTGCGTTTTTTCGTATGGGTGTCTTCCCCTTGCCGCGCGGCGAGCCGTTTTTGTTTTATGGGTGTCATCCCCCTGCCGCAATTTCAATATAACATATAAAAAGCCGATTGTCAAGAAAAAGATCCGCCGCTTTGAAAAAAAGCAAACCGGCGGGTTGATCTTATCTGTTTTTAAGGGTGTCTTCTTCGTTTTCGAATATAAAGCTCACAAAATCTTTTTTCGCTTTTTCAAGTTCTCCGGCGGTACGCACTGTCCACGCCACGGGGATCCCGCCCAGGGCGCGCGCCAGACGGAAGGCGAGACGCCCGCTTCCGTGATGTTCGTACGCTATAAAATCCGGGCGCGAAATAAAGTTCAAAAGCATATTCCCGAGCGCAAAGAATTTGAGCTTTTCGACTATTCCCTTTTGCTTGGGCATCCTGCACGAAAGCTGGCCGCGCACCACGGACGGGCGGTTTTTCTTCCACCATCCCACGTACACGGGGTTGAACGATTCCACGCAGTATTCGCCGTTATATCCGTCCAGCGTTTCCGCGGCCGCCGCGCAGACGGCGGTATCGGTGGAAGTCCCTTTTATTTCGACTATGAGCGGGACCCTTCCCGCCACGAGCGCCAGAACTTCGTCGAACGACGGTATCTTCTCTTCCGTGCCCAGAAGCGAAAGCTCTTTCAGACGGGAAAGCGTTTCTTTTTCGGGTGTCAGTTTTTCGCCGCACATGCGCGACGTGTCGTCGTCGTGGAACACTACGAGCTTTTTATCGGCGGTTATATGCACGTCAAGCTCTATGCCGTAGCCTTTTTCGGCGGCGAGCGAAAACGCGGCGAGCGAGTTTTCGGGGACGCCCGCGTTATCGTGCAGCCCGCGGTGGGCGAAATATTTGTGCTTTTCAAAGAAATCGGTCTTGCGGCGCGACGGGAAGACGCAGAACGCCCAAAGGCACGCCGAAAGCAGTATTATCCCAATAATTATGTAAACCAAAACCATATCAGTCGGCGTCAGGTTCGGCGAACGATTCGAGCGTTCCCTTGCGTTCGGGCTTGTTGTCGCCGTGGCGGACAAAGATCATTGTCACGCCCGAAGCCGCCGCAAACACCACGGCGTAAGGGAACAGCGTGTTGTAGCCGACGTGCTCGAGCAGCGCGCCCGAAAGTATGGGGGTGACCACCTGCGCCGCCATTGAGAACGTATAGTAAAGTCCGGTGAATTTGCCCAGCTCGCCGCCGCTGCACATCTCGACGACCATAGGGAGCGAGTTGACGTTGATCGACGCCCAGGCGAACCCCACGAGCACGAACAGCACGTAAAGCCACGGGGCGAACGAATGGGCGAAGAACCCGTAGACTGCCATTACGGCAAAGCAGGCGGTGAGCAGCGCGCATCCCATGAGTATGGTGCGCTTGCGCCCGATTTTTGAAGAGATTATGCCCACGGGCAGGAACGAGATTATGGCGCCGCCGGTGGCTATCATCATGGTAAACGCCGCGTCGCCCTTGGTCATGTTCCACACGCTTGTGGCGTATTTGGTGAACGCGGTGGTGACGGCGTTATACGCCATAAACCACAGCGCGATGGAGGCGAGTATGAACGCAAGGCTCTTGCGCACCTCCGGCGGAAGCTTGCGTTTGCCGTCTTCGGCAGAAACGGTAAGCTCGTCTTCGGGATGTTCGGCGTCGTACTTTACGACGTCGGCGTTATCGCGTTTTTCTTTAATGGTGATGAACAGCACTATGACCGAAACGGCCATGAGCCCGGCGACAATGAGGAATATGGGCATATAATCGGTATGCACGCCTTCGGTATCGGCCGAATAGAGCAATTTCATGCACAAAAGCGTGAATATCCCGCCCAGAGCGCCCATAAGGTTGATTATCGCGTTCCCTTTGGACCTTAGAGGCTTGGGGGTGAGGTCTGGCATGAGCGCCACGGCGGGCGAACGGTAAAACGCCATAGAGATGAGCAAAAGCAAAAGCACGCCGATAAAGAGTATGCGCTTTCCGTCCGAAGCGAATGCGGCGTAAGAGTTATCTATAACGGGGAGTAAGCTCATAAGCACCGCGCTGACCGCCGTGCCGATGAGGATGAACGGCATACGCTTGCCTATGCGCGTATCGACTTTGTCCGAAAGCGCGCCGAGCACGGGCAGCAGGAAAAGCGCCAGCACGTTATCCGCCGCCATTATCACGCCCGAAAGCGTGTCGCCTATTTTGAAAGTGTCGCGCAAAATAAGGGGTATAACGCTGTCGTACAGCTGCCAGAACGCCGAGATCGACAAAAACGCCAGCCCTATGAGCATCGTGCGCTTGTAATTGAGTTTGTATTCCATATTTCACACTCCGGAAATTTGATATCTGTATTATATCACGCGCGCGGGCGCAAGTCAACAAAAACGCAAAAGCGCTCCCGGCAAAAACGCCGGAAGCGCCGAGGAATATTATTTATCGGTATTGAGATAGACTCTTCTGTGTTCCTTGCCCGACTGATAGATGGCGCAGACCATTTCCTGAGTCTTGTATGCGCTTTCCACGGGGATGAAGGGCTTTTCGCCGGTCTCTAAGCAGTGGTAGTAGTTCTTTATCTGCTTGACGTGGTTCACGCCCCAGTAGGATTTGACGTTGCCGTAATTGAAGTTTTCGTTGGGGTTGCGGTCGACGCGGATGGTCTTGCCGTCCTTGAAAGTGACAATGGCGGAATCCGAGAACATCTTGACGAGCGCTTTTTCGCAGTCGAGTTCTATTTCCACGGGCGCGTCGTAGGAATAATAGTTGATGGCGTGAAACGCGGTGAGCAGACCGGACTTGTATTTGATTATGCCTTCGGCGGAATCTTCCACGTCTATGATCTGGTGGCCGCGGTTGGCGATGGTGGCGTCGACGAAATCGATATCTTCGTCGACGATATAGCGCAGCATATCGAGCGTGTGGATCGCCTGGTCGATTATGACGCCGCCGCCTTCTTTGTCCCAGGTGCCTTTCCAGTCGCTGGAAGTATAATATTTATCGGATCTGTCCCAGGTCACGGCGCACTTGGCGGATTTGATCTTGCCGAGTTCGCCTTTGGCGAGCAGGTCTTTGACAAGGACCGTGCCGGCGTTGTAGCGGTTCTGGAATATGCACTGCAAAAACTTGCCGGTGCGGTTGGCGGTGTCGATCATGGCTTTGGCGTCTTCGAGCTTTATCGCCATGGGCTTTTCGGTCATAACGTTAACGCCGTGTTCCAGCGCGTAGATCGCCACAATCGGATGAAGGTAATGAGGCAGACATATATGAATGACGTCGAGATTTTCTTTTTCGATCATCTCTTTGTAATCGAGGTAATACTTGCAGCCGAATTCTTCGGCTTTTCTCTTCGCGCGGTCTTCTTTGATATCGCAGACGGCGACGAGTTCGGCGTTTTCGACGCGGGTGATGCTGACTGCGTGCATGGGGAAAATGTTGCCGCACCCCACTACGGCGGATCTGAATTTCTTCATTGAAAAGCTCCTCCAAATAATCCATTTAGATGTTCATTTGTATAATACCACGATTTTTGCAAAATGCAAGAGTATTTTGCTATTTTTTTCTTTTTATGAGAGTTTATTATATTGACTTTTTGCCGAAAAGGTAGTATTATACAAGCGCAGAGTAAAAGGATCTGCGTATGTCTTGCAAAAGACAGTGCCCTGCGGACGGGGAGTTGCCGCGGGGACGAAGACGGGAACGCATCCCGCGCGGTGGATCCTTTGCATCCCGCTGCACGGGGCGAGCGCTCCGCGAATACCGGGAAACCCCTCTCTGCCATTTTTAGTGAAGAGGTGTTTTTTTATGTCCGAAAAAACAAAAATCAAGATCGACAAAGCCGCCATACGGCGCATCTGCGTCACCGCGATGTGCATAGGGCTCGGCGCATTATGTAAACTGTTTTCGCTGAATATAGTCATATTCGGCGGCAGCGGCATGAAGATAGGGCTCGCCGGGATATTCACTACCCTTCCGGCGATACTTTACGGCCCGTTCTACGGCGGCGCGGCATCGGCGGCGGCGGATATCATAGGCTGCATAATCGCTCCGTCCGGACCGTACAATCCGCTTTACACGCTCACCGCGTTCGCGGGCGGGTTCGTCAAAGGGCTGGTCTGGCGCCTGCTTTCGCACGTGAACAAAAAGACTTTCCGCATCATAGGCACGGCGTGCTTCGCCCTGTTCCTTGCGCTGGGCGTTATGTTCTACGCCTTCCTGGGCGCCGACGGGATCAACGGCAGAGTCGTTGCGACTTCGGAAAGCGTGCCCGAAAAAGGCGAAGTCAGTTCTATGGACCTTTCGTTCGTTTCGCGCCTTATAACCGACCGCGTGCACACCACCGACACTTTCACGCTGACTTCCGTTCCGGATGAAGAAAACGTCGTCCTGCCTTCGGTGACGTATCTGGGCGAAAAAGTCACCGTCGCCGCGGGCAAAGGCGCGTTTGCGAACTGCACGTCGCTCAAAAGCGTATACGTGCCCGACGCGGTGAAATCCGTCGCCTACGACGAATCGCTGGCGGGCGTTACGTTCTATGTTTCCGAAAACGCCAAGAGCTATGCCGCGCTCAAAGAGGCGGGCGCAAAAACAATGCCGCCCGAGAATGCGGATCCGCTTGTGATAATGCTGGAAAAAGGCACGTTTGAATACGGCGGATACAAGTTTACGACCAACGATTCGTACCGCACCAACCTCGCGATGTACGTCAGCTTCGCCACGTTCGCGCTCACGCTGGCGGGACTTACGGGGCTTTTGCTCGTGCTCGCCGAATTCCTGTATTCGCGCCTGCGCAAGAGCGAGCCGACATACGCTCTGCGCGTATTTGCGTCGATATTCGTATGCGAGATGCTCGTCACCACGCTGAACACGGTGATCCTTAAAGAAATGACCTACGCTTCGTCGTGGGCGAGCTACCCGTTCATCGTCGTGTGGATACCGCGAGCCATAGAAGGGGTGTTCATCTGCGTGATCCAGGCGTACGCAATAACCGTGCTGCTCAAGGTGCTCAAGCGCGCGCTCAAAGTGGATTTCGATTCGCCCCGTTCCGCGCGCAAGCGCAAAGACGCCGACGCCGGCGCGGCGGAAGGCTGAGCAAAGCCATAAAAAATGCGATCCTTGCGAAAAAAAGTATTGACAAACCGCAAATAATGTGTATAATAAATAACGCTGTCCGTTGCGGACAGCGTGAATATGCGGCTGTGGCGGAACTGGCAGACGCGCACGTTTGAGGGGCGTGTGGGCAACCGTATGGGTTCAAGTCCCATCAGCCGCACCAAAAAATCCGGGTTTTTAACCCGGATTTATCTTTACCCAAAATGCTCGATAATCCTTTATTTTCAAGGGTTTTCGGGCTTTTTTGTTTTTCGCCTCAATTCGTTTGAAGACGTTAAACGCCGTTTGCGTTGCACACCGGTTGCACACTTTTCCGTTCGAGTCCTATCATCCCGGGAATCCGCACATTCGTCTTTTAGTCTTCTTTGCGCTAAAATATACGCAAAGGGAGGCGAACGCCATGAAATACATAAAACAGCCCAAAAGGCACATCGTTCTGGACGATTTTGAATGGAGAGCGCTTGTTAAAGGTATCAATGAATACCGCAAGCAAGTCATCTATGAGGACGGCTGTGTTGAAGATGTAAACGAGCTTCTGCTCAAGATTATCAACGCGCCAACGAAAAAGATAAAAGTTTTGGAGGAACAAAAATGAAGGATGTATTTATCGGACAAGTAGGCATCTGGGGACAGAGACATTATCAATATCTTAAAGAGAATAAGGCAACAATGGTCAATGTTATGCGTATGAACGGCACTCTGAAGCAGTATTTACGTGAAGTAGATGAGCAAGCGGAGGAAATGCTGTACGGCCTCGTTAGACAAATGGCGAAAGACGAAGGCGTGAACGAAGCGCTCAAACGACAAGATCAAATGCTGTGGGTTCAGCGCATGAACTCGATTCGTAATCGCGCAGAAGAGATCGTACTGAAAGATCTGATCTTTGTCTGACTGCGTATACAAAAGTATGGGAAAAGCAATAATTTGAGTTTAGATTACTGCGCCCACATTTTTCCGCAAAAGTAAATGCGTCTTCATTACAGAAGGCGCATTTTTGCATTTCTTTCGAACCGTCTGCAAATTGCTTCATCAACTTCTTTCTAATAACTGCGAGATGAATTCTCGAGTACACGCTTCTTTTGTGTTCAATAAAAGTATAATAAAAATCTTTCAAAAAAACGAGAATTGGGATAATTAAAGTATGAAAAAGGATAAGTGCAGTTTCTTTTTTCTTGAAACTGCACTTTTCCCAATATAGCGGCACATATCCCGCCGTATTTGTTCCATTCCATTGAATATTCCAACTGATTATGTCGGATCCGGTAATATTATCTGGACTACAAACATATCGCCTTTTTCGGAGTACTCTATCATTCCGCCGAGTTTTGTAACGGTTTCTTCTACGATAATATGCCCAAGCCCGTGGGCATCGTGATTTGCTTTTGTGGTTTTCAAATCACTATTGTCTTTTAACACCGATTTGCCGATTGTGTTTTTACAAATAATTATCCTGTTGTCTTTATGCCTGTTAAAGAGCAGTTCGATCCGTTTTTCCTCAAGCCCTTCTATAGCTTCAACCGCATTATCCAGAATATTTCCGAAAATCGAGACGAGATCACCGTCGGAAATATCCGACAGATCACCAACCGCTCCGGAAACAATGACCTGCGTGTCTTTAAGCGCGCACAGTTTGGAGTTAATTAAGTAATCGAGTATATCGTTATCGGATTTCATCAGTTTGCCAATTTGATCGGTCTTGGGAATAAGCGTGTCGACGTATTCTTTGCATTCCTCGATTTTGCCGGAATCAAGTTCTCCTTTAATCGCCACAAGATGATTCTTCATATCGTGCTGTACTTTTCGGATGTTGTTCCAGACAGCCGCTGCTTCCAGATACTTTTCCTGCTGATATTCATGACGATCTCCCAGCAGTTTAAGCTCATATTTCTGCTTTTCCAGATTCTTAACTCGGTTGACCAACAGATATACAAAAATGTTGATCAGTATGTATGTTATTAAAAGAAGATAGCATGACACCGGATTTGTCTTATAAAATCCTGACGTCACGGCTATCATCGTAGCTCCCATACCGAGTATTGTGAGCACGGAAACGCAGAAAACCGCGACGCCTGTAAGCAGGTCCGTTATACTGGAATTCTTAAAAACAGTCAAAACAAGTGCAAGCACGGCGGCAAGTATTACTTTATGTAGCGAAACCAAAATGAGCCTGAAGGTATTGTCCGACCCCATAAGCAACGATCCCGCGTCTTCAATAATCGAAGAAATAACGGTAAATAGCAGCGAACTCGAAAGAATAAGCAGTCCTTTATATATCGCGCATGCTAAAACCGCTTTTATATAATGTCTTTGACAGATAAGGAACGCATAGATCAACGAAGCCGCAAAAAGGATACTGGTTCCAAGCATATTGAAATTCGGAAGAAACTTATCGCAAAGAATGGTTATTACAAAGTAAATGGCAGTAGAAATCAACGCCATAAGTTTGTTTTTTTTGGCATTTATAAACCCAGAGATGAACCATATACATAATATAGAATCAATAAGAGACGCAGCATACTCAATTATTATTCCCATTACTCAGAAAATCTCCTGTTCGTGTATTCCATATAAGCGTTTTTGAATCCGGACACATTGCGCAAACTGATCGGCAAAGTATCGCCGTTACACATAACAACGTCAGAATACCCGGATATTCTTTTGATGTTTGCTAAATTAATTACAATTGATTGATGTATCTTATAAAAATCGTCGTTTTTTAGTTGTTCGTAAATGCCTGTGATAGTATTGCGAAATCTATATATCCTATTTCCAACCAAATGGGCGGCCAGGTAATTTTTCTCGCTCTCAAAATACACTATATCGGAAAGACGCGTTTCAAACTTCCCGTCGGTAGTGTTCAATTCAATTGTCTTGTTCTTTGACATCAGGCTGTCGATGGCGTCGATCAGCGCAGACTCCAATTCGTCTTTTAGGCAAGACTTTCTTAAAAACCTGAATGGCGTGTATTTAAAAGCGCTGTAAACATAATTCTCGTAAGCAGAGACGAAAATGATGAGTATATCAGGAAACTCTTGGTTCAGAATCGCCGCCAGTTCGAATCCGTTCATTCCTCCCAATTCGATATCCAGGAATAAAATATTGATCATATGGTTCTTTAAAAACCTGATAATGTCTTCCGCTGAATAAAAGCCATCGAACGTTTGGCAATCAAATGAATCCGGAATCTTATACGCGCAAATATCCCTGATCATTTGAGACAGTCTTCTCATATGGACCGGCTGATCATCGCAAACTGCAATCTGTATCATTTAATCATCTCCATTCAATAGTATACCCGACTTAATGGCGCTTGTCAATGGGACTTGTTTATGAAAAGACAAACAGGCAGATCAAAAACGATCCGCCGAAAGTTTGTTATTGACCTGCCCGTTTGACTTTCATTTGCTCAGCATTTCTTTGAGCTTCTTGGGTTCTTTAGGCTGATAAGTGCACCAGTCAGATGCAGAACCAGCGGCCGATTTAGCTGCTTTAAGAACGATGTCAGCCATCTTTTTAACCAGGCTCTTCTTCATCACACGTTTCTCCTTTCGTAGACTTAGGTATTATCATAAGAACTATTACTGAGAATAATGAAAAAAACAAAATACTGATAGGTAAATATGTAACAACTCTTATTATCAACCCGCACACAGATAATACTGAAAAAACAAGATGTGAGAGTTTTCGTAATCTTTTCTTTTTTCCATCGTCGAGCGGCTTGTTGACGTTTTCAACAGGAGCAAAATAATGGATTATAATATTGCCGACAATCGTAAGGATCACAAACATCCACCAATTAACATCAATCATGGCTGATGCAAGAAGCGACCCAAGAAATACGGAAACGGTGACCAATTTACATTTGAGATATGAATTAGCGTGATATCCGCCTGTAAATCTTCGTAACAGAATGAATACTGTCAAAAAGACTAAACTGCTGATAATGTGTCCGGCAATCAATCCGGCAATTAATACTGCAAGAACCGTGAAGATGAATGACAATACCAGTTCCGTGCCGTAAACATAAACCTCATGCAACTCGGGGTCGATGATCTTACGTTTACACAAATAATCTGCAAAAGAGCATGCTACCGAATTCTCCATAATTATCCGCCATTTCTTTACTTATAGTGCCTTTCTTTTTGATGGACCCATTATAACATGAATGATCCGAAAATGCGGATTCTGGGACAAACGATGGATAATTTGGGAAAAGCGCAGTCATTTATTTGAAACTATCGGTTTTTACGTCAACCGTTGTAGTGCGAAAAGCCATTTCCCCAATCAAAGGATCGTCTTTCGGATAGTATTCGTAATCAACCCCTACGGCGTCACCGTGTATGTTTTCTTTTACGATAACACGTCTTACGTTATCCTCCGGCGGATGATTCCTAACCGCATCCGTGATCTGTTCGAACCACAGTGACAGCTCCGCAATGAACTTATACTCGTCCGGCCATTTTTCGATAGCTGTTTTAATTGCCACGTTTTTTTGATTGTTCAACCATTCAAGAGTATCAAATAAGAAGTTATTCTTCATTGTTAATAGTATTAATGTGCGCCCCCCTATTTATTTTGCAATAGCGAAGAACCAATCATTTGTTTATTCATTTCTTTTCTGAATGCATTTGCATTATACCACAAAAAAACAAGTAAAACGAATTCCGGGATAAGTGTAGCTTTTTTTGGGATAAGTGCAATATGAATACTCATTTTTCTATGCTGTGTAATACGTTCGTTTTGAGTGTCACTGATCTTATTTCCCAGAAAAACAAGGGCAGGTAATCGCCTGCCCTTGGTAAGATATTAAGACAGAAAGTCACATAATACATTCCTGACATTGAAACTGTGCTTTCAGTTGGTTTTCCAGCAAATCTGTTAGCCCTATCTGCTTGACGCATCTTGGCGTTTAGAAGTGCATCAATTTGATTGAAACCGATTCTTGAATGGGTACGGAAGCCGCGTCTTCAATACTTTTGCCAGTTCTTTGCTGTGTGAAAACTTTATAACGCCCTTTGCGCTTCTTATTTTATTGATGCCGAGCCCGGATAAGTCTTTTTCGGACAACAATACGTATTTTCTCCCGGTATTATAGTAATCCGGAACAACATTACCCTTTTTGCAAATTTACTTGCCTGCAAGAACAAAGCGGCTTTGTGCTTTTGATTACAAACCCGCTTTGTCTTCACTATGAATGCGACTTCTTTACAGAAGGCGCATTTTTTGCACATTCAATGTGTATTCTTATGTGGAACTCCGCTATTGTCTTAGCCGATTTCAGATTTCACTTTGGTTACATTCTCTGTTGTTGATTCAAATCCTTCAAGCAATGCATCGAAAAAAGATCTCACATCATCATCCTTGAGTATTAAGCGCACTTGACTATTATTAATAGCAATTTCACACAGTTTTTCTTTCTGCTCATCGGTCCATGTTGTGAAAAGGGATATTTTCTTTAAGATAATGTGTGTATTTGCAAAACTGAAGCTATTCATTAATTCAATAATCAAGGCATTTTTATTGATTTCTTCTTTATTATTATCATTAGAGACTTTATCATTCTCTTCTTGGTTCTTATTGTGAAATGTCTCTAATCGTTCATTAGCCAATGTTTTATCAATAATCATTTTGATTAGTTTATCGATTTCAGTTCCTTCGTTGTAGTCAGCTTCTGCAAAATACTTGATCCTTCCTTCACGCATCATTTTATATACTTTTGCTTTCTCTTTAATAGTAGGATCATAGACTCCAATAGAATGCCCGCCAAGAGAATTGACTAATTTCATACAAGGAATATCTGTATCACTATCACCGATATAAACGATATTTCTAAATGGGATGCGTTTTTCTTCTTCCTTAAAATAATCATTAACACTGGGGTCGTTCACATCAAGAACGCCTTTTTCGATGCGAAACAGAAATTGTGTTTTGTTTGTGTAATTGACAACCTGAGCAGGCCATTCTGCTACACCACGTTTGTTGAAATAAAACGAGCTTGCATAAATTCTTTCGAATTCGTCTGCTATTTTCGTGCCTTCTATCATTTCCTTCAATCCGGAAGAAATGATATAATGCTCAACTTTTATGCCCTTACTTTTGCCATATTCATTTACACGCGAAAACCAACCCTCTACTCCCGGGAAAAGGCTAACTTTGCTTCCTTGTTCAATCAGCGTTTTCTTTGTGAAAAGCAAAGCCCCTTCTGCTTCTTTTTTCATTTGATACATATACGCAAGATTCTGATCCATATCATTTTTCTTCGCCAATTCATTGGATTTTTGCCAAAAATCGTCAGTATTCTCATATCCAATGCTTTGTATATACCCTTGCGCCTGCATATCATTAGGAGAGAGTGTTTTGTCAAAGTCATAGCATATCGCCAAAACCGGCATTTTGCCTTTTGCTTTTATATCATTTTTTGTTTTATTCATCTTTACTGTCCTTTCGCAATAAATAGATTGTTTGTTTTATTGGCTTCTTTTTCATTATAACCAGCGAACAATCGCAAAAGTTCACTGATACAATAATCATTCATTTCCATTATCTACGCAAGGCTCGCCATTTTCAGCGAGCCTTGCCTAATGCATATGATACCACTTTTTACCCTCTTATACAATTCCGTACCAGTCCAATTTACAGTTTTGAAAAAGATGCCAAAATCTTCAGCGATTAGCAAGGGGGTAGCTTTCGGGAAAAAGCGTGTGTCTGAGCAAATAGATCGCATCGTCGGAAGTCACTTTGCCGTCTCCGGTGAAGTCCGCGCCCGCGGGGACGGGATAGCTTTCGCCGAACAGCGCGTGCCTGAGCAAATAGATCGCGTCGTCGGAATTGACCTTGTTATCAAGGTTTATGTCGCCCAAATAAACAGTAATAATAAACGACGGATTGGAGCTTTCGAACATATCATCGTACGCTATTGTCTCCACGAGGTACTCGGTGATATAAATGATTTCTATCGCCGTACATCCATAAAACGCGCTTCTTTCGATCCTCGTCACGGTGGGAGGAAGATGGATCTCTTTAAGACCGCTGCAATTTGCAAAAGCTCTGTCACCGATCGTTTCGAGCATCCCGCGCGATTCGAATGTTTGCAGCGATTCACATTCGGCAAACGATTTGTAACCGATACTCGTTACGCTGTTGGGAACAAGAATACCGCTGATCGACGCGCAGCCGAGGAAACAATAGTCCGGGATGATCGTGATCCCTTCGGGAAGCACTATGTTCTGGATCGAACTGCAGTTTTCGAACGCGCACGCGCCGAGATCATTGACCGTATCGGGGATCGTGACGCTTTTAAGTCCGCTGCATTTCGAAAAAGCGTACGCACCTATCTCAGCCACCCCGGCTGGGATTTCTACTGCTTCAAGTGAATCGCACCCGGAGAAAACACCTGCGCAGATCTTTGCCAAACCGGAGGGCAGATCGATGTGTTCGATACTTTTGCATTCGGCAAACGCGCCGTCTTTTATTTCGGTCACGCTTTCGGGGATGATAACGCTTTCAATCGCGGAATTATCGGCAAAAGCGTTTTCTTCTATTCTGCCGATGCCGTCGCTGATGATCACGTTCTTGAGATTTTCGTTTCCCGCAAAGGCGAGCATGCCTATGGCGTCGACCTTCTTTCCGTCGAGTTCAGAAGGTACGGTCACGTCGGCGGAATCGCCGAGATAGCTGCAGATCACGGTTTCGCCGAAAATGTCGGCGTATTCGTATTTGCCGGTAGAATCGACGACGGTATCGAAGGTGATGATATTCACCGAATTATTAACGTGCATGGTATACCTACCGAATTCGATTTCGCTGTCAGTCATCCATTTGGAATAAGAATACGATCCCGCTTCGGGATGATAATGCTTTGTAAATACGTAAGCTTTATATATCTTTGGGCAGTTCCTTATATCGAGTTCAGTAAGAGCGGTGCCTTCCAGAAGAAGTTGATAAAGCGAAACGCAGTCCGAAATATCGAGCGCAGTCAGTCCGCCGCATTCCAGAAGGTCCAGGCGCCAGAGCTTGGAGCATCCGGTGAGGTCTATCGATTCGAGCTGCGAACAATATGCCGATACTTCACGTATTTCGGGGTTGCCGGAAAGATCGAGAGAAGTAACGCCCGAATCGGATATTCCGATAAACTGCAAAAGCTGATTCTTGCTTACGTCCACCGAAGTAACGCCTGATCCGCAGGCGAGAAATTCGAGTTTGAGATTGTGCGTGACGTCGACCGACGAGACGCCGCTCCCCGCCAGATTCAGCTTGACGAGCTCTGCGTTTTTCGAAACGTCGATCGCCGTAAGCGCGCCGCTCTGGAAAACGATCTCTTTGAGAGCGGAGTTCGCGCCGAAATCGATACTGACCGGCTCGCAGTCTGCGCGGCAAATGAACGATTCGAGATTTGTAAGATACTCTATACCTGTAAAGCTCTTGTATTTTACGTTGCTTGAATACTTTAATTCGATACTCTTGATCTGTGCAATCTCTTCAGAATCAAGGAAATCGTCTTCGTCGCGATCGAATTTGCTGATATATACGCGAAAATAATTATCAGGAAAAATGGTTTCGTTCAGCGCCACTCCTCCCGCTTCGCCTTCGGCGATCGCGGCGAAAGGTATGAGCGTGAAAAGCATCACGAGCGCGAGGATGATTGAGATTATATTAATTTGTTTCATATTATACTCCTTTAATAGATCTTCATTTGGGTTAAAGTCATGAGTGAGATCAATGTTTATTCTCTGTTTCTTTGGCTCTCATCGGTAAGCTGTCTGCCGTTCCAGCTGAGCCCGTCTTTTTGTCTTTGCCTTAATCGGAGTTGCCGGAGATCTTCACAAAGTGCAAGGTCATTCCCTCTGCAATTCCCCATTTTCCCGAATCGCTCGCATAATCTATTAGTATATCTAAAGAGCCGTCGTCATTTACCGTGATAGCTCCTCCAAACGACCCGGTAACTTTTTCTTCATTTGTGTCATACGCGATAACGGTCATGATATTGAAAAGAATACTACTTGAAATACGATTCTCGCTTTCTCTGTCTATTTCAATTTCGATAATATTATATTTCGTATACTCTTCTTTTTCGATCCTTTCCGATATCAGCGTGATCCCCCTGTCATAGCATCGATATATTCCTTCCGGGATACGAATATACCACGTATACATCCCGCCCGAGAAGATAAAAATGGCGACTTTAATAATAAAAAACAAAATAACTAATGACACCAATACAATCAAAACGACCTTGGCAGTCTTTTTTCTTGATTGCTTATTTGTTTCGGCTCCTTTATCCATATATATCACAATCCTTCAACAGAATCAATTATCATAAATATGCCATGTACCATATAAAGTGGCATTTCCAGTTTTACTGTAGATATAGTTTAGAAAATTAACAATAGACGTGCACTCGTAATGTGGATTATGAAATATGAACAATTTCTTTTTTGCGTCATATGAATAAGCAACATAATGATACACAAGACCTTTACCTCTATATAAGACTATATTTGCTTTAGCATTTTTTGCTATTACGTCCCTATCGGTAAAAAAGCAATGTAAATCAACAACCGTTATACGATACCCTTTGGCTTTAAAAAACAGCCCTATGTCAAATGGATTGGTACCACAATAGCCCCAAAATAGATATCCAAAATAGTTGTCAAACCATTTGATGGTATCCGGGAAAGACATTTGTTCTCCTAATATTACCATTGCATTATATGCCGCTATGCAACCACAACCATTGTTATCAATTGTGCTTTTTCCAAATCTAAAAGCACTACATAGATATTGCTCCTCTATAAAGCCAGACACATTTGAAACACTTTGATTGATATTATGATTGTAGTTCCTTTGCCGTGTGGTTATGGAATCGGTAACAGCAACAGTGACAACACATACTGCAACAACTGCAGCAATTAGCCAGCCAATCAGTTTACCGTCTATATCAATCGCAACTGTTGGACGATTACTACAATACGCGTACATATTGTAGCCGATAATATCGCCATTAGCGCCGATATATCCGTCTGCATTGAGGAATCGTCCTACTTCGGGATCATAGTACCTCGTCTGCAGGTAGTAGAATCCGGTTTCGGAATCATAGTAGTAACCGCGATATCTGAACGGGTTTGCCTGCCCGACCGTACTTGCGAGAGATCCGGTGACGCTGAGTACCTTGCCCCAGGCGTCGTAGGTGTATTCAACAACAGTATTGCCCGAGATATTGCAAATGCGGATGATATCACCTTGCAAATTCTTCTGGAAATAATACGTTGTGCCGTTGTACTCGAAGCCCGCTATGCTTCCCGCAGCGTCGTAAAAATAATACTTGACGTTGCTTGGGGTGCTGCTTGAAGACGTTGTGGTATATTCGCTGACGATCTTTGTTCCGTCAAGTACGTAATGGTATATTTCCGCCATTGAAGAGCCGGTGTACCACTTTGTCTGCTCGGTACGGATACCCTCTGCGTTATACTCGAACGAATAAGTATAACTGCCTTTGACAAATGAATTGAGCTCTCTCCCGTTCCACGACACGTTGGTTATACCGTTTCGCCAGTTAGTAGGATTTCCTATCGCATCATAGCTGATCGTAGTACCGTTATACGACGTGAGCATATCGCCCCACGTGCCGGTGGAATAGCCGTAAGAGATAGTATTGCAGTATTGATCGATGCCGATAAGCGTCCTGAGCTGCGACGTAGGACACCCCGCCCAGTACGGGAAGATATGGCGCGCCGTTATATTGCCCGAAAGATCATAATCGAACAGCGTGCTCGTGCTTTGCGCCACGTCGTCTTCACGCGTAAGCTGGTTAAGTGAATCGTACTCATACGCATAAATGAGCGAACCGTTTTTGCTTACGGTAAGTATATTACCGAGACTGTCATATGTATATGAATACGTGGCAGTCGCCGTGGAATCTTTCTTGAGCGTAAGCGTGGAAACAAGCGGCGTGGTATACTGTATCCCGTTTGTTTCTCTATATCTTTTCTGAATGCATTTGCATTATGCTACAAAAAAACGAGAAAAGCATATTCTGGGATAAGTGAAGTATGTTTTGGGATAAGTGCAACCGGAAGTGTAGCCGTATCAAAGCAAAACATAGAACAGTCCCATGTCTTCAATCTTAACGAACTTATACCTTCCAATGATTTGATAAGTACAACGGAAACGTGCCTTTCGCAAATCAAGCCTTAATCCAACACAATATTCATCATTCGGCAAAAATGTTCAAATAACTTATCGATTGTAACTCTATCTACTGATGTGTTTTGATTCATTGGAGAGAAGTCTATTATGCTGCTTCCGTACAGGATCAACGCCTTCCCTAAAGGCTCAATATCTTCACTTGCAGCGTTTTTAATCCCTTCATAAAACTCTTTTGCCTCTGAAACAGAATCGAGAAAAGTGCACATACAAATAGCGATAATAGAGTCATCGTTATCTCTGTAAACCACAGCAAGGTGCGAGCGCAAGCCTGAATCACCTTCACAGTCCGAATACATCATATCGAATGTATAGCCGGTATCTTCTAATGGAATGCTTTGCGTAACATAATTTGTGATTGACGTGTTCTGTTCGTCTATTTGTTTCTCCCAATTATCGTCAATCATACCTTGCGCGGTACGTTGCAAATTGTTAACAGGGGCAGGAATTTCAATATATTTGTCTAACCGTTCCTCTGATTGCACTCCGGATACTTCGGGTACAGAAGTCGTAAGATCGGGATCGCTTGAAGCGGACTCCGTTTGATTACACGATGAAAGTATAAATGATATCGCCAAAGAAAGCAGCAACACAATTATTGTTCTTTTCATATTTAGCCTCCAAAGAAAATCACATAATCGCAGAGAAAAGAGAGCAGGGTACTTCTAATTTCGAACCCAAACGTTTCTATGAATTTTTTTGCCTTAGTTAAGGAAAACGCGGTAGTTCCATAATGTAGCAAATAAAAATGATTATATAAATAATCGATTTGTTCTTTAGTGGAGCCTTTGTAAATGTCCATATATGGCTCCAGATTAATACCCATAAATGAGTCTATATATGCAAAGTCATTATTCAGACACGTATTTAAGTCCACCATCATATATTTTTGAAGCGCATCGTTATTCACTTTTGTTTTTGTTCTGCTGTAATAAATAAAATATGTGCAATAGGCATATTTTGCGCATTCAAGATTTTCCAACGTATTAATGTAATCCTTAATAGAAGATACTACGCTGTACACTTTCATTACATTAAACATCTTGTTTAAAGTTTTGGAAATAATACCAGAATTATCATTAATGACGTTATATACATTGACCGCAAACTCAACCACTTCTTTCACAACTCTTGTTACTCTTTGAAAGAATGATTTTAGAGAACAACCACTACTGTCGATACTATTGGCCGGATTATTACTACAATACGCGTACATATTGTAGACAATAATATCGCCATTAGCGCCGATATATCCGTCAGCATTCAAGAACCTGACGACTTCCGGATCATAATATCTTGTCTGCAGATAATATAATCCA
>JAEEGI010002011.1_pt1 | contig 50296 bp, 40 predicted proteins | sample 8958751 | NCBI WGS metagenome assembly JAEEGI01 (sample SAMN16246545, study PRJNA631951) | gut metagenome | biome: gut microbiome; feature: rumen; material: KS-attached | host: Bos | place: Iran: Karaj | collected 2018-10
CAAAGATGGTGTACATCGTGGGCACGAACAGCAGGGTCATCAGCGTTGACATGGCCAGACCACCGATAACGGCGGTACCCATCGGGCGCCACATCTCGCTACCCACACCGGTGCCGACAGCCATGGGTACCATACCCAGGATGGTCGTCAACGACGTCATCAGCACAGGACGCAGACGCGAGTGACCACCGTTGATCACGGCACGGCGGATACTCATACCGCGTTCTCGGTTCAGATTGATGTAGTCGATGAGCACGATACCGTTTTTCACTACAATACCGATCAGCATGATGGCACCGATCATCGACATGATGTTCAGGTTGGTGCCTGTGAGTAACAGGATGATTACAATACCCGAGAATGCGAACAGGATCGACGTCATGATGATGCCGGGATAGGTGAACGACTCAAACTGGCCGGCCATTACCATGTACACAAGCAGGATGATGAGAAGACCCAGTAAGGCGAGGTCGCCAAATGAATCCTGTTGGTCCTCGTAGCTACCGCTCAGCTGGATCATTACCTCGGCGGGCTTGTCCATCTTGTCGATGAGCGGCTGGGCGTCGGCGATGACCTCACTCATGGCGCGGTCTTGAACGACGGTCGAGACGGTGATGATGCGCTCGCGGTCCTTACGCTCGATGGTGGGCGGGTAGAATTGCTCGGTCACCGTGCCCACCTCCTTGAGGCGAACGCCAGTGCCTATCGCGTTATAGAGCATGATGTTCTCGATGTCGCTGATGCTGCGGCGGTGCTCAGGGTCATACATCACCTTGATGTCATATTCCATACCATCCTCTCGGAAGTAGCTTGCCGTCGTGCCGTTGATGCGGTTGCGCAAGGCAGTGGCGGCAGTGCTCAGGTTCAGGCCATACATCGCCAGCTTCTCGCGGTCAAAGTCCACATGATACTCAGGCTGGTAGTCGCTGCGGCTGATGTTGATGTCGGCAGCACCGGGCACGCTCTCGAGGATGCGCTTCAAGCGCTGGGCCACACTGTCGGTCTTGGCGAAGTCATAGCCATAGATCTCATAATTCAGCAAGTTCTGGCCACTCATGCCGCCACCACGGCCACCACCCACGTTAACCATCGCCTTCTTCAACTCGGGATAGTTCTTGAGGTCTTGACGCATACCTGCGGCAATCTCGGTAATGCCACGCTTGCGCTTGTCGGCGTCCACCAGAGTGATGTTCATCGAGATGATGTGCGAGCCGTTGTCCTGCATCGAGGCAAACATGTTGTCGCTGCTGGCTTGACCCACTCGGTAGTTAAACACCTTGATCTCGGGATATTTCACGGTCCACTCCTTATAGAGCCGTTCGCTCACGTCCTTGGCAATGTCAACGCGGGTGCCGATAGGCAACTCCAGCGTCAGACCCAGACGGCTGTTATCGTTGGTGGGGAAGAACTCGGTGCCGATGAACTTCATCAGGAACATCGAGGCGATAAACACGCCCAAGGCCGTCGCTGTGGTGATCCAGCGGTGAGCAACGCACTTGTCCAGGACCTTGGCATAGAAGTCGTCAATCTTGTTCAGCACCTTGAGGATGGGTCCATAAACCTTCTGGAAAATCTTGGTGTCGCCCACGTTGAGGCGCAGCATGCGGCTGCACAGCATGGGCGTCAGCATCAAGGCGCAGATGAGCGACAGCACCATCATGATGGTCACCATCCAGCCCAACTGCTTGAACAGCACACCAGTCATACCCTTGACGAGCGTCAACGGGAAGAATACGGCAATCAGCGTCAATGTCGAGGCCATAACCGAGAGGGCCACCTCGTTGGTGCCGTTAACCGCGGCCTGCATGGGTGCTGAACCGCGCTCGATGTGGGTCGTCACGTTCTCGAGTACCACAATGGCGTCATCAACCACCATACCGATGGCGATAGACAAGGCCGACAGCGACACGATGTTCAGCGAGTTGCCGGTAGCATACAGGTATATGAACGACGCAATCAGCGAGATGGGGATGGTTACCAGCACGATGACGGTAGCACGCCAGCGCCCCAGGAACACAAACACCACGATACCCACGAACAACAGGGCGAACAGCACCGTCTCGACCAGCGAGCCGATGGTGTTGCGGATGTTGTCGCTCGTATCAACGATGTAGCCTAACTTGATGTCGCTGGGCAGGTTCTTCTGGATTTTGGGCAATTCCTTGGCGATTTTCTCCGAAATCTGCACCGAGTTGGCACCCGACTGCTTCTGCACGATGATCATGGCACCCTTCTGGCCGTTGCTGAAGCTTTCCTGGGCACGCTCCTCAAGCGAGTCGTCGATACGGGCCACATCGCTCAGATGAACCACACCGCCCGTGGGCGACATGCCCACGACCATATTACCCATCTGCTGGGGGTCGCTGAACTCGCCCTGCACGCGCAGGGGGTAGGTCTCGTTACCGATGTCAAACGTACCGCCAGGGATGTTGCGGTTCTCGGCGCCGACCAGCGCGGCGACGGTCTCGACGCTCAGGTTGTAGGCCTCCATGCGCAAGGGATCCAGATAGATGTGGATCTCGCGCTTGGGAGCACCGGCAATGGATACCGAACCCACACCATCGACACGTGCCAGCGGGTTGGCGACGTTCTCGTCAAGGATCTTATACAGGCCTGGCATACTCTGGTCGGCCTGCACCGACAGCAGCACGATGGGTATCATGTCGCTGCTGAACTTGAAGATGATGGGCGTGTTGGCATCATCGGGCAACATGCTCGACACCATGTCGAGCTTGTCGCGCACATCGTTGGTCAACGATTCGATGTCATAGCCGTATTCAAACTCGAGGGTCACAACCGACACATTCTCACGGCTGTTGGAGGTGATGTGCTTGAGGTGCTCCACCGAGTTCAGGGTGTTCTCTAGGGGGCGGGTCACGTTCTGCTCGATATCCGATGCGCTGGTTCCCGCATAGGAGGTCATCACCATGATGGTGTTGGTTTCCACGTCGGGGAACAGGTCGATGGGCAGGCTGCGGAGCGAGAACAGACCCAGCACAATCAGTGCCACGAACACGAGGGTCGTGGTCACTGGTCGTTTTACTGAACTGGAATATAGACTCATAATTGAATGCTATTGAATAGGTCTCACTGATTGCACTGACTTGAGGCAAGGTCCGTTAAATCTCTTTAATCATTAACCATTAACCTTTAACCATCAAGTTTTGCAACCAGCAAAACTTGATTTATTTCTTGAGCTGAACTTTGGCACCATCGGTCAGGCGCGATGCACCGGCGATAACCACTTGGCTGCCGGCTGCCAGGCCGCCCTTGATCTCGTAACGGTCCTCCAGGCGCTGACCCAGCTCTACCTCACGCAACTCGACCTCACCGCCTTGGTAAACCCAGACGTAGCGTACGCCCGAGCCCACCTGCTTCTGTACGGCGCGGTCAGGAACGACAACGCTTTGGCTCGTGCCGTAGTTGAAGTTCACGCGGGCAAACATGCCGGTGCGCACTTTGTCATTGCGGTTGGTGATGGCCACCTCGACCTGGAAGGTGCGGCTGGTGGCGTCAACAGTGGGGTGGATGAGGTAAACCTGGCCGTTGAAGGTCTCGTCGCCATAGGTGTCGAACTTCACTGTCACGGGCATGCCGCGCTTCACCTTGGGGTATTCGCTCTCGTTGACGTTAACAATGACCTTGAGGGGCTGTTGCTGCTCAATGGTCAGGATGGGCAGTCCTGCGGGCAGGTCGCCAGCGTCATAGTTCTTGGCGGTCACTACGCCGCTCACGGGAGAGGTGAGCACGGTGTTCTCCTGCATGGTGCGGATGGCGCGCGCGTTGGCATCATACTGCGCCTGCAGCTGGTCAACAGTCTGCTGTGTGCCGCCACCGATCTTCACCAACTCGCGGGCACGGTCCAGTTCACGCTTGAGGTTGGCCAGTGCAATCTGCTGCTGGGCGATGTTCACGTCATCGAGGATGACCAGGCGCTGGCCGCGTGCCACGCGCGAACCCACGTCAACCAGGATGCGCTTAATGCGCGAACCGCTGTTTGACGAGATGTTGTTGGTCTTAAAGGCCTCGACGGTACCTGTGTACTCGCTCGATTGCTTGACGGCTTCGGCACCGATGGTTGTTACCTCCACAATGGGCAGTTCTTCCTTGACCTCGACGGCTTTTTTGTCGTCTTTGCTGGAACAGGATGCCAGTGCCAGCACGAGCATCGCAATCGATAAGATTTTCTTTGTCTTCATCTCTTTATGATAGTTTATTGTTAATTTCCTGATTTCTAATTCCTGACATAGTGGGTGTTGCCCAGCACATATTCCAGGTCGCTCTCGGCAACCAGGTAGTTGTAGATGGCTTGATAATAAGCCAGTCGGGCCGCCATCAGGGCATCCTCGGTGTCGCGCAACTGGATGAACGAGGCTGCACCGATCTTGAAGCTCTTCTGCATGATGTCGTTGGCTTTCTCGGCCATGTGGACGCCGTCCTCATTGCTCTCGATCTGCTTGAGGTTCTTGGCGATGGCATCGTTTTGGGTAGCTACTTGCATGTGTAGGCTGCGCTCCAGGTTTTCGCGTTGCCATTTCATCTCCTCGACGGCGATTTCGGCCTGTTTTTGCTTGTAGTAGCGCTGGCCGCCCTGGAAGATGGGGAACGCGATGGCCAGGCCGACGTTAGAGGCGCGGCTCCATCGCAGGCCCGTGAAGGGACTGCCGTTGTTCATCGAGTGCCACATGAGGCTGGCGCTACCGGTCAGGGTGGGGTACCAGGCCATCTTTTGCACATCGAGGACCTTCTTCAGGTAGTCGGTCTGCAGGTCCATCGCCTTGAGGCTGGTGTTGTTAGCCAGCGTGGTGTCGCTGCCCAGAGTGTTGCTCATCACGCGCTCATACATCTCACCCCTGAAGTCGCTCAGCTGTTGGCTCGGTGCAATATCGGTGCGAACGTCCATGCCCATGAGCACCTTGAGCTGGAGCGTCAGGGCGGTGATGGAATTTTCGGCCTCCATAATTGCCGGTTCCAGATTGCTCACGGCGACATTGGCACGCAATACGTCATACTCTGATGCAGCGCCCAGCTCAAATTTCTTCTGGAAAATCTCGGCATTCAGTTTTGCCGTGGCGTGGTTCTCCTCAATCACGCGCTTGCTGTCCTGTGCGAGCATCAGGGCATAATAGGTCTTTTCCACCTGGTTGACCAGCGACAATTTGTTGGCGCGGGCGGCCTCCACGTTCTGGAGAATCTGGTTCTCATTCAGTTTGATGGATTTCCACAACTGGGGCACTACAAGGGGAATCGAAGCCTGGAAACCTGCTGCGTGAGTGTTGTCGCTACCCATCTTGATGGCCATGGTGCCGGCATCGGTGTCCATGTACATGGTCTGCAACGACAGGTTGCGCTGGTACTGGCCGGCCAGGTTGATCGAGGGCAACAACTGCCCCAATACCTCCTTGCGGCTGTAGTCCACGCGGGTGATTTCCATCTCCTTCACCTTGATGGTGGGGTTCTCATTCAGGGCAATGCGGATGCACTCGTCAAGCGACAACGACAGTTGTGCCTGGGCGCTCATGGCACCGCCAAGTAACATTAATACAATAATGTATAAAAGTCTTTTGTTGAACATTGTATGGTAGTTTTATTGATTGTGCTCTTGTTGCTCGAGATACTCGATCATCTCGATGCCCTTGATGGTCGCCACTCCCCGCAGGGAACTAACGAACACGTGGTCAAACATGTCCTCCTTCTTGAAACCGTATTTGTCTCCATTGGAATCCTCGTGCAGTATACGCATCGTTTGCGAGAACAGGTAAGCGGCAATTTCAGGATTGATGCGCTTGATGACCAAGCCCTCCTCTTGGGCCTGACGCAGCACCGAGGCGATGCCGTTGATCACGTTTTTCTCGTTCTCGACATGTTTCTCAAAGATGTCGGGATACAGGCGCTTGATGTCGTTGATAAACGCCACCGATGTCGCCTTGTACATCTTGCGCGCGCTCTGATAGACGCGGTACATCGCCTCAAAGCAGTTGGACGATGTGCTGAAGATCTCTTTCATCGCGGCGTTCTTTACCTCGTGCTCATGGCGTATGCACTCACCAATGAGCGTCCGCTTGTCGGGAAAAGTCTCATAGAGAGTGCGTTTAGAGATGCCGCAAGCGCGAGCCACGTCGTCCATCGTCATCGATGTGGGGCCCACACTCATCAGCATCTGGCTGCATTCGTTAATAATGCGTTCTCTTGTGTCCATTATTGATGCTTAGTAATTATCTCTTTTTTTGACGGTGCAAAAGTACAGAAAACTTTTAAAACTCCAAAAGTTTTCTTGGTTTTTATGGCTGTCATGGCAATATTTATCATTCTATAACAATAAGTGAGGGCGTTGCCACATTGGCAACGCCCTCATCTTTAGGGATGTTTATCGGTAAATCTTACCCGATAATTGATTCCGATCAATAGCGAACCTTAGTGCTCTTGGTCACACCGTTGCGGTAGCGTGTTACGACGATGTTGACACCGTCGAACGGCTTGTCGCTCTGCATACCCGACAGGTTCACGTAGGTTACCGACTCAACCTCGTCACCGTCGGCAGCAATGCTGTTGATGGCGGTGTTGGGACCTGCATTCAGGCTGACGAGCGTTACCTCCTGGGTGTTGCTGGTGGCGGTGGTGCCGTCAACATAGTTGGCAACCAGGTAGTATGAGTAGGTACCGCCCTCAACCAGGTTGCTCAGGGTGATGCCCGTCGAACCGGCGTCGATGTCGGTGATCACGAAGTTGGTGTTGTCACCGGTAGCGGTGGCATTGAGCGAAGCGGTGCCGGCATATACCTGGATCATCGTCATGTCAGGTGAGTAGCTGCTGTCGGTAGAGTAGAGGGTGATGACATCACCAGCGCTGCCCGTTACAGTCCATGCATAGGTCTCGCCTTTGGAGAAGCTGTGGCCCACTGCCGAGGTCTTGGCCGACTTCACGGTAACGTTACCGCTACCATAGCTGTTGTTGGCGGTAGTTACCATGACGGTGAAGGTGGCGTTGCTGTAGCCCGACGGAATGGTGAAGTAGATGTAACCATAGGTCGTCGTGGTGTTCCACCACCAGCCCGATGAGCTGTTCTTGGTGTAAACTGCACCGTTGCCACCCTTGACGTTGGAGCCGCTCCAGGGCGCGGTCAGCGTAATGGTTGCATAGCTGCCGGTGTAGTTGCTGCCGTCGATAGTGCCAAGCAGGGTTGCTCCGCTGGGCTCGTCGCCGCTAGGCTGTGCGGTCAGGGTTCCATACAGCGTGTAGCTCGAAACGGTGGATGCATCAACATCGTGGGTCCAGTTGGCGGTGAAGCTGGTGCCGCTGATGTTGGTGGCACTGGTCAGCACGGGATCAGCCTTGTTGATGGTGGCGTTACCGGTCAGGGCAACGGTCTTGCTTGCAGCGCCCGAGCTGGCCACGGTGACGGTAGCCGTCTGCGTGCCATAGGCGGTGGGAGCGTAGGTTACGGTCACGTTCACGCCGTTGGCGGCATTGGCAGCCGTGATGGTTGCGGGCGAGATGCTGAAGACGCTGGCACCGCTCAGGGTCAGGGTTACGTTGCCGGTCAGGTCAGCACCGGTTACCTTGAAGGTAGCGGTCTTGGTAGCGCCCACGTTAGCCGTCATGCTCAGGCTGGTGGGAGTTACGGTCAGGGTCGGGGTAGCGGCCTGCTGCTCTTCGTTGATGGTAACGCTCTGCTCGTTACTCCAAGCACTTGAGGTGCCATCGGTATAGAGGGCTTTTACCTTATAGGTATAGGTGGCGCCTGCAGTCAGGTTGCTCACGGTGTAGTACTTGTTGGTAATGCCGGTGATGGTGCGGGCATTGGCATCGCCGGTCTCGCTGGCGTTAAGTGTCGTGTTGCCGGCATATACCTGGATGAGCGTCATGTCAGGCGAGTAGCTGGTGTCGGTCGTGGTAAGAGTAATCACGTCGCCTGCGCTACCCGTTACAATCCAGGTGTAGGTCTCATTCTTGGCGAAGGTGTGGCCCACAGCCGAAGTCTTGGTGGACTTGACGGTGACGTTACCGGTGCCGTAAGAGTTGTTGGAAGTGGTAATCTTCACACTGAAAGTGGCATTGCTGTAGCCCGAAGGAATCGTGAAGGTGATCTTGCCGCTCTTGGTGAAGTAAACGGCATTGTTACCGCCCTTCACGTTAGTGCCGCCCCAAGGCGAGCTCAGCGTGATGGTCTTGTAGCTGCCAGTGTAGCTGCTGCCGTTGATGGTGCCCAGCAGGGTAACATCGTTAGACGGGGTAGAGCTGCCTTGTTTGTTCACCTGCAGCGTGTAGCTCGATACGTTTGCGCTAGAAGTCTGGTCGGTCCAGTCGGCGCGGAAGCTCGACGAGGTGATATAGCTGCTGTTGGCGGCGCTCATCACGGGAGTGTAGGTCGTCAGTGCCGCTGCGGTAGCCGTGCCGCTTAACGAAACGGTCTTGCTGGTTGCACCACTGCTGGCAATTGCGATGCTGCCCGTGTGGGTGCCGGCTGCCGTGGGTTTGTAGGTCACGGTAACGGTGGCTCCGCTGGCGGCTGCACTGGCACTGATGGTCGTCGGTGAAATGGTGTAAACGCCGTTGGCATCGGTCTTGGTCAGCGTCACGTTGCCGGTCAGGTTGGTTCCGGTAACTGTGAAGGTCTTGCTCACGGTTTGGCCAGCCGTGGTGCTGAAGCTCAGCGAGCTGGGGCTAACGCTCAGCGTGGGAGTGGCGGTGCTGCCACTGGGCGGCTGAATACCGATTACCATCTGCTGATAAACATTGAAGTTGTAGCTGCTGTAACCGAAGGAGTTCAGCGAGCACCATGCATTGCCTTCACCGCTCCAACCGAAGTTGATGTGATACTTGTTGGTGCTGCTGTTGTAACCGTCAACGTTGAAGGCATGGCCTCCAGCGCTGGAACTAACGGCACAGAAGACGATGGGACGGCCTGCGGCCATCTCTTCCTGAATCATGGCTGCCCACTGGGAATCGCTGTACAGGGTGGTGCCACCACTGTAGGCGCTGGTTTTCTTCACAAAGCGGGTAGTGCTGGAGTTATAGCCAAAACGGATGAAGGCGTCGCGGATGTTGCAGACACTGTCCACACTCACGCCACTGCCATTCACACCGTAGCCCATGCGCTCGGCCTGTCCCACGTAGTGCATCAGCGTGGCCACTGCGTTACCCTGGGCTGTCGTGTAGCTGCCGGTGTAGCTGTCCAGCATGTTGGCCCAGTCAAACGTCGTTGAGGGCAGTGCCGAGTGGGTATAGCTCCTTGAACTGTAGCTCGAGATGCTGATGGTTGACTTGTAGCCAGGCACAACACCGGTTTCTCCGGTAGGATATTTCCAGAAGTAGAATACCATCGATGCCGAGGTTGCGGGGCAACCTGTCAGACACTGGTAGCTACCGAACTTGCACTGGTTGTAGTAGGGGGCTTCCTGGTCCCAGTTACAGGTGAGCAGTGGTCCATAGGTGGTAGCATTGAGCCTGGGCGTGGGCTCTTGTACGAATGTCGGGCCCATTCCCGGGTGTTCCTGGAGGAACATGATCTGGTCCTTGTACTGGCCGAGCATGTCCTGCATACCACCAGGCAGGTTGTTCACATCGCTCAAGGGGCGGTCGCCGACCATGAGGATATCTTCGGCACGGTCATCACCGGCAACTACAATGAATGTAGTAGCGGTATTGTAAATGTAATAGACGGGCTGGTTGATCTTCGAATTGCCCATCTCTGCCTTTAACAGCACGGGCGTAAGTGCTGCTTGAGACATAAACTTACCTGCATAAAGTTCGTTGGTCAGGAAACTTTGTGCTTTCTTTTGGGCCGTAATCTGGTCCACAGGGGCGGCTGACAATGACATCGCCAGGATGGCGGCTGTCAGGAAAAACATGATTTTCTTCATAAGCCTTAAGTTTTAAGTTATAGAAAATGTAAGGTTATAATAGAATAGTAAATAATGATGATTTTTAAATGATTGAATAATTTCAATGCCCCAAAGGTAATAGTTCGTTGTTATTCGTGCAAATAAAAATCAAATTTTTTTCAAAAAATGTTGTTTTTGTTTGAAATCGTCTTTTGAAGTATAACCCTTTTGGCGGGCTTTTATTGATGTTTGCAGGTTTGGGCTAAAGTGACTATCTTTGCGGCAGTTAAAGCATTTGGAAGCAATGAAATCTGCTAGCAATATTTCAGAAATTTTGGCCTTTCTGCGCCAGTTGGCTGTCAATAACGATAGAACGTGGTTCAAGACCCACAAGGACATGTATGACGCCCTGCGCGGCCCTTGGGAGCAGGACATGGAGCGTCTCATCGCACGCATCGCCGAGTATTTCCCCGACGTGCGTGGCCTTGCTGTCAAGGACTGCGTTTACCGCATCTACCGCGACATCCGCTTCTCCCATGACAAGAGTCCCTACAAGACCTATTTCTCGGGTGTCATCGGTCGTGGCGGCCGACACACGGTGCAATCGGGCTACTATGTCCACATCGGTGTCGATGAATTGATGTTGTGCGGCGGCATCTGGTGGCCCGAGAAGGGCATACTGGATCAGCTGCGCGGGTTGATTGATGCCGAACCCGAGGAGTTCCTGGCTATCGTCAACCATCCTGATATTGCCTCGCGCTACCAGTGGATGTCACAAAGTCTCAAGTCCGTCCCCAAGGGTTATCCCAAGGACCATCCCCTTGCCCAATACCTGAAAATGAAGGAATACCTGATGGTCATGCGGGTCGATGAGCATTATTTTGACTGTGAAGACTGGGTCGAGAAGGTCGCATGTGACTTACAACCTCTCAAACCTTTGCATGATTTCCTTAATTATGTGTTTGAATAATGTCCCGCCAGGTGACAGATTGTAATCTGGGAAAATGTCAGCAATTTGCCTAAAGCATCGGCATTTTGCCACTCAAAACCGCCAAAAGTCGCGTCTTTTGCCATTTTTTTAGCCCTTTTTGCGACGTGAAACAGATTTTTTTCGCGTCACAGGTGTTAATTTCACAATAAATATACTCCTACTTAAAAAAATGGTAGTATCTTTGCACCCGATTTCAAGGAGATTTTGCCTGAAAACCAGAACAGACATCTTTAAAAACTAACAATATAACAGATTTAATTAGAGAACATCTATGAAGAAATCCTTTATTCTTTTGTTGGCATTAGCCACAAGCTTTGGCCTGAGAGCCAGTGAAGCCGATTTGGTGATGCCGCAGTCGCTGCATGACCTCAGTTTCCTGCATTGGGGATTCCTGGTCTGCATTCTGGGAATGCTTTTTGGTGTCTATCATTTCATGAAGACCAAGAGCCTGCCCGTTCATCCTGCCATGCGTGAGATTGGTGAAGTGATCTACAAGACCTGTTCCACCTACCTCAAGCAGCAGGGACGTTTCCTGGCGATCCTGTTCATCTTCATCGGCGTGGTGGTTGCCTTCTACTTTGGTGGCCTGAGCCACATGTCGGTGGGTGAAGTGCTCATCATTCTGTTATCTACCGTAATCGGTATGCTCGGCTCCTATGCCGTTGCTGCCTATGGTATCCGCATGAACACCTATGCCAACGCCCGCATGGCGTTTGCCTCGCTGCGCCGCGACCCGCTGCGCCTGCTCAATATCCCCTTGAATGCGGGTATGAGCATCGGCGTGATGCTCGTGTGCGTCGAGTTGATCATCATGCTGGTCATCCTGCTGTTTGTCCCCGAGACGTTGGCTGGTGTCTGCCTGATTGGCTTCGCCATTGGTGAGAGCCTCGGTGCCAGTGCACTGCGTATCGCCGGTGGTATCTTCACCAAGATCGCCGACATCGGCAGTGACCTGATGAAGGTGGTCTTCAAGATTGGTGAGGACGACCCCCGCAACCCTGGTGTGATTGCCGACTGTACCGGTGACAACGCTGGCGACAGCGTTGGCCCCACTGCCGACGGTTTTGAGACCTATGGTGTGACCGGTGTCGCTCTGGTATCGTTCATCCTGCTCGCCGTCAAGGATCCCGAGATGCAGAAGAACCTGCTCGTGTGGATCTTCTCGATGCGTATCCTCATGGTGATCACCTCGGTGGTTGCCTACTGGATCAACAAGGCATTCTGCAAGGCAAAATATGCCGGCAAGGACAGCCTCGACTTTGAGAAACCGCTGACTTCGCTCGTTTGGTTCGCCAGCGTGCTGAGTATCGCAGTCACTTACATTGTCTCCTACATGCAGCTTGGCAACATTGCCGGTCAGCCCAACCTGTGGTGGCAGTTGGCAAGCATTATCTCGATGGGTACGCTGGGCGCAGCCCTCATTCCCGAGATTACCAAGATTTTCACCTCGCCCAAGAGCGGCCATGTCATGGAGGTCGTTAAGGCTTCGCACCATGGTGGCGCTTCGCTGAATATCCTCAGCGGTTTTGTGGCCGGTAACTTCTCTGGCTTCTGGACGGGTCTGGCCTTCGTGCTGCTCATGTTCGTCGGCTATGCCTTCTCTATCGACATTCCCGAGGCCCTCATGTCCTATCCCGCCATCTTCGCCTTTGGTCTGGTGGCCTTCGGTATGCTGGGCATGGGTCCTGTGACCATCGCTGTGGACAGCTACGGCCCCGTGACCGACAACGCCCAGAGCGTCTATGAGCTCTCCCTCATCGAGGAAGTGCCCAACAAGGACGAGGAAATCGAGCGTGACTTCGGCTTCAAGCCCGACTGGGAGAAGTCCAAGCACTACCTGGAGGAGAACGACGGCGCCGGCAATACCTTCAAGGCCACTGCCAAGCCCGTGCTCATCGGTACTGCCGTTGTGGGTGCTACCACGATGATCTTCTCCATCATCCTCGTGATCCAGAAGACCCTGGGCGTGGATCCCGCCAGCCTGCTCAACCTGTTGAATCCTTACACCATCATCGGCTTCTTGCTGGGTGGTTGCGTGATCTACTGGTTCACCGGTGCTTCGACCCAGGCCGTTACCGTTGGTGCCAACCGTGCCGTTGCCTTTATCAAGGACCACATCAAGCTCGATCCCAACGCTCCCAAGAAGGCCGACACCAAGTCGTCCGTCGAGGTAGTGAAGATCTGCACCCAGTATGCTCAGAAGGGTATGTTCAACATCTTCCTGGCCATCTTCTTCTTCGCCCTCGGCTTTGCCTGCTTGGCATCGCCCGGCAGCGTGGGTGGCGCTAATGCCGTTTCGCTCTTCGTTTCCTATCTGATCTCGATTGCCCTGTTCGGCTTGTTCCAAGCTGTGTTCATGGCCAACGCCGGCGGTAGCTGGGATAACAGTAAGAAGGTCGTTGAGGTTGACCTCGACCTCAAGGGAACCGATCTGCACGACGCATCGGTTGTCGGTGACACCGTGGGTGATCCCTTCAAGGACACCTCGTCGGTATCGTTGAACCCCATCATCAAGTTCACCACCCTGTTCGGTCTGCTCGCCATGGAAATGGCTATCAGCGAGAACTTCCGCGAGTTTGCACCCTGGGTAGGTATCGTCTTCGTGATCGTGGCTATCTTCTTCGTTTGGCGCTCGTTCTACAAGATGCGCATCGATGACACCATCGACAACATCCTCGACGCCTACAAGAAGTAAAATTAATGCTCGCTCTGCTCGCAGTTTAAGGCTTAGAGTTTAGAGAACCCATCAAGGGCTTTAGCGGGCCCCGTCAATAAAGCCAAGGCGGCTGGACACCACAATGTCCAGCCGCCTTGCTTTAGTCTTTAATTGGTTTTCTGAATGGAATTGAAAGGGGGAGACTTGAGCAACTGCCTGGCGAACGTCTTCACCCGCAAGTACTCGTCATGATCGCAGAGCAGGGTGACCTGGTTGTTCTTGTGGAAAATGACGTGATATCCTTTCTTGGTCTTGTGGCCTGGACGATCTTCGGCATAGAACTGATGGTACACATCAATGCCCTCAAACCGGCCGGGGAGGATATTGGCATATTTGACTCGGTCAAGCAGGAGGTCCTTCAGGTTTTGCATAGCATCCAGCTCGCTGCGTGCTTCCTGGGAGGTCGTGTCGTTACCAAACTCCTCGTTGAAGTTTCTGGTGGCACGTTCCAGATCGCGCAGGGCGACAAACGCATACGAGTCATAGATGACCATGTCACTCGTCACAATGGACATGTCGGTACTAATCGGCTCGTAACTCTTAGGGTTCTTGAGGTTGTTGACGATCATCTTTTGAACCTTTGGGAAACCTTTTTTCTCGATGTAATCCATCTTCTCACGGCCAAATTTCTCAATGAGCTCTGCACGTGACTGATGCTTGCAGCCGATGGTCAGCAACATCAACGCCATCAATGCCATCATCGGTAATGTCTTGATTTTCACCATGTCTAATAGTTATAAAAGTTAGTAAATTTGTAAGCTCTTTGTTGGGAGCAGCAATGCAACGTAGCGCATGCTCCTTGTTGAAAAAGCAAAAATACAAAAATTCCATGGTTTGCCAAATGCTTTTACCGATATTTGGCGCTGAAATGTCTTTGTACTCGTGGCCGTCTTCTTCGTATGGCGCTCGTTCTACAAGATGCGCATCGATGACACCATCGACAACATCCTCGACGCCGACAAGAAGTAGGAATCAGTAGAGACGCAAAATATTGCGTCTCTAGGTTGTAGACCGTTTTAGGGCTTAATTGCGAGCCCCCGTCAATAACGCCAAGGCGGCTGGACACCACAACGTCCAGCCGCCTTGCTATATTATTACCCAGTAATGTCGGATAAACTGAACCGATCAGAGGGCCAGACGAAGGCCATTGGCTGGGGCTTCAAACGTAGGGCTATAGTAGCGCCGGGACGATACACGGCACATCCTCGGCAATGAAAAGTCATAGCAGCCGCCACGGGTAACGCGATCTGTGCCGGTTTCAGGACCAACCGGATCAATCTGCGCATCACTGCTATAGGAGCCATACCAATCGCTGCACCACTCCATCACATTGCCCGACATATCATAAATGCCCAACTCATTAGGCTTTTTGGTGGCGACCGGCTTTGTTCCCTGGGGACTGTTGCCATCGTCATACCAAGCGACTTCGTCGATGTTGTTGCTGCCAGCGTATTTGTAGCCCTTGCTCTGTTTGCCGCCACGCGCAGCATATTCCCATTCGGCCTCGGTGGGCATACGGAACGTCTTTCCGGTGAGTTGGTTTAGTTTGGTAATGAATTCCTGGCATTCACTCCAGGATAGTTGATCAGCAGGAAGGAGCATGTCGCCAGTAAAATGGCTCCAGTTGTAGCCCATCACGGCCGTCCACAACTCTTGAGTCACTTCGGTCTGGCCGATACTGTAGCTAGACAAGGTCACTTGGTGAGCCGGTTTTTCACTATTGTAAGCGTCGTCACCCTGCTCAGGGGTAGCGCCCATTGTGAAGGTGCCGCCATCGACCTTGACCATTTTGAACTCCACGCCATTTGCGGTGAATGTCTCGATGCCCACTGACGTTGACGAATCGCCAAGGATGATATTGATGATTGCGTTAACATCGGCAATGTTGATCTCACCATCAGCATTGACATCTGCCGAAGTGTAGCTGCCACCGTCGCCCAGAATCATGGTGATTATTACATTCACGTCAGCGATATTGATCTCTCCGTCGCCGTTGACATCACCTTTAAGCCCACCAGTTCGAGAGATGATAATCTTGTCGGGACTTTGATGGTTGCCACAATAGATGCTATAGCCATAGGATGATGGTTCTAAATAGGCGTCTTCGGGGTAGGTGATAGCGCAGTTATTGAAGGTGATGCCATCGCCGATTCTGGCAACCTCGCCCATAATGGTGGCCTGCACATTGTCGAATGTGAGCGCGACACCATTGCCTTCAGCATTATTGGCTATTCCTTTGACGGTATTCAACGTGATATCCTGGATGGTCAAATGTGCGACAACAAGGAAAATGTCAATCCACGAGCTGTATGTGGAAAGGGTGCCATTGCCCTTGATGATCACATTCTTGGAGTTATAGCTGTCAATTGCGATAACCACATGGCCAGTAGTGGTCAATCTGCAATTTCCTTGAACAACGATGGTTGCATCGCTGGTGACACGAATGGGCCTGATGACATCCTGGGGATTGTTGCTGCTGTACTCAATAACTGCATTGTACAGAGTGAGGGTATGGCTGCTCTCATTCCAAGTGACAGAGCCGCTCTTGATGTAAGGGCTGTCAAATCGGCCGTTCTCATCGGGATAAACACCACACACCGTGACTTGTGCGTTGGCGCCAAGGGCCGCTACAAGTGCTAGACATAATAGGAATAACTTTTTCATATCGTTATGTATTAATCGGTTAATAGACAAAACAATACTCGCTACGACGGCTCGCTGTCGAGGCGAGCGGTGTTTTTGATTATGCAAAGATAACAAAATTATTATGCTATACACACTTTTCTCTTTTGGATTTCAGTGATTTTGATCAACTGGTGCCGCTTGGAAATCTCCATCCCTTTTCGCTGTTCAAGGTGTTTCGTCTTGAATAGCCATTGAGCGCCAATGTTCCTGTCACATGTGAAAAGGTGTTCGTTTTTTGTGGTTCGTCTCGTTATGAAAGTCCGAGTGCAAGCGCCAAAAGAAAAAAATCACCATTTGTTGGTAAATAATCATACATTTTTGTTTGCCATGTCCCCAAAAAGGAGTATTTTTGTGGGTACTAAACAAACTTAGAATTTATAACCTTTAAACTATTTCTTTTATGGCAAAAATTCATGGAGCCGTAGTAGTGAATACGGAACGATGCAAGGGATGCCGCCTGTGTGTTGTGGCATGCCCATGCAATGTGCTGAACCTCAAAGAAAAAGAGGTGAATGACCGCGGATATCATTTCGCGTATATGGAGCAACCCGAGGCTTGTATCGGTTGCCAGAGTTGTGCACTTGTTTGCCCCGATGCCTGCATCGAGGTTTACCGCGTGACCGAGAAATAATAGTGACTAACCATTTAAACTCCTATCGAACAATATGAACGATAAAGTAACATTGATGAAGGGTAACGAAGCCCTCGCCATGGCTATGATTCGCTACGGCGCCGACGGATATTTCGGCTACCCGATCACTCCGCAGAGTGAGGTGCTTGAGAAACTCGAGGAAGAAATGCCTTGGGAGACTACTGGTATGGTTGTGCTGCAGGCCGAGAGTGAGGTCGCTGCCATCAACATGGTTTATGGTGGCGCAATGACCGGCAAGGCCGTCTGCACCTCTACTTCCAGCCCCGGCTTCAGCCTCATGCAGGAGGGTGTGTCCTATCTCGCAGCCAGCGAGGTTCCCGCTCTGTTGATCAACGTGCAGCGCGGTGGCCCCGGTCTGGGTACTATCCATGCTTCGCAGGCCGACTACTTCCAGGCTTGCAAGGGTGGCGGTCACGGTGACTATCACATGATCGTTCTCGCTCCCAGCAGTGTTCAGGAGATGGCCGACATGGTCGCCCTGGGCTTTGACCTGGCATTCAAGTATCGCTGCGTGTCGATGATCCTGGCTGATGGTACCATCGGTCAGCTCATGGAGAAGGTCGTGCTGCCCGAGCAGCGTCCGCGCCGTACCGACGACGAAATCCGCGAGCAGTGCCCGTGGGCCGTTAACGGCCGCAAGGGCATGCGTCCCAGCAACGTCGTTACCAGCCTTGAGCTCGACGACGACAAGATGGAGGAGAACAACTGGCGCTTCCAGGCTTGCTACCGCGAGATCGAGAAGAACGAGACCCGTTGCGAGCTCATTGACACCGAGGACTGCGACTATCTGATCACCGCTTTCGGCACCACCGCCCGCGTCGCCATGAAGACGATGGAACTGGCCCGCGCCGAGGGTATCAAGGTGGGTATGTTCCGTCCCATCACTCTGTGGCCCTTCCCCGAGAAGCAACTGCGCGAGGCCGCCAAGAACGTCAAGGGCATCCTGTGCGTTGAGCTCAACGCCGGCCAGATGGTCGAGGATGTGAAGCTTGCCGTTGAATGCAAGATGCCGGTTGAGCACTATGGCCGTTTCGGTGGCAACGTGCCCACCCCCGACGAGCTGCTGAACGTACTTAAAGAGAAACTCATTAACAAGTAAATAACGCAATGGAACTTAACGATATCATTAAACCTGAGAATAAGGTCTATGCTGAGCCTAAATTATTGAATAGGGTTCATATGCACTATTGCCCTGGTTGCAGCCATGGCGTTGTACACAAACTCGTTGCCCAGGTCATCGAGGAAATGGGTGTTGCTGAGAAGACCGTAGGCATTTCGCCCGTTGGTTGCGCCGTATTTGCCTACAACTACATCGACGTTGACTGGGAAGAGGCTCCCCACGGCCGTGCTACCGCACTGGCTACCGCTGTTAAGCGCTTGTGGCCCGAGAACCTCGTGTTCACCTATCAGGGCGACGGTGACTTCTCGGCTATCGGTACCTGCGAGTCGATTCACGCTTGCAACCGTGGCGAGAACATTGTCATCATCTTCATCAACAACGCTATCTACGGTATGACCGGTGGACAGATGGCTCCCACGACCCTGCTGGGCCAGAAGACCGCTACCTGCCCCTACGGCCGTCGTCCGGACCTCAACGGCTATCCCCTGGCCATCACTCCGCTGCTGGCTCAACTCGACGGTACCTGCTACGTGACCCGTCAGAGCGTTCACACGCCCGCCAACGTACGCAAGGCCAAAGCCGCCCTGAAGAAAGCATTTGAGAACAGCATCAACTGCAAGGGCACTTCGGTTGTCGAGATCGTCAGCGCCTGCAACACCGGTTGGAAGCTCACTCCCGAGAAGGCCAACAAGTGGATGGAAGAGAATATGTTCGCCAAGTATCCCCTGGGAGACTTGAAGGACTTGAAAGATGGTATTCAACGCTAAAATTTAGAAGACACTATGATTAATGAAATAGTTATTGCCGGTTTCGGCGGACAGGGTGTGTTGTCAATGGGTAAGATCCTTGCCTATTCTGGTCTGATGGAGGACAAGGAAGTCTGCTGGCTGCCCTCTTATGGTCCCGAACAGCGTGGCGGTACCGCCAACGTGACTGTTATCGTGAGCGATGAGCGCATCAGCTCGCCCGTGCTCAACACCTATGATGTGGTGGTTGTCCTCAACCAGCAGTCTCTCGACAAATTCGAGAGCAAGGTAAAGCCCGGTGGCATCCTGATGTATGACACCTATGGCATCCACAAGAAACCCACCCGCACCGACATCAAGATTTATCCGATTGATGCTACCGAGAAGTCTATCGAGATGAAGAACTCCAAGACCTTCAACATGATCGTCCTGGGTTCGATGCTCAAGGTACGCCCCATGGTCACCATCGAGAGCGTGCTCAAGGCCCTCAAGAAGACCCTTCCCGAGCGCCACTGGCACCTCATCCCCCTCAACGAGGAGGCCCTGAAGGAAGGCGGCAACCTCATCAAGGAATAAACCCTTATAATTTTAATAAAAAAGCGGTTGACCATTCGGTCAACCGCTTTTTACGTTATATCCGTTATGTCCGTTATATCCGTTTACCGGATGGCGATTTTCCAGGCGTTGCGGCTGGTGGCGGTCTTCAACAGGTAGATGCCGCGGGGCAACTCGATGACCATGTCGTCCTGCAGGTTGTCGATGTCGCGCACGAGGCGTCCTGCCATGTCATAGATGACGGCGCGGCCCACGTCCTCGCTGCACTTGATGAGGATGCCGCCTTCCATCGAGAGCACCTGCAGCGGCTTCTCGGCCTCGAGGCCGGTAAGGCCGCTCATGTCGATGGTGATCACGTTGGACGGCTCGCTCGTGTAGCCCAACCGGTAGGACTGCACCTGGTAGGTGTGCGTCTCGCCGGGCATGCGGTCGTCAAAAGTGTAGCTCGTGATGTCGGCATTGTCGGTAGTGAACGTCTCGGTGCGGGTCTCTCCGGTGCTCTTGTTATAGACTGTGCGCGTGATGATGTAGTAGTCCACCTCCTCGGTGGCAGCGCGCCAGTTGGCGATATAGATGTTGTCGTGGATATCGGTTGCGGGCAACGCTACCAGGCGGCTCAGGGTGGGGATGGGCAGGCAACGAGCGCGTAGCTCGACACCCACGCTGCCAACGAGGCCGCCGTCCGAGATGAGCAGTCGTGACGTATGGTCGCCTGTCGCGGTGGGGGTATAGGTGATCTTCAGGGGATAACCCTCGGGGCTGTTGGCCACGGTGCGGCTCACGCTGCTCACGGGGATGCTGAACATCTCGTAATCATAACGGTAAACCTGAACCGACAGCGGGTTGTTCAGGCCCATTCCCTTGATATACAGGGTGTAGTCGATAGACTTGCCGATGGCCACCTCGCCAAAGTCGAGCACTGTGCCCTGGGTGGGCGTGATGAGCACGGGATCACCGGTGTAGGTTGTTGTGTCGGTGCTGGTTCCGGCTTCGCTCAGGTAGAAGACCTCGCCCTGACGGTTGCCCCAGATGAACTCAAACAACTGAGGGATGTCGATGAACGGGTTGCGGTTGTTCTGGTAATGCTGCACGGCCTCGTTGCGGTCAACCTCCTTGTCGCTCACGGCATCGTTGCGTGCCCAGCGGCACAGCAGTTCGATCGACCAGTCGTTGAGGGACTTCCAGGTGCTGTTGTTGAGCATGTAGGTGTATTTCCAGTGATAGTGCTGGTAGGCACATGCCATGTAGAAATAGGTGCGGGCAAAGTCTCCCTTGTAGCGGTCGTCGGGCTCAAACACGGCATAGCTGCCGCCACCCTGGCCTGACTTGGGCGAACCCACCTTGGTCACGCCATTGTCAAACGACGGGTTTGACACCTCTCCCAGCGGAAAATTTGACTTGGCCATGTTGGCTTCGCCGTCGGCCGGGTACAGGTGGTTGATGTCGGTGTAGCCGGCATAGCCCTGGTCCTCGTTGTAACCGCCCCACCAGCTCTTGGGCAGGGAGTGTTCCTTGTGCATGCCGTACACGCCGCTCGTGCCGCCCCTGAAGTAGTAGGTGATGTCGCTGTACATGTCCCACACCTTGCTCTTGTCCTCGGGCCGGCAGTCGGTCGCTGCAAAGTAAATCCACAGACTCCCGTAGCTGAAAGTCGTGTGTTGCTGCACCAGTTCATGGATGGCGTCTTTCAGCGCTTGTCCGCTCTTGCCGTCCAGCGAGCTGTAGTAGCCCGCGGGGATGCTGGCGGTGGCACACAGGCTGGCCATGGCCAGCACGGCAGCAGCGGTGATTCGGTATAGTCTATTGCGTATCATTGTTGCGTGAATTAGGTTGATTGTGAGCCACAAAGGTAGTGAAAAGATTTTACTTCTTAGTTGTTGGTCTTTAGTTTTTAGTGATTTCTCGGTCTATTCAGCGTCGTCGGCCGCTTCCCGCCAGTTGATGAGATAGACGCGGTCACGGGCGCGGGTCATCGCGGTGTAGAGCCAGCGGTAGAAGTCCATCGACTGCATCGCGTCGGGCATGATGCCGCCCATGTCGATGAACACGTTGCGCCACTGGCCGCCCTGGGCCTTGTGGCACGTCACGGCGTAGGCATACTTGACCTGTAACGCGTTGAAGTAGGGGTGCTCCTTCAGCGCCTTGTAGCGGGTGCGCTTGTCGCCCGTCAGCTCGTTCCACACCTCGTTGAACAGGCGTTCGCTCTGTTCGCGGTCCAGCGCAGGCGTGTCGCTCAGCAGGCAGTCCACCACGATTTTGCAGTCCATTTCCACGCCATCGTGATCGGGGAACTCGACGGTGACGTTGGCAAAGCGCAAGCCGTAGCGGTGTTCGATGTCGCCCCACACGCGCCTCACGCGGCACACGTCGCCGTTGGCGATGAAGTCCATCTGCTCATAGTCGCGTGCCCAGTAGTAGTTGTTCTTGGCCACCAGCAGCATGTCGTCGTTCACGAGCAGGTCCTCGCGGTAGAGAATCGAGTTGCGGATGCCCATGTTGAACAGCGTCGCCCGCTTGTTGCTGCGTGTCACGACGATGGTCTCGCCCATGCCGTCGCGGTCATAGCAGTCGCTGATGGTCTCCAGCAGGAACTCACTCGACACGGCTTGAATGTCGTCCATGCCTTCCAGTTCAAAATGCGGTCGGCCCAGCGCGCCGTCTTCCATCGCCTGCCGCAATAGCGTGGCGTTGTGCAGGATGCCGCTTTCCTCGGCTTGGCGGGCAATCTGTCGCAGGAATACGCCGTAGGTCGTCAGCCCCATCGACCGCAATATCTCGTCGTCGAGGGCGGGGCTCACCAGCTGACCCACCGGCGGCAGCTGGGCATTGTCGCCCATGAGCACCAGTTTGCAGCCCAAGCCGTTGTAGACGTATCCGATGAGATCCTCGAGCAAGCGTCCGCTGCCGAATATCGACCCGTCGCTGGCATTGCTGATCATCGAAGCCTCATCCACGATAAACACCGTGCTCGTGTGCTTGTTCTCGGCCAGACCGAAAGCGTCGATGCCGTAGCCCTGCTGGCGGTAGATTTTGCGGTGGATAGTGTAGGCCGGATGGCCTGAATAGTCGCTGAAGATGTGCGCTGCACGCCCCGTCGGCGCCATCAGCACCGACTTCACACCCTGCTGGTGCAGCGCCTTGACGATGGCACCCGTGAGCGACGTCTTGCCGGTTCCCGCGTAGCCGCCCAAGATAAACACCGACCGCTCGGGGGCATACAGCAGGAAATGCGCCAGCGCCACGATCACCAGCATCTGGTCATCGTTAGGGTCGTAGGGCAGCCAGCGCAGCACGTCCACGGCCAGCTGTTTCACGCGCGGGTCCTGATGGTTTGCGCCTCCTGTATGGTTGTATGTCTGCAGTCTGTTGTCGTTGTTCATCGCCACAAAAATAACAAAAAATGTGTGTTTTGTTGTTGTTTTCCGCCAAATTGTATTACCTTTGCCCCGCATTTGACGAAAGGAGTGATGCTCGAGTGGCTGAAGAGGCACGCCTGGAAAGCGTGTATACGTCAAAAGCGTATCCCGAGTTCGAATCTCGGTCACTCCGCAAAAAAAGGACGACAAACTGTCGTCCTTTTTTGTGTTACAGGGGTTTGCTGATTGTCAGAAGGTGTATTTCAGGCCCAGAACGGTGACGGACTGGTTGAAGTCTTCAATGATCTGGAAACGCTCCTCGCTGAAGAAGTAGAGCCTGTCCTGGATGCGGTATTCGGCACCCACACCCACGTTGGCACCACAGCGACCCTTATTGGCGTCTTCCAAAATGCCGTCGTACTTGTAGTTGGCATAAGTGAAGCCTAGCAGCGGGTAGATGGCGAAGGAGCTGCTGGTGGGGATGACGTAGTGCAGATTGACGTTGGCGTTGATGGCGCTCACGCCGTCGTTCTTGAAGTAGTACATGAACTCGGGGGCGATGCGGAAGCGGTTCACGGGTTCTACCTGCAGCTGCAGGCCGAGACCTGCCATGGAGTTCTTGGACGCATAGGCGAACTGAGCGCCTAAAGAGATGTTACCCTTCTCGGCGCTGGCGCCCAGGGCAGTTGCGATGGCCAATACGGCCAGAAAGATAAATTTTTTCATTCTCGTAAATTATTAGTTGTTAGTTGTTTGGGGATTTCTTAGATAGGATATCTATGGCGGCGTCAAGTATGGCATCATGACTGCGGTCATCCTCGTTCATGTCGATGCGGAGGTCTGGGGCGACACCGAACTCGGTGAGCTGTCCCTGGGCGTCCATGATGGGACAGGACGAGAAACGCACGCGCCAGCCATTGGGCAACTCGCTGGTGAAGGGCAGTCCGCAGCCGCCACCTGTTGTGTCCCCAACGATGGTGACTTGGTCGAGCGACTTCATGATAGATACAAAATTATTGGTGGCGCTGAAAGAACCGCGGTTGGCCAGCACGACGACGGGCTTGAGGTAGTGGATGTGGTTCTTGGTCGGCTCGAAGTAGTAGGCATAGGGCTCTGAAAAATCGTTGTGGCCCGGTCCTGTCTTGTGGCAGATGTAGCCCGCGAGAGTCTTCTCTTTGATAAAGCGCGAGACAAGGGTCTCGACGTTGGTGAGCAGGCCGCCGCCGTTGTCACGCACGTCGATAATGAGACCGTCGGCGGTGCTCAAGTAGCTGAGGATGAGGTCCAGATTGCCCTCGCCGATGTCCGACGAGAAGGAACCGTAGTACATATAGCCGAAATTGCCGGGCAGTATCTGGTACTTGATGCCCGAGGCCAGTTTGTAGTCGAAGTTCAGGTAGTGCTCGTCGATGAGGCGTTCATCGTAGTTGACCGGCCACTGTTCCCAAATCCAATATCGTGACACGTCGTGGCTGGCGATGAGGTTGGTGTGGCCGTCACGCAGTTCCTTGAGCATGTCGCCGCAGACGTCAAACAGTTCCCTGTCGGTCATCTCGTTGGAAACCAGTGCGCGGTAACGCTGGTGCACCTCGTTCCAGTTGACTTGCTTGTAGTCAAAGAAGCTGTAGTGCTCGTCCATAATGGACCACAGCGCCTCGAAGTTGCCCACCTGGTCGTGCTCGAACTCATCCTTCTCGGCACAACCCACCAGCAACAAAACCGCTAAACAATATATTAATAACCTCTTCATTTTTTTAACTACGAATTTCGCGAATTAAACTAATTTTTGGCATCCGCACATCTTTATTATTTCGAATTTCACTAATGTCATTTGTGCTACTTGTTGATGTTGCAAAAACGTTCAGTTTTTAAACTAGTTTCTCATAAATCGCGTAGTTCGTTTAATTCGTTACAATTGAATGCGGATGCCTAATTCGTGATATTCGTGTAATTTGTAGTTAATATTATAAGCTGATGCCGAGGACTACGGAGTGGGTGACGTCGTGGACGTGGAGGTGGTTGACGGTCCAGTGCTCGAGGCGGTTGCGATAACCCAAGCGCAGTGTGGTCTTACCCATCTGGAGGTCGGCACCCAGGTAGTTGGTCATGTCCAGGCGGTTGCCCCACCATCCCAAGTGGGCCAGATTCTTGTGGTTGCCGAGGTAAATCTCGTAGTAGCTCTCGTCATACTCGGGAGCGAAGAACACTCCTGCCACGGGCAACTGCAGCTGGTATCGCAGTGTGATGGGTTTGCGCCCCAGACGGGTGTTGAACCAGGCCATTCCCGCCGTACCAAGATTCCAGTGGGCCCTGACGGTGACGGGATTGTTGCTGTTGACGGCGTCATAGACGATGCCGGCGCGCAACTGCGTCATGGGGCCGGCCGAGAAGCCCAGCCGTGGGTGTATCACCCCCATCCAGGCGCGCTGCATGTTGAAGGAGATGTCGCCCATGAGTTTGTGGAGGTCATTGTTCTGGGCAGGGTTCTCGACATAGTTGTAGTCGGCGCCCACACCCAGTTGCCACAGCCACCTGTCGCGGTTGGTCCAGCGCGTGGCCTCGATGGAGAGACCCAAATCGAAGCCGTCATAAGTGATGGGCGTGAGGTAACTGTCGTGCACCGACGCATAGCCCACATCAAGCATCAACACCGATTGCGACTCCTGCCCCCCAGCACTTAACACGCCAAAAACTACTAATAATATTAATATTCTCCTCGTCATTAACTACAAATTTCACGAATTAAGCTAATTATTGGCATCCGCAAACTTAATTATTTCGAATTTAACTAATGGCATCAGCACTACTTGTTGGTGTTGCAAAAACGTTCAGTTTTTAAACTGGTCTCACCAAAATTAGCAAGAATTCCAAGTTGATAGCCAGTCGCTTTCAGATAGTTGATAATTTGTGCTTTCTCAATATCTGATAATCTGTTGAGAACCTTCAACTCCACAATAATCTTATCATAACATACAAAATCAGCGATATAATCTTGTTGTAGAGGAATACCTTTATAGAAGATCTTCAGATTGGCTTCTCTCTTAAAGGGAATTCCTTTAGCAATGAATTCGCGCTCTAGTGCTTCTTGGTAGACTTTCTCCAAAAAGCCGCATCCCAGTTCACGATGAACAGTCATCATGCATCCAATGATATCGTATGATTCTTTAGGATAGATGATCATAGATCATGCAGTTTGTTTAATTCGTAATAATTGAATGCGGATGCCTCATTAGTAAAATTCGCGTAATTCGTAGTTTATTAATCGTCGAAGGGGATGCGCTGCTGGCCGGTGAAGCTGTCGAGGACTTCGTCCTGGCTGATGCCGTCGGCGGGCGAGGTATCATCGCCTGTCTCGTCGGTTTCGGCCACGGTGGGCGTCTGTTCTTCGACGGGTGCCGGCTCGCGCGGCTCAATCTCGGTGATGGTGTCCACTTGCCAGTTGGTCACGCGGCGGCCCTTGGCCTTGAAGGTCTTGACGCCGATAAACTCCTCGGCATCAATGATAAACGGCTCGCGGTGAGCATCGTCACCACCCATCTTGACCTCGAAGCGTGGGCAAGGCTCGTCGCTGAGCAAAAGTAACTTGGACTCGGGGTTGGCACCGATGAAGCTCTGCTTCTTGGTGTTGTCCTCGAGGGTGAAGCGCTTGACGTAGGGGTGACCCTGGTCGGCATCGTCGAGCACGGCGGTCCACACCTTGCCTGGAACATACTTCTCGATGCGCAGGATGCCCTCGTCGTAGTGGTTGCTGGCCTCGGTGCTCGTGGTGTAGAATTCGCCCGTCTTCATCACTACCAGGATGCGGTCGTCGCCGCCAAACAGGCCCAGCGAGCGGCCGTGCTTCTCGTAGTTGATGCGCAGGATATCCGGGTCGAACCATACCTCGCGGTCGCCCAGCGTCGACTGGCCTGCCTCCTTGAGCGAGATGCGGTGCACCTCGTTCTTGGTGACGATGTTGCCGCGGGCCTGCTTGCCCTTGATGGCCAGGTCGGCCAGGTTGACGTCAAACTGCAGGATCTTGAGCCTGAACTTAGGCTTGAGGGTGATGCGCAGCACCTCGGCCTCGCCATTGGGATTGGCCGTGAACCACACGACCTTGCTGCCCGGCTTGCCCATGGTGATGTCATACTCCTTGTCGCGGGTGATGCCCGTAACGGCAAAGCGTTTCATGTAGGTCGTGCCGCCGCGTCCGTCCTGATAGAGGACGTTGTAGATGGTGCGGTCGTCGCCCTTCTTGAACACGTTCAGGTAGATGATGTTCTTGCCCACGTAGATCTTGTCGGCGACCTTGGTGACCTTGAACTTGCCGTCCTTGTAGAAGATGATGATATCGTCGATGTCCGAGCAGTTGCACACGAACTCGTCCTTCTTCAGGCCCGTGCCGATGAAGCCGTCGGCGCGGTTGATATAGAGCTTCTGGTTGGCCTCGGCGACCTTGCTGGCCACGATGGTGTCAAACTCGCGGATGACCGTGCGGCGCGGATATTTGGCGCCGTATTTGGTCTTCAGGCCCTCGAACCACTCGATGGTGTACTCGGTGAGGTGTTCCAGCTTGTTGTCGATGTCCTCGACGCGCTCCTTGAGACGTGCGATATTCTCGTCGGCCTTGTCGCTGTTGTACTTGATGATGCGCTTCATCGGGATTTCCAGCAGGCGCAACAGGTCGTCCTGGGTGATCTCGCGATAGAACTGGGGCTTGAACGGCTTCAAGCGCTTGTCGATGTGCTTGAGGGCACGTTCCTGGTCCTTGGCGTTCTCAAATTCCTTGTCCTTGTAGATGCGCTCCTCGATGAAGATTTTCTCCAGCGACACGTTGTGCAGCATCTCCATGGTCTCGCCGCGCGTGATCTGGAGTTCCTGGCGCAGGATGTCGCGCGTGCGGTCCACGCTGTAGCGCAGCACGTCGCTCACGGTGAGGAACTGTGGTTTCTGGTCCTTGATGACGCAGCAGTTGGGCCAGATGGAGATTTCGCAGTCGGTGAAGGCATACAGGGCATCGATGGCGATGTCGCTGCTCGTGCCGGCCTGCAGCGAGACGATAATCTCGGCAGTAGCGCTCGTGTTGTCCTCGACCTTGCGGATCTTGATCTTGCCGCGCTCGCCGGCCTTGAGGATGCTCTCGATGACGGTACCGGTGGTCTTGCCGTAGGGCACATCCTTGACCAGCAGCGTCTTGTTGTCGAGTTTTTCGATTTTGGCACGCACGCGCACATAGCCGCCGCGCTCACCATCGTTATAGTGGCTCACGTCGATGTAGCCGCCCGTCTGGAAGTCGGGATAGAGGTGGAATTCCTCGCCGCGCAGGTAGTGCACAGCGGCATCGATTACCTCGTTGAAGTTGTGCGGCAGGATTTTGCACGACAGACCTACTGCGATGCCCTCGGCGCCCTGGGTGAGCAGCAAGGGGAACTTGGCGGGCAGCGTGAGCGGCTCGCGCTTGCGGCCGTCATAAGACAGGCCCCAGTCGGTGACCTTGGCGTTATAGACCGCATCAAGGGCGAATTCGCTCAGGCGGGCCTCGATGTAACGGCCTGCAGCCGCACCGTCGCCGGTGAGGATGTTACCCCAGTTACCCTGGGTGTCGATGAGCAGTTCCTTTTGTCCCAGCTGGACCAGCGCACTGTAGATCGAGGCGTCGCCATGGGGGTGATACTGCATCGTCAGACCCACGATGTTGGCCACCTTGTTGAAGTGGCCGTCGTCGGCCTCCTTCATGGCGTGCATGATGCGTCGCTGCACGGGCTTGAAGCCGTCCTCGATGTGAGGCACGGCGCGCTCGAGAATTACATAGGAGGCATAGTCGAGAAACCAGTTCTCGTACATGCCGCTCAGTTGCAGTTTCTTATCTTTAGGCACCTGGTAGGAGGAATGGGCCTGCGGTTCGCCGCCACCGTCCCCGTCAGGGGCTCCGGCGCCAGCGCCGTTAGCGTTGTCTTGGGCATCGCCCTCGATAGGCTCTTGAGCATCCATGCCTTCCAGTTCGTCGTCGTCTTTCTTCATATAAAATCAGGGTTTTAACTTGCAAAGATACAAAAAATCCTCGACACATGAGCCACGTGTCGAGGATTTTGAGCAAATATACTACCTAAAGCCGCATTACAGCGCCAGTCTCATGCCAATGCCATAGCTGCGGTAAGTGGGGGAGAACGAGTTGCGGAACGACACGCGGCAGAACCATTCGTCAAAGTACCAGCTGCCGCCGCGATAAACGCGCGCCGTGCCGTTGGCGGGTCCTGTGGGGTCGGTGAGCGCATTGCTGCTGTAATCACCATACCAGTCCTGGCACCACTCGTGCACGTTGCCGCTCATGTCATAGAGCATCAGTTCATTGGGGGCTCTTGTTGCCACGTTGTGGGGCCCATGGTGCCCTGTTCCTCTCAGTTCCCAGGATTCGTTATAGGAATACCAGGCTACGCTCGTCGGGTCGTTACCTCCGGCATACTTGTAGCCCATACTCTCGTTGCCGCCCCGTGCCGCAAACTCCCACTCGGCCTCGGTGGGCAGGCGGAATGCCATGCCGGTAAGGCTGTTCAAGGTAGCGATGAAGATTTGGCAGTCTTCCCATGAGACGCTTTCGACGGGCTGTTGGGGACCACCGAAATAGCTGGGATTGTCATTCATGACCGCGTGCCACAGGGCCTGCGTCACTTCGGTCTGTGCGATGTAGAACGATGACAATGTCACTTGATGCACGGGCCGTTCACGTCCGTTGCCGTCACTGCCCTGTTCGCTGGTGGCGCCCATCATGAACGAGCCGCCCTCGACAGGTATCATGACAAATGTCACGTCACCCACGGTAATCTCCTTTTCTTCGGGTTCATCGGGCGGAAATACCACTCCGCCCAGCAGATAGTCGATGAGCATGGTCACGTCAGCAATGTTGATGGCGCCGTCCCTATTCACGTCAGCACTGGCTGGGTCGACTTCAAGGCCTGGTGACAGCAGGTAATCGATCAGGCTGGTCACATCGGCGATATTGACCTCACCATCCCCGTTCATGTCACCCCGCAGGCTGCCAGTCGCTGCAGTCGAGGACAACGGCCAAGCCAGCATCAGGAGCATTGACAAGATGAAAATACTGTTTCCAAAGATATGTTTCATTCTCAATCTAGGATTGTAATCAGTTGACACGTAGGGTTTTCTTGGCGCTGCGGCTGTTGTTGCTGTGAGTGGTCACCTCGATGTTGACACCGTCGAAAGGACGGCTGCTCTCGTGGCCATTCAAGTTGTAATAGCGCACCTTGACTTTGTCGCTCGTGGCAGATGTTGGTGCCACGGGTACCTCCTCGACCGATGTTATGGGGTCATAGCCCTCGTCTTCGATGGGCTCAAGGTAGAAGGAGCGCAGGGGCTCGTAGCCCAGTTCCTCCATCAGTTCGTCCCATGCCCCGGGCAGTTCGACTGCCACGGTCGACATGGCGCCACCGGGCATCGTCTGTATCTTGTTGCGTGAGGGGTCGCCAGTGATGATGAACGCCGTCTCGCCTTTAACCATCGTGGGAATGGTCATCATCTGGGCGTTGTCGTTGGCATACCATTCGGGCGTGTTGGTCATCTCGGCATCTTCCTCATCCTGCAGTTGTTCCATGTATTCCTCGAGCGAAGTGTGGTCGGGGTTGATGGCACTTCCCGGATTGGCGTAGTAGTGGGCATAGGCTCGCTCGTATAACGGACGGCGGGCCGTGGCGATGAGTTGGTCCTCGAGGTTGTCAACCGTGCCGTAGGTATCCTTGAGGTGTGCTGCGACCTCCTCGGTCATGAGGATGGCGCGATGGGTGTATTGCACGCCGCTGCCCAAGGCCAGCTGGCAACGTTCGGTGATGTCCCAAGCCAGCAGTTGCATGATTTTCTCGCCATCGGTGGTGGCAGGGGGCATGTTGTTGCCCCACAACAGGGTCGAGGCTGCTGTGATGGCGCTTTCGTTCAAATCCAGTCCTTGGCGCACGTGATAGGGGTTCCAACCCACGCGCAGGCAAGCCTCGTCATCCTCGGCCAGGCACCATGACACAGGGTAGCCGAAAGTGCCCATGCGATCCTGTTTCACGTAATATCCCGCCAGATTGAGCATCGCCAAGTTGAGGAAGCGGCCGATGGCGATGTTGGCCTGCTCGTTGATCTGTCCCTGACCGTGGTCCAGGCCCAGTTGGCGTGCCACGGGGCCGTTGGCCCAGCAGTAGGGAATCCAGGCATGTGTGCTGCCTAGCGTGCGCCGGAATTCGCCCGAAGTCATCGCCTTGGTCAAGGCAATCAACAATGGCATGTATTCAGGCTTGCAACCGGCCATCACACCGTTGACGGCCACATGCCATACCAGCGTTGAGCGGTAAGATGGTGACAGCACGGCAATGGTGCGGTTCCAGCGGTAGTCGGTATATTTCATGAATTCCTGCACGCGGTCCAGCGTGGGCGGGATGATGAGCATACCGTCGCTCCACAGCATATCCTTGTAAAACTCGTTCACCTCGTCGATTGTGCCGCTGAAGACAGGCGCTTGCGGATCGGCGGGCTCCAGTTGCTGGTTATCTATGATTTCTTGGGCTGTAATCGGCGTTGTGGCCATTTCCAGGATTTGTGGCCAGAGCACTTCGCGTGTGTTCTGCTTGAGTTCCTCCTCGGTGTGCGAGGCAAAGGCGCCGGGATAGACCGCAACGCGCAACACTGGAAGACCATTGTTGCGGGCGGTGGTTTTGGCTTGTGTGTCAAATCCGGGAGCCGCAATCATCACCGACGGGATGCCGATGTATTCGGCGGCGATGCAGTTGCCGGTCTCTTTGGGCGTGCAGATGCCGCATCCACCGTTACCCGAGATGACGAGGTCAACACCGTAATCCTGCAACCGCTGTTGGAAGCGTTCCACCTGCGGTTTGCGCACTCTGGGGCCGGGAAACAGGCCCGCCGAGCCGATCTCGTTCAGGACATAGACGGTAGCCGTCGGGAACCATTCCTGGATAATTCTTTTGAGCTCCACATGGGTGATACTGGCCATGAATGAGCCTCCCACCAGGGCGATGGTCTTGCCGTCGAGGGTCTCCAGTCGGGGAGCCAGTTCAATCATCTCGACCGATGACTGTCCCACAGGCGACAGCACGTCATAGTTGCCTGCCACCGAATCTCCGCCGCAGTCCCCACTAGGGTCGCAAGTTTGACTTTGGACACTCGGGGCTAGCAATAACATGCTCGTGAAGAGCAGTAAAATTCGTAAGGTCTTGTGTAGCATAACAGATATTTTTTGAGGTTTTTACATTTTCAAAGATGCAGATAACTGTCGAAAGTTAAATGCCAAGGCAAAAAATTGTTCCCGCGATTTAACTTTTGTACTTTTGTCTCATCATTATATCGCATGACAACCATGACCGACGACAGTGCGTTGCAAGAGATGCTCCACGACCCCGTTCGCCGCGACCAGGGGTTCAGGGTGCTCATGAAGCAGTACGGGCAAGCGCTCTACTGGCACATTCGCCGCATTGTTGTGGGGCATGACGATGCCGAGGACGTCATGCAGGAGACCTGCATCAGGGTCTTGAACGGCATCGCCTCGTTCAAGGGCGACGGTCCGTTGGCGACCTGGCTCTACCGCGTCGCCACAAACGAAGCCTTGCAGCACTTGCGGCGGCAGACGCACCTGTTTCAGAGCATCGACTCTCTGAATGGCACCCTCACGGCAAAACTGCAAGCCGAGTCGTCGCTCGATGGCAACGAGGCCGCAATGCTCTTCCAGCAGGCTCTGCTCGCCTTGCCCACGCAGCAGCGCATCGCGTTCAACCTGCGCTACTACGATGAGTTGAGCTATGAGGAAATAGCGCGCATCACCGGCAAGTCGGTGAACACGTTAAAGACCAATTACCATTATGCCACCCAAAAGGTGAAAAGTTACATCACTGAACATTTGACGAGATGAAAGACTTATTGAACGACATAGGCAAGAAGATGCCCTTCAGCGAGAGTCAGGAGTATCTCGACGGCCTGATAGACCGCACAACAGAGCAGGCCGTCAAGCGCCATGCTGTGTCAGGGGGCAAGCGCCCTTGGGGGGTGATGGCCGCATCGGCCGCAGCCGTGGCTTTGCTGCTCGTCAGCATCGGCCTTTCGGTCATGAACAACGAAAGCCAGCGCCCGGCCGTGTCGCTCCAGGGCCAGAGCCCCATCGACGAGTTCCTGGGCTCCCTGACCGACGAGGAGGTGGCCCAACTGCCCTATATTGAGATTGAAGAAATCCCAGAGTATTAAATCCGACAGAACGATGAAAACGACAAGATACCTATTGATAACGATGGTCATGGCTTTAGTCACTTTGAGCTCGATGGCTACTGACAATAATGCCAATTCCCTCAACGAGCGGTTTTATAAGGCCAAGTTGCGGGAAATGGTCTATAGGCTTCACATCACCACCGAGCAGCAAAAGAAGTTCGAGCCCATGTACCGAGCCTATTGCGAGGAAATGACCGCATTGTGGAACGAGCGCAAGAAACCCATCAAGCCCAGCACGAGCACCGATGCGGCGGCCATGGCCAAGCGCAAGATGGAGATGCAGCAGCGAGCCCAGGGCATTCGCATGAAGTACATCGACAAATTTGCCACCGTGCTCAATGCCCGTCAGATAGACCGCTTCTTTGACGTGGAATCAGCTATTCAAAAGAAACTCAAGGAACGCCGCGAACAAGCCCGCAGCCAATAAGTACAAGCATCATTGATATCAAAAAATGCCGACAAGGAATCGTTTTTCCTTGCCGGCATTCTGATTACTTCCGTCTTCAGACCTAAAGCCTAAAACCTAAGCATCAATAGTTCTCGGCCTTGATCTGGAAGTAGGCCTGAGGATGGTTGCACACGGGGCACATCTCGGGGGCCTTCTTGCCGATGACCACGTGGCCGCAGTTGCTGCACTGCCAGATGGTGTCACCGTCGCGCGAGAACACGATGCCCTCCTTGATGTTGTTCAACAGCTTCAGGTAGCGCTCCTCGTGCAGCTTCTCGATGGCGGCAACGCCTTCCATCTGCTCGGCAATCTCGATAAAGCCTTCCTCGCGGGCTTCCTCGGCCATGCGCTTGTACATGTCGGTCCACTCAAAGTTCTCGCCGGCGGCAGCGTCCTCCAGGTTCTCGATGGTACCCTTCACGGCGCCACCCTGCAGGTGCTTGAACCACAGCTTGGCGTGCTCCTTCTCCTGGTTGGCTGTCTCCTCAAAGATGGCGGCAATCTGCACATAGCCGTCCTTCTTGGCCTTGGAGGCATAGTAGGTGTACTTGTTACGGGCCTGTGACTCGCCGGCAAAGGCTTCCATCAGGTTCTTCTCAGTCTTGGTTCCTTTCAGTTCCTTCATTGTGATAGTGATAAGTTAGTGATTAATTTGATGACATTATTTTCTGCAAAGATAGTGTTTTTTTGCAGCCCATCATACAGGAGGCATCATTTTTTAGTATGAACTCCACCAATTATTGATACCAACAAACCATTTTTAGTAATTAATCTACTTTCTAGTCGTTTTCAGGGTTGGTATTCGGGGCGGTGGGGGTAGTGGTTGCGTTGGGACTCGAAGGCGTGTGGGGCGGCTTTCAGGGCGGCGGTGTCGGCCATGATGTCGTAGCTGGCGGCGATACCGTCAAGAGTAACCTGTGCCGCGCCTGTAGCTGGGGCCTCAATCGTCGGGACGGGGATGTCCCAGCCGTAGAACCCGTTGAGGGCGGTGAGCATCATGGCGGTACCGCGCTGCTTGCCCTCACGGCTGTAGCCGGCGATGTGGGGAGTAGCAACGATGGCTTTGGCAAGCAGGGCAGGGGAGATTTTGGGCTCGTTTTCCCAGCAGTCGAGACCGACGTCACCGTGCCAACGCAAGAGGGCCTCGTTGTCGGCAATGGGGCCGCGGGCGGCATCGAGAATGAGGCGGCAATGGTTCAGGCCGTCGAGATATGCCTGGTCGCACAGGTGCCACGTGGGCCACAGGCCGTCACGTGTGATGGGGGTGTGGAAGGTGATGATGTCGCAGCGCTGCTGCAACTCGGTCAGGGGAGAGAAAATTTCACCGATGAAATCGGCTGTTTTCTCCGTCAACTCCGTTCTCTCCGCCATTTCCCTGGGGGGATCGTTGAGCAGGACGGTAAAGCCGAGTTGGGTGGCCCAGCGGGCGACGATAGAGCCGATGTGGCCCACGCCGACGATGCCCAGTGTCAGGCCCTCGGCCGAGGCGATGCTGCGTTGCTGCATCCAGGCGTTGATGGCGCAAAATACCCATTGGGCGACGGCGGGCGCATTGCATCCAGGCGCGTTGCGCACAGTGATGCCGTGGCCGGAGCAGTAATTGAGGTCGATATGGTCGGTGCCGATGGTCGCCGAGCCGATGAAGCGCACGCGGCTGCCGTCGAGCAGGTCGGCATTGCAGCGGGTGCGGGTGCGCAAGATGAGCGCGTCAGCGTCCTTGACAGCCTCGCGGGTAATGTCGCCAGGCTCCAGGTAGAGCACCTGGGCACGTGGCTCGATCAGGCCCTGGATGTTGGGAATATGGCTATCGACAATAATTCTCATGGCATAAAGACATTTGCAGCAAACAGGCCGATGCAGCCGGCAATGAGCAGCAGGATGAAGATGTAACGGTACTGGAACGTGTTGCGCAGGGTGTGGAAATGGGCGATCTGGACAGCCGTCATCAGTCCCAACAGGGGCAGATAGACCGCCACGTTGCTATAGTCAATGCATATGGCAATAACCGCCATGATCAGAACGAACACGAAGAAGGCGTTATACACGCGCGTCTGCATCCGGTAGTTCATGATGGTCATCAGATTCATCACGGCGAGCACAATGCCCAGCAAAGCGGTAACGACAGCCAGCACGAGCACCAGATTGGTCCAGGGTTGGCCAGTCAGCGTCCAGATGCCGTTGACTTGCGGCATGATGAAGTCAGCAGGATGGACAATGCCCAGTCCCAGTACAATCCAGAACGGGGTGACCAGGCCGAAGAGCATGGCCAGCAGGCCCTTGAGGTTGAGCACACCCATATTGAGGAAGCCCAGCAGAAAAGCGGGTATCAGCATCAGGAAGCCATAATGGAACATGCTTCCTGTTGCCACCAGAGTGAACATCAGGAAAATGCTGCGCTGTGAATGCCGGTCCTGGTAGGACGCAAACAGCGGCATGGTGGCCAGCGCAGTCACCAGCGCCATCAACGTGCCGGCATTGAACGATACCAGCGCGGCAGGATTGGCCAACTGCAAGAGGAAAAAGGCTGAGACGAACAGATGGGTTACCGCACGCACATAACTGAATACCTTGTTCAGCGCCAACATGATACCGCCGGTTGCCAGCAGGCACGCCACGTTGATGAACGCCGAGAGCGGCCCATGCTCGATGAGCCGTCCCTTGAGCGGGAAAAACAGGCCCGTACTGTCGGCATGTGCCGGCTGGACGCCCATCGACAACGCTACAGCAGTGGCTGCCATGAGCGCAAGCGCACACAGCACCATGAAAGGCCGTCCGTTAAAGTAATCGTTGATGTGCTCGCGGGTTGTCATTCATCATTGGTGGGCTCGTCCAGGTCACGACGTTTCCAACTCTTGCGGCGACCATGGATGATGGGCACTTCTTTGTCGGACCCCAGCGTGGGTTTGCGGTCGCGAAGGATGCGCTTGGCAAATACCTCGGAGTGGCGGAATTCCTGGTCAAAGTCGTCATCGTAGCGGCCTTTACGGTCGCGGTTGTCCACGTCGGACATCATGCGGCGGTCACGGGCGACTTTGCTGCGACGCTGGCGTTCCTCGATGCTGAGGGGATCCTCGTCGCGGTTGTCATGGTCATGGCGTTGCGGACGTCTGGGGCCGTCGTTGCGGCGACGCGGACGCTCGTCGCGGGCTTCGTCACGGCGGGAATGGTAGTTGCCCTGACTGCGCTCGCTGGCGCGGAAGTCCTCGTTGCGGATGTGGCCGCCGCGTTCGCGCATCTGGTCATATTTGCCGTCAAAGATGACGAATTCAAGCAGTTCGCAATCCAGTCCACCGTTGTTCAAGGCATATTTCACCGACGGTTTCAGGCCGATCTTGAAATACTGTTCCTTGTCATAGCAGATGAACCATGCATTATAGCCCCTGAACGTGTGTTTGAGCTTGAAACCCAAGTCGCTGTAGAACTGGTCGATGTCTTCCATCTTGAGTCGCTCGCCATAGGGCGGATTGCTGATGAGGGTGCCACCTTCGGGCACCTGCTCTATCTCATTGACGTCGCGGCGTTCGAGCTCAATGTACTTGTTTAGTCCGGCATTCTTGACATTAGCGCGGGCGATGGCAATGGCCTTGCCCTCGATGTCGCTGCCGTAGATCTTGTGGGTGAATTCGCGCTCGGCACTGTCGTCGTTATAGATTTTGTCGAACAGGTCGGCGTCATAATCGGGCCACTGCTGGAAGGCATAATGGTCGCGATAAACGCCCGGGGCGATGTTGGCCCCGATGAGAGCGGCCTCGATGAGGAACGTGCCCGAGCCGCACATGGGGTCGATCAGGTCGGTCTTGCCGTCCCAACCGCTCAACAGGATGATGCCGGCGGCGAGCACCTCGTTGATGGGTGCGTCGTTCTGCGCCACGCGCCAGCCGCGCTTGAACAGCGGGTCACCGCTGCTGTCGAGCGACAGGGTCACGTCGCGACCCGAGATGTGGATGTCGAAGCGGATGTCAGGGTTGGTGACGCGGATGCTGGGGCGCTTGCCGTATTTCTCGTTGAAGTAGTCGGCGATGGCATCCTTGACACGATAGGTGACAAAACGTGAGTTGTTGAAGTTCTCGCTATAGACTGTGGAATCGATGGCGAATGTGGTCTTGACGGACATCAGCTGTTCCCAGTCAAACGATTTGAGCTGCTCGTACAGGTCGTCGGCGCTCGTGGATTTCAGGGTAAGGAACGGTTTGAGCACTCGCACAGCAGTGCGGCAGGCGAAGTTTGCCCGATAAAGTGTTTCCTTGTCGCCCTTGAAGTAAACCACACGGTTTCCCTCGGTTACATCTTCGGCACCCAGGGCGCGTAACTCGTCGGCAAGCACACCTTCCAGGCCTAGGAAGGTTTTGGCTGCCATATTAAATTTGTCGGTCATCATGTTCTAAGCATTAACTCGTTGAGATTGCAAAGATACTCCAAAAACTCGACATATGACGAAATAAATCATTATCTTTGCGCCAAATTTTTAATCTACTAATTCATAATTCATTATCAATGGAGAAAATTCAAGCAGGAAAATACGTGGAGCTCGTGTATGAGATCTTTGTTGTCAACGCCGAGCAGCAAGTGAGTGTCTTTAAGTTCAACAAGGAGCATCCCGACGCGTTTGTCTTCGGTATGGACATGTCGCTCATCGAGGGTTTCCAGAAGAACATCATGGGTCTGGAGCAGGGTCAGCAGTTTGATTTCACGCTCAAACCCGAGGAGGCTTTCGGCAAGAAGGACCCCGACCTGATCTACGAACTGGAGAAGGAGGTTTTCCATGTGGACGGCAAGTTTGACCACGAGCACGTGCGCCCGGGTGCCATCATCCCGATGATGACCCAGGACGGCATGCGCGTCGAGGGCGTTGTGACCCAGGTGACCGACGACAAGGTGACCATGGACTTCAACCATCAGCTGGCCGGCGAGACCGTACGTTATGCCGGTGTTGTGCAACTCGTGCGTGATGCCACCCCCGAGGAACTCCAGCCCAAGCACCACGGCTGCGGCTGCGGCTGTGAGGAATGCGGCGACGGCTGTGGCCACGAACACGGCGACGGCTGCGATTGCGGCTGTGGCGGCTGCTAAATCCCCACTTTCGGCTAATTTCATGTCGGCTAACTTTCTGTCGGCGGATTTTACGGATTAAAAGGAATTATTCTGGGCTAACTTTTAAACTGTTTCATTGGTTATAAATGAGTGTTCAACTCAAGTATAGTGACGAGACCTACCAGATAATTGGTGCAGCAATGGAGGTCCACAAAACCATAGGTTGTGGATTTACCGAGCCTCTGTATCAAGAAGCTTTTGAACAGGAATTGCAGTTAAGAAGCATTCCGTTTCAACGGGAAAAATCATTTCATGTCACTTACAAGGGTAAAGAATTGAAAAAAGATTTCAGACCGGATTTTGTTTGTTTTGACAAAATCATTGTGGAACTGAAGGCTGTTGACGATTTTGCCGATGAACATTTTGCTCAAGTTTATAACTATTTGAAAGCCACTGGAATGTCACTGGGATTACTTATAAATTTCGGGAAAAAGTCCCTCGATTATAAGAGAATTCCATGTGAAAGAAAATGGTGATAGATAAGTGACCAATCGAATGCAATGAATGCGGATGCATCCTTTTAATCCTTATAATCCGCCGACAAGAATAAAGAAGGATTGGCCGATTTGTGTGAAAAATGTATAACAGGGCGCTAATTAAGGAAATTTTTCTTTAATTCGTGTTGCGCAATATGAATAATTGAGTAATTTTGCGTCGTGTTTCAAATTAGGTAATTTCTAAAACATTTATAATTAACGATTTATTATGGCAAGATTTGATAAGGCTATCTTAGCTGAGAAGTACGGTATCACTGGTGTAAACGAGGTGCTTTACAACCCCACCTATGAGGTATTGTTCAATGAGGAGATGAAGCCCGAGCTCGAGGGTTTTGACAAGGGTCAGGAGACCGAGCTGGGTGCCATCAACGTGATGACCGGTGTTTATACCGGCCGTTCGCCTAAGGACAAATTCATCGTTGACGATGCCAACAGCCACGACAAGGTGTGGTGGACCACTCCCGGTTATCCCAATGACAACAAGCCCGTGACCGAGGCCACTTGGGCTGCCTTGAAGGACCTCGCTGTGAAGCAGCTGAGCGGCAAGCGCCTGTTTGTTGTTGACGGTTTCTGCGGTGCCAATAAGGACACCCGCATGAAGGTGCGCTTCATTATGGAGGTGGCATGGCAGGCTCACTTCGTGACCAACATGTTCATCCGTCCCCAGAACGAGGAGGAATTTGACCAGGAGCCCGACTTCACCGTTTATTGCGCCAGCAAGGCCAAGGTGGACAACTACAAGGAACTGGGTCTGAACAGCGACACCGCTGTTGTCTTCAACGTGACCAGCAACGAGCAGGTGATTCTCAACACCTGGTACGGTGGTGAGATGAAGAAGGGTATGTTCTCGATGATGAACTACTTCCTGCCGCTGAAGGGCATTGCTGCCATGCACTGCTCGGCCAACTGCGACATGAACGGCGAGAACACCGCTATCTTCTTCGGTCTGTCGGGCACCGGCAAGACCACCCTGAGCACCGACCCGAACCGCAAACTCATCGGCGACGACGAGCACGGCTGGGACGACAACGGTATCTTCAACTTTGAGGGTGGCTGCTATGCCAAGGTCATCAACCTCGACAAGGAAGCTGAGCCCGACATCTACAACGCCATCCACCGCGACGCGCTGCTCGAGAACGTCACCGTTGACGCCGACGGCAAGATCGACTTCGCCGACAAGAGCGTGACCGAGAACACCCGCGTCAGCTATCCCATCTACCACATCAAGAACATCGTGCGCCCCATCAGCCACGCTCCCGCTGCCAAGCAGGTGATCTTCTTGAGTGCCGATGCATTTGGCGTGCTGCCTCCCGTATCGATTCTCGATGCTGAGCAGACCAAGTACTACTTCTTGAGCGGCTTCACCGCTAAGCTCGCAGGTACCGAGCGCGGCATCACCGAGCCCACTCCCACCTTCAGCGCTTGCTTTGGCCAGGCATTCCTGGAACTGCACCCGACGAAGTATGCTGAGGAGCTCGTGAAGCGCATGCAGGCCAGCGGCGCCAAGGCTTACTTGGTGAACACCGGCTGGAACGGTACTGGCAAGCGTATCTCGATTCGCGACACCCGCGGTATCATCGACGCTATCCTCAACCACAGCATCGACAAGGCTCCCACCAAGATGATTCCTTACTTCAACCTGATGGTGCCCACCGAGCTCGAGGGCGTTGACACCGGTATTCTTGACCCGCGCGACACCTATGCCGATGCCGCACAGTGGGAAGAGAAGGCTAAGGATCTGGCCAACCGCTTCATCAAGAACTTTGTTAAGTACGAGGACAACGAGGCAGGTAAGGCTCTCGTGGCCGCCGGTCCCCAACTCTGATTGTTGAGGCGATAATCAAATTTTGGACTCTATTCAGGGCGCTTTCCCGTTGCGGAAGGCGCCCTGATTCGTCAATTTGGGTTTGACGATGAAAAAAAGTTACATCCATGTAACTTACATTCATGTAACTTTTAGTATCTTTGTGATTGTGATGCGCGTACTGATTGTGAATACTGCCGAGAGGACTGGCGGAGCGGCGATTGCCGCCAACCGCCTGTTGCATGCCTTGAACCATAACGGTGTTGAAGCACGAATGCTCGTGCGTGACCGCAAGACCGATGCGCACGATGTCGTGAGCATCCCCCGGTCATGGAAACTCAAGGCCAACTTCCTGTGGGAGCGTGGCGTCATCTGGCTGGCCAACAACTTGAGCAAGAAGGGAATCTTTCAGGTGGATATCGCCAATGCGGGCACCGACATCACCGCGATGGACGAGTTCAAGCAGGCCGATGTTATTCATCTGCATTGGGTCAACCAGGGATTCCTGTCGCTCAATAACCTGGAACGCATCCTTGCCAGTGGCAAGCCAGTGGTGGTAACCTTGCACGACCAGTGGTATTTCACTGGCATTTGCCACTATTCGGGCATGTGTGAAAAGTATCGTACCCGGTGCGAGCATTGCCCGATGCTGAAGGGTAAGCGGGACCTGGCACGGCGAGTTTTCGACCGCAAGCGGGCCATGTATGAGGGCAGGAACATCACTTTTGTGGGTTGCAGCCGCTGGATGGCCGATTTGGCACGCCAGAGTGCACTGACACAGGGCCACACAGTCACCAACATTCCCAATGCCATCGACACCAGCGTTTTCACCCCGATGGACAAGCTTGAGGCTCGGCGTCACCACAATTTGCCGACTGACAAAAAGTTGATTCTCTTCGGTGCCCAACGCATTACCGACGAGCGTAAGGGTTTCCGCTACCTGGCCGAGGCTTGTGAGCACATCAGTAAGCATCATCCCACTTTGCCCGACCATCTCGGGGTTATCGTGCTCGGCGGTGACGCCGAGAGCGTTAAAGAAGCTTTGCCGTTACCCGTTTATGCGGTCAGCTACTTGAGTAATGAGAGGGAAATTGCCCAACTGTACAGTGCGGCCGATCTGTTCGTCACGCCCTCATTGCAGGACAACCTGCCCAACACCATTGTCGAGGCCATGGCATGCGGCGTGCCGTGTGTGGGCTTTGATGTGGGAGGCATTCCCGAAATGATCAGTCACAAGCAGGACGGTTATGTGGCCGATTATTGCGACAGTATTGATTTTGCACAAGGAATTGCTTGGTGCCTCAACGACAGCCGCTATGCCGATTTGAGCCGTGCCGCCCGCGAGAGCGCACTTGCTACCTACGGCGAAAGCGCTGTCGCCCACCGCTATCTGGAGGTATATCAAGGGTAATGCGCTATCAGTAACATGAAAATTGACTTGAGCGTGAGTCGCCAGATGGGCTGTTCAAGTTAACCTGCTGGAATGAGAAAAAGGGGGATCTTGTCCCCCTTTAAACTTAATATTACCTTAGTTTATATTGTTAATCGACCACGATATTCTTGGTTACGATAGGCTTCCCGTTTTCATCGATTAAAGGTGTCAAGCCAGAACCCTCACCAAAGGACACGAATAGATAATTCACTCCAGTTTGGGTATCGACAAGTACAGCAGTCTGTCTCATTATGCCATTCACTTCGATGTCATTCCAAACAAATCTTTTCAATTTCTTGCTCATTGTCTTATCTGGTTGTTTTTAACGGTATTTACTGTTGCTCGTTTTTCAATTCACGCTCCAGTCGATGACGGTAGCCAGTTTGCGGTCGTAGTAGCGGCGTAGGTCGCTCCAGCGGTAATAGGGGCCGTTGACGGCCTTGACGGGTAGGATGGCCTCATGCTCATTGAGCAGCACTTTGACCAGGATGTCATCGGCAGGGTTGCCTTGAGTGCCCACAGGGCGGTAGAAGATCATCTGGATGTTGCAGGCCTTGGGGATGGTGTTGTAGTCCTGCCAATGCTCGTGCAGGGTTTCCAGGTCGTCACAGCTGTAGTTGACGCTGTCCAGCTCCATGAGGCAGGCTAGGGGCAGCACGCAGGTCTCGTGCCCGAAGCGCAGCGAGGCGCCGCGCTCGCCCGTGGCGATGGCATTGTCGGCCTTCTCGATCATGTCGCGCAACAGGGCGCGCTCGATAAAGGGCATGCGGTTGCCGTTCTGGGGCGCATTGGCCCAGTGGATATACCAATAGATGTTCTTCAAGCGCCACAACTCAAAGATCTCGCTGCTGCTGAAGTAGTGGTACAGGTTGATGTCGTCAAAGTAGTTGTGTCCCTGCAGCGAGCCTGCCACGTCAAACACGTCACGCATGAGCTGGCGGCCGTTCATGTTGGCTGCGGCCCAGGCGGTGTCGTTGACCAGCTGTGAGATAAAACGCTTGGGGTCCAAGTGCTTGTCATACATTTCGTTGGAGATGTGATCCACGCTCTTGCGCAGGTCGTTGGCCAGGGTGTCCTCGCCATAGCCCCATCCCATGTAGTACATGTCGTGGTAGCTGGCATCGGTGGTGATGCGCAGGTCGGGGTTGAGGGAGCGCAGGCGCATGGTCTCGTTCTGCATCGACAGGATGCAGCGGATGATGACCGTCGAGCGGGCGTCGATGCGGGCATCGCCGGCAAACACGTTGGGGAAGTTGTCAAACATGCGCTGGGCAATCTCCTGATGCTGTAATGCACCCTCATCGCTCAAGTCTCCGGCGCGATTGAGTGACGTCTCGTTGACTTTTGAGAGCTGGCGCAGCAGCAGTTCGCCCTGCAGGTTGAGCATTCCGGCCTCCTTGGCCTTGGTGAGTTCCTGACAGGGGCGCTCATAATATCTCGAGTTGGTAAGCCAGCGGCTGCCGTGACGGCCGTAATGGTCGATGTAGAACGGTTCATAGCCCGCGGGGGCTGCCGTCAGCACGGGCACTTTCACATCGGTGCCGTAGGGGTAGGCATAATGGTTGCTGGCCGAGCGGTCAAAGTTGCCGGTCACTTGCTTGAGCGGCGTGGTGGCGTTCAGCGTCATGCAGGTGAGCGCCGTAATAAGGTATAATGTGAAGTGTTTCATTTCGGGAGATTGATGAAGGGCTGGCGTGAAAGTTTATCGATGAAATAGTCGCGCACGTCGTTCCAGTGGTAGTAGGGAGCGACATCGGTGGCAACGGGCAGGGTGGCCTCGCGCTCGTTCAGGAGCGGCAACATCAGGATGTCGTCGCTGCCCGCCTTGCGGAAGTAGATGAACTGGATGTTGGCGGCCATGGGGAAGATCTTGTAGGTCTGCCAGTACTTGTCCAGCGTTTCGAGGTCGGTGGTGCGGTAGTCGGCACCGTTCAGGCCCATCAGGCAGCACAGGGGCAGCACCACGCTCTCGTGCCCGAAGCGCAGCGACGCGCCTGGAGCGGGGTTATCGGTCGTGGTGGCGCGGTCGGCATCCTCGATGAAGTTCCTGAGCAGGTTAGCCTCCATGTAATCGACGCGGCACTGCGTGAGCGGCGTCTCGCCCGAGTTGGTGTACCAATAGGCGTTGTTATAGCGCCACACGCTGTAGATGTCGTCGGCGCTGAAGATGTCATACAGGTCCACGTTCTCGAACTGGTGGTGACTCTGCATGTTGCCGACCACCTCCATCAGGTAGAGCATCATGGTGCGGGCATCATCGATGCTGTCACGCGCGAATTTCTGGTCATTGAACAGTTTTTTCAACATGCCCTTGGGGTTGAGCCACTTATTGAAGCACTCTTTGCGTTTCTCGGACATGGTAGCACGCAGTTTTCTGGCTACACTGTCGCTGTAGTTCATGTAGTACATGGTCGCCTGGCTGGCATCGGTGGTGATGCGCAGGCGCGGGTTGAGCGAGGCGAGCACATCGACCTCGTTCTGCATCGACAGGATGCAGCGGATGACCACAGTCGAGCGGGCCACCACGGGCGCCCCGTCCTTGAACACCTGCGGGAAGTTCTGGAACATGCGGCGGGCGATGCCCTGGTGCTGCTCGGCACCGATGTCGCTCAATTCGCCCAGGCGGCCCTTGCTGGCCTCATGCACCTGTCGCAGCACGTCGAGCACTTCCTGGCCGCGGCGGGTGAGTTTGCCGTTGCGTTCGCCCTTCTCGAGCATCTGCAGGGGATAGGTGTATTTTTTCTCTTGAATGAGCCAGCGACTGCCGTGACGACCGTAGTGGTTGATGAAAAACGGCTCGTAGCCGTCAGGCGCCGCCGTCAGGGCTGGAAATCCCGACGTGGGGTAGGCCTGGTAGTTGTTGGCGCTCAGTTTGGGGTTTGCCTTGAAATCCTCGCGCACACCGGCATTGGCGACAGCCAACACCGTCAACACGACGACAAGGATACTGATGAATCTTCTCATATCTCGGTTCTCATTTATGGTTTAATACCGCAAAGATAATACTTTTTCAATGAACTTCCGTTTTCAATGAACTTTAATGGGCAACTGACGCATTTGCGCCAATTGCCCATTAACTTGCACGATAATCAGTGTCAAGCACCGATGGATGGCTATGGGATACTGTCCCTGGGAGGCTACGGTTTTTTGGCCCAGTAACCTTGACTCTCTAATTCTTCCTTGGTGCGCTGTTTGCAGTGCAGGCCTACGGGTTCCACGATTGCGTTCCCGTTTTTCTTTACGGTAACCCTGACGAGCAGGTCATCGCCGCCGTCGGGATGGTCCACAAAGTTCATCGAGGGCATGGTGATGTGCCGCACACCGCCAAACATGCGGTCGTCCCATGCGTGAACATGACCCCAGAATGCGATGGTCGTGTTCCACTCCGAGAGTTTGTTGAGAATGTAGTAAAGTTCCTCGCGGCAGTAGGTCGAGGCAAACTCGTTCAGTGAGGGACGGAAGATATTAGTGTGAGTAAATACAAAGGTGTTGCGGATCTCCTTCCCATCATTATGAAGCGCATTGTCTTCGATTTTTTCAATCTGGTAGTTGCCCAGCGTGCCGTTGGCTGAATCAAGGAAAATGAAGCGGTCATATTGACCACCGACTCTGACAGTGAACTCATAGAACGATGTCTTGAATTGGTCGCAGAACATAGTCCAGCCATTATGTGTGATATCATGATTACCCACGACTGGGTAAAATGGCAAATTCCAATCGTCCCATAATCGGCAATTATTCTTCCATTCTTTAATTACTCTGTCATCAATATAAACTCCGTCCGCTTCAGAGTGGTATTCGTCAATAAGCGGGCGAAGGTATTTGCCTTTCCACATCCTCTTCGCATCATATAGCGCCAACTTGGTGTTATAATAGTACTCTGGCTTGGTGTCGGCAAGGTCACCCAGGTGACAATAGAACAGGTCATCGTTTTCGATGCCCGTTTGCATCATCTCACTCAGTCGGCCGGGATCGAAGGTGATGTGGCTGTCGCTGCCGACCAGGAAGGAATACTCCTCGATGCTGTCAACAAGATACCAGTCCATATCATCCCCATGGTAGGTGTAAAAGAGCATTGATTGCTTCACGCGGTCATCAACGCTGGTGTTGCCCAAAAGTACGCCCTGGGGACTCACTTTTTCACATGAACTGAATAATCCACTTGCTGCCAGTAAAGTGGCAGTGAAAAGAATATATGTATATGACTTTTTCATGATTATTTCCATCTATAGATTACACCTACTTTACCAGTTGTCTCATATTTGCTCGCCAGCTGGCTCATCGAGCCGGCCGGGCGGATGTTGAATTCGCAGAACAGCTTCCAGTTGGGGTTCAGGCGATAGTAGCCGTCCAGACCCCAGTTGATGTTCCAGTTCTCGTAGTAGAAGTCGTCGTAGTTGCGGAACAGCAAGCCCACGTTCCAGTCGTTGGTGCGGGGCTTTAACGTGGCATGGGCACCGAAGGTGAGCGTCGGCGGTTCGGTGTAACCGCTCTCGCCTATGGTGTAACTGATGAGACTTTCGCCAAGTGTGATGTCCCAATAGCCGCGCTCAAAACGGACTGAGATATTGCCGTCAATCTCGTTGGTCTTGTATTTGAAGTAGCGGTTATACAACATCTCGGCGCTGGCAAAAATGTGAAACGCATTGACTTGGATGTGATACTCGCCTTTTGCCTTGATGCCGTACAACTGCTTGGTATATTGCGCGTTGATGCCACCATCCACGCTCCAATGGTTGTTGAAGTAGTGCTTGTAGTGCAGGGTGTTGCCGATGCACGGCCCAGTGATGACGTTTTTTCCGGTCGTCACCGACATCGAAGCCTCGTTCCTGTTCTCGCCGTCGAAGGTGTGCTCACCGCTATAATACTGCGCTACAGCGGTACACATCGTCAGAGAGAACGTAAATAGTAGAATTATACGTTTCAATATGTACATTTTCACACTCGTGTTAGATGGATAGTCATGCTATTGAGGCTACAAAGTTAACTCTTTTTTTGATAACTGATGACAATTATTTCTCGTTTTTATTCAATGAGCCCCCTCTGCATGTGCGTGTTGCGAAAAAATGACTACATTTGTGCCCGGAATATAAATGATAGATTTTTATGGCACTCATGATGATTAATATCAAGTCATTGCTCCTGCTGGCCAGTGTGGCGATTGTTGCTGTCTCGTGCGCAAAAATCTTCAGCAAGGGCGCAAGCAATGGCAAGGCCCTTGCCGCCTTTGCCAACGTTGGTGTGGACGAGTTCCAGACCTTTATCGCCAATCCTGTCGTGCAACTGCTCGACGTGCGCACCCGTGACGAGTTTGACGAGGGTCACATTGCCGGAGCCACACTCATCGATGTGAACGACAGCACCTTTGTCGAGCAGGCAATGGCCATAATCGACAAGCAGCGTCCAGTCGCCGTTTACTGCCGCAGCGGCCGCCGCAGCACACGAGCAGCCAACCTGCTCACGAGCCAAGGCTGTCAGGTGACCAACCTTGCAGGTGGCGTCATGGCATGGCAGGATGCCGGAAAGGCACTGGTGAAATGACCTCGCCACGCAAGCACTATAACGTGGTGGCTGCCGTCATCGAGGTGGACGGCAAGGTGCTGTGTATGCAGCGCGGGGTGACCCGTTATCCCTATACGAGCCATCTGTGGGAGTTCCCTGGAGGTAAAATCGAGCCCGGAGAGACTCCAGAACAGGCTTTGCACCGCGAATTGCTCGAAGAAATGGACCTTGACGTCGAGGTGCATGAACTGCTGGCTACCGTCACCCACGACTATCCCGATTTCACCATCACACTGGCCGCTTATCACTGCACAGCGGCAACACGCGACTTCGTCATGCGTGAGCATGCCGCCAGCCGCTGGCTGGAGTGGGCCGACCTCCCCTCGCTCCCCTGGTGCGCCGCCGATGAGCGCCTGGTCGCGCTTTTTCCCCAACAGTAAAAAACAGGGCTGCACCACTGCAGCCCTATCTGAATTATTAACTTTTAAAATGAATTGATATGTCACGCAGTCATCAGCAGATGACTACGCCTCCAAGTCAATGTTAAACTGCTCGTGCCAGGGAAGGCCCTGCTTGTTGAGTACCTCCAGGAAGGGATCTGGATCGAACTCCTCGACATTGTGCACGCCGGGTTTGCGCCACAGCCCCTTGAGGAACATCATCGCGCCCGTCATGGCGGGAACGCCGGTTGTGTAGCTCACCGCCTGCATGCCGGTCTCCTCGAATGCCTTGTGGTGGTCACAGTTATTATAAATGTAATAGGTCAACTGTTTGCCTTCTTTGTCGATACCGCTGATGCGGCAACCGATGCTCGTCTCGCCGGTGTAGTTCTCGCCCAGGTCCTGAGGATTGGGCAGTACGGCTTTGAGGAACTGCAGCGGCACAATTTCCATGCCCTGGTAGTTGATGGGCTCGATGCTCGCCATGCCGATGTCCTGAATCACACGCAGGTGGGTCAGATATTCCTCGCCGAAGGTCATCCAGAACCGTGCGCGCCTGATGGTGGGGAAGTTGATGACCAGCGACTCCAGCTCCTCGTGGTACATGAGGTAGCTCTCGCGCGGGCCGATCATGGGGTAGGTGAGAGGCTTGTGGATCTCCAGCGCACCGGTCTCGACCCACTTACCGTTCTCCCAGTAGCGGCCCTTTTGGGTAATCTCGCGGATGTTGATTTCGGGGTTGAAGTTGGTGGCGAATGCCTTGCCGTGGTTGCCGGCGTTGCAGTCCACGATGTCGAGGGTGTGCATCTCGCTGAAGTGGTGCTTGGCAGCATACGCAGTATAAACGCCGCTCACGCCCGGGTCAAAACCGCAGCCCAGGATGGCCGTCAGCCCAGCGTTCTCAAAGCGCTCGCGGTAAGCCCATTGCCAGCTGTACTCAAAGTGGGCCTCGTCTCGGGGCTCATAGTTGGCGGTATCCAGATAGTGAACGCCGCAACGCAGGCAGGCTTCCATGATGGTCAGGTCCTGATAGGGCAAGGCCAGATTGATGACCATGTCGGGTTTGTGGCGGTTGAGCAGAGCCACGAGTTGGTCCACGTCGTCGGCATCCACCTGGTCGGTGGTGATGTTGTCCTTGCCGATGGCGCGTGCCACAGCGTCACACTTGGCGCGGTTGCGCGAGGCAATCACGATTTCGTTAAACACGTCAGGATTTTGCGCACATTTGTGGGCGCACACGGTGCCGACACCACCGCAACCAATGATAATGACTTTACTCATGTTTCAAGCGTTTTTATATGATTTGAGGGCAAAGATACTCATTCTTTTAGACTGAAACAAATAATGTGCCTGAAAATTGACTTGAGGCGATGACATCTTTTCCGATTTGTCGATAAAAATGGTATGATTATCGAATTTATTTGTCCCATTTGCAGCATTCAAGTACCTTTGCATCGTCAAATCACACATTATAAAGTAGAGAATACAACATGAAGAAAATTCTATTCATCCTGATAGCTGCGAGCTGTTTGTTGCCGCTTGCATCAAGGGCTGCAGTCATTAACGGTGTGCTGGTGGACTCCCAGGACACGACCGAGCTCATCGAGGCGAGCGTCAGGCTGCTCATGGCCAATAAGGACAGCACCATGGTCAAGGGCACCACGACCGACATGAACGGCGTGTTCAACATCAAGGGCGTCAAGTCCGGCAAGTACCTGCTGCGCTTCTCCTACCTGGGCTACAACGACGTCATCAAGCACGTCACCGTTGGCGAAGACGGCCGTGACGTGAACATGGGCGTGGTCAAGATGGATCCCAATACCATCATGCTCAAGGAGGCTGTGGTCGTGGGACTCAAGAGCCCTATCACGGTCAAGGAGGATACCATTGAATTCAATGCCGATACCTATAAGACCCAGGCTAATGCCGTGGTCGAGGACCTGCTCAAGCGTCTGCCGGGCGTGGAAGTGGGCAGCGACGGCAAAATCACGGCCAACGGTAAAGAGGTGAAGAAAATCCTCATCGACGGTAAGGAGTTCTTCAGCGACGACCCCACGGTGGCCAGCAAGAACATTCCCGCCGAGATGATCAACAAGCTGCAAGTCATTGACCGCAAGAGTGACCTGGCTCGCTTGACGGGCGTGGACGACGGCGACGACGAGACGGTCATCAACCTCTCGGTCAAGAAG
>JAEEGI010002015.1_pt1 | contig 50291 bp, 37 predicted proteins | sample 8958751 | NCBI WGS metagenome assembly JAEEGI01 (sample SAMN16246545, study PRJNA631951) | gut metagenome | biome: gut microbiome; feature: rumen; material: KS-attached | host: Bos | place: Iran: Karaj | collected 2018-10
GGTTCCAAAACTTTTGGAAAGTGGTTTGGCGTAGTCCTTTCTGAAGAGAACAAGAAACAGTTCTTCATTCCTAAAAATTTTGCTCATGGTTTTTTAGTTCTTTCTGACTACGCAGAGTTTTGTTATAAATGTTCAGATTTCTGGCATCCCAATGATGAGGGCGGTCTTTTATGGAACGATCCTGAGATCGGAATCGAGTGGCCTTTATGGGAAGGTGCCGAGCTTATTTTCTCAGAAAAAGATCCTAAATGGGGCGGAATCGCTGAGTACAAAAAAGAAAGAAATCTGTAATAAAAATACACTTATTTGAGGACCTTGGTTTGAACAATAAAGATAAGACAACGATGAAGAAGCGCTGTCTGCCCGGAATCGGAAACCTGCCTAAATGGGCAGGTATCTCCATTTTCCTGGCGGGTGCGATCGTTTTGGCACTGATAATAGTACTACATTATAATCCCGGAGCTGATCAGGAGACTGAGAGGCTGAAGAAAATCTGCGCCTGTACGCTGATAGCGCTCAGTTGCGCGGTTTTTTCGGTTTATTATGACAGGGTTACAGTTGTACCTTTGGAATTATGGGATAACAGACAGCTTATATGGCAGATGGCTGTCAATGACTTCAAAAAAAGATATGCAGGATCTTACCTTGGCGCTGTATGGGCATTTACTCAGCCTGTTGTTACAGTCCTTATGTACTGGTTCGTATTCGAGAAGATATTCGGTATGAAGTCTGAAATAGCCGGAAGAGGACTTGATGTTCCATATGTTGTATTTTTAATGGCAGGTCTTGTTCCGTGGTTTTATTTTACCGAAGGCTTATCAAACGGAACCACATCACTTCTTGAATATACATATCTTGTCAAAAAAGTAGTATTCAAGATCAGTATTCTTCCACTTATTAAGATAATAGCTGCAACTTTTACTCACATGTTTTTCTGTCTTCTCCTTGTAGGGGCAGGATGGATAGCAGGTTTTACTCCTAGCGTGTATACTCTGCAGATCTTTTATTATATGTTCTGTGAGTTTATGCTCATGCTAGCTATATCTTTTGCTACAAGCGCTATACAGGTCTTCTTCCGTGATCTGATGCAGATTATCAATATTGGACTTCAGCTTGGCCAGTGGGCTACTCCTATTCTGTGGAACCTTGATACAGTTGTTCCTGATTGGCGTATGCAGTGGATCATCAAGCTCAATCCTATGACATATATAGTAGGCGGTTACAGAAGCTGTATCTATGAAGAGAGATGGTTCTTTGAACACTTCTATTCATCGACATATTTCTGGATCGTTGTTGTTGGATTATTCTGTATAGGTTCGCTTATATTTAAGCGTTCCAAGATTCACTTTGCGGATGTATTGTGATAATGACTCTTTGAGGGACTGTGACCGGATTATTATGCTTATTTGGTGACAGTAACTAAGTTTAGTATTACTTGAATGGAGATTGGTATGTCAGAACAAAGAGAGGTCGCGATAGAGGTCAAGAATATCACAAAGCTCTATAAGCTTTATGATAAGAACTCCGACCGGCTCAAAGAAGCGCTTGGACTTACTAAGCAGAAAAAGTATCATGAGAAGCTTGCGCTTAATAATATAGATCTTACAGTACATAGAGGTGAGACAGTCGGAATCATTGGAACCAATGGATCCGGTAAGTCTACTCTTTTAAAGATCATTACAGGTGTACTTACACCTACAAACGGAACTGTAAATGTTAATGGCCGTATCTCTGCTCTTCTTGAGCTTGGAGCAGGCTTTAACATGGAATATAACGGAATTGAAAATATCTATTTAAACGGTATGATGATCGGCTTTACCAGAGAAGAGATCAAGAACCGTATGAATGCTATTTTGGATTTTGCAGATATTGGAGAATACGTATACCAGCCTGTTAAGACTTATTCAAGCGGTATGTTTGTACGCCTTGCCTTTGCTCTTAATATCAACATCGATCCTGAGATACTTATAGTAGATGAGGCGCTTTCTGTAGGAGATGTCTTCTTCCAGGCTAAGTGTTATCACAAATTTGAAGAGTTCAAGAAGCAGGGTAAGACTATACTTTTTGTATCCCATGATCTTTCAAGTATCAGCAAATACTGTGATAGAGCTGTTCTTATCAATCAGGGTGTCAAGATTGGAGAAGGCTCTCCTAAGGAAATGATAGATATCTACAAGCAGGTTCTTGTGGGTCAGTATGTGGCTCCCAAGGAAAATGCCGAAGTGGCTCTAAACCTTCTTGAAGATGAAGATATAAGAAAACGTGCCGGAGAAGATGCTGACGAAGCTGATTCCAAAGTTGGCACACCGATGGAAAAAAGAAACAGTAAGGGCAAAAATGCTACTAAGGCTGAGCCATCACAATCTGAGATGGTAGGCAAGAATCCTAACGTACTTGAATATGGCGACGGAGCAGCAAGAATTCAGGATTATTATATTACTGACAATACAGGACGCAGGGTATCATCTGTGCAAAAAGGTGATGAGTGTACTATTCATATGTCAGTAGAATTTATGAGAGATTGTCCTGCTCCGATTTTTGCATTTACACTTAAGAATATTCTCGGTATAGAGATAACCGGTACCAATACAATGTTTGAAAAGGCTTTCCTGTCTCCTGTGAAGAAGGGGGATCGAAAGAAAATCACATTCACTCAGAAGGTTGATCTTCAGGGTGGTGAGTACCTGATTTCTTTTGGTGTAACAGGATATGAACAGGAAAACTTTACTGTATACCATAGGCTATATGACGCACTCAATCTTACAGTGATCTCTGATAAGAATACAGTCGGTTATTATGACATGAATTCCAAAGTAAGTGTTGAGTAATGTTTGATCGGGAGGAATGGGTATGGCGCAGACGACCAAAATCGGTAATGTAACACTAAATTTTGACCGCTATAAGGGAATGGATCTCTACTGCGACGGGCAGATAGAGGATGAACTTCTTGACATAGTTATGAACAATGATCCGTCCAAGTTCCCTGAGATAATAGAAAAAAAAGGCAGCTGGCCTGTTCTGTACCATCTTTCAGAGCAGCGTAGTAACATAATAGAGTGGATACCTATGTCCGGATCTGAAAAAGTATTGGAGGTAGGATCCGGCTGTGGTGCAATTACCGGTAAGCTATCCCAAAAATCCGGATCTGTTACCTGTGTTGATCTTTCCAAGAAAAGAAGTGAGATCAATGCATACAGAAATAAAAACTGTGATAATGTAACTATTCATGTCGGTAATTTTAAGGATATAGAGCCGGATCTTCCAAATGACTTTGACTATATTTTCCTTATAGGTGTATTTGAATATGGCCAGGGATATATAGGCGGAGAGTATCCTTACGATAACTTCCTTAAAATGCTCAAAAAGCATCTTCATGCAGGGGGAAGGATAGTTATAGCGATCGAGAACCGTATGGGTCTTAAGTATCTGGCAGGATGCAGAGAAGATCATCTTGGAACTTACTTCTCAGGAATAGAAGGCTATAATTCTGAAAGTGTTGCAAGAACATTTACCAGAAACGGTCTAATACAGATCTTCAAAAGATGCGGTATCAATAATTACCATTTCTATTATCCATATCCTGATTATAAGTTCATGACCATGATGCACTCGGATTATTATCTGCCGGGACTTGGTGAGCTTAATGATAATGTGCGCAATTTTGATAATTCTCGCATGATACTTTTTAATGAAAAATATGCCTTTGACGGGCTTGTCAAAGATGGAATGTATCAGGATTTTGCAAACTCTTTTGAAGTAATAATCGGTAATGAATTCCCTACCGTATTTTCAAAATATTCTAATGACAGAGCTGCGGAATTTAAGATCCGTACAGATATCTGCGTGGACAGAGCCGGCAGAAGGATCATTACCAAGGCTCCTCTATGTGCAGAAGCAGTTGATCATATAAATAGTATCAGAGATGCTTATGAAGCTTTGAAAGAGCGTTACAGAGGCGGAGATCTCGAGATCAATGATTGTCAGATAGATGAAAAGACTGGTGTTGCTTCTTTTTCTTTTGTTAACGGAGAGCCGCTTTCATCACTTATGGATAAGTGTCTTGCAGGAGATGATATTGAAGGCTTTGAAAAGCTCTTCAGAGAATATCTTCGCAGGATCTCTTATAATGAGGAGATGGCGGTTGCTGACTATGATCTTATTTTCAACAACATCCTGGTTAACGGTCCTATCTGGACAGTTATAGATTATGAGTGGACTTATGGCAAGCAGATTCCTACTAAAGAGATAGCTTTCAGAGCACTTTACTGCTACCTTGAAGAAGATGAAAAGAGAAGAAAGATAGGAATAGATAAGTTCTATAAGGAGCTGGGGCTGTCTGAAGAAGAAGCCAAAGACCTTCTTGAAGAAGAAGCAGGATTCCAGAAATATGTGACAGGCAATCGAATGTCCATGGTAGAGATCTGGAAGAAAATTGGCAAGAAGGCGGCTGTTCCTCAAGAGCTTCTTCCGCCACCGGAGGTTCCGGTATTTAATCCAGAAGCGATCAAGCTGTATTATGACTATGGCGAGGGATTTTCTGAAGAGAATTCCAAAGAGCTTGATACAGAATATGATAAGAATGGCAAAGCCATGATAGAACTAGAGCTTGATGATAATGTCATGAAGCTGCGACTTGATCCTGTATCACATCCATGTATCGTATCTCTTACAAGCGTTAAGTGGAATGATGAGAGGATAAGTGATGATAATAGTGCACTTGGAATGCATCCAAATGGTGCATGGCTTTCTGATGAAAGCATTGTATTTGATTCAGATGATCCTTGGATTGAATTTGATTTTACCAACGATGAGCTCAAAAAGAGGGCTGTAAATCGTATAAATATAAGGCTTACAGTGTCTTCGATTCAGAAGAAGCAGGCTCAGGACCTGGTTTCATATCAGTACGCCGGATCTGATGAATCTGATGATGAGGGGCTTAGATTTAGTAAGCTGAAAGGTTTGTTTAAAAATGGGCTTAAAAAAGGCAGTACGGGCGTATCTGACCGCAAACGCAAAGCGTAAACATGAGAATGATGTTCGCAGCATGACTTTTCATTATGATCTCCATATTGAGGAGTTTGAAAATGAGAAGCCTCAGACTTTATGCGATCATAAGATAATAACTATATTTTTTGATGATATAATAACTCAGAATTCAGGTCAGAATACCTCACATAATAAAGCAATAGACAAAGCAGGCGAAGAGGACATAATCATCTTTTGCAGCAAAAAAGGCAGAACTATCAGATATGCAAAAGAGTACATAGGAAATGCATTTGAAGAAAATAAGAATATAAATCTTCTGTATGCAGATGAGGATGAACTTGATGAAAACGAAAGGCCATCTGCCCCTTATTTTAAGCCGGACTGGTCACCTGATTCATATCTGAATGCTTTTTATATTGGAAGTATATATGCAGCCAGGGCAGGACTTGTTAAGAAGGCTATAAATAATATCGATGAGCCTTTGATCATGCCATGGGGTAAGGTGTCTTCTTTGGATTATGAGAATATGCCTGTATGTGATAAGCTTTTTGGTCATATGGCTTTGATCGAAGGTGGATTTAATAAACGGGATGGAATGAATTTCCCTGTTTATCACCTTGATAAGGTGCTTTTTCACAGAGCACATGGAGAAGATCTTTTTCTTGGAAGATCTTTTCATAAAGAAAATCATACAATTGAATCTCCTGTCAAAGTCTCTGTTGTCATTCCGTCTAAAGATCATCCTGAGGTACTAAAGCAGTGTCTTGTATCGCTTACTCATTATGGGAGCGGATCTGAGAATGTAAGCTATGAGATAATAGTTGTTGATAACGGAAGCTGTGAAGACAAGAAGAAACAGTATGAGGAACTTCTTGATAAGATAAGAACTGAGAATAGTGCATCTATATCATATATTTATGAGCCTAGAGATTTCAATTTCTCATACATGTGTAATCTTGGTGCCAAGAATGCTACAGGAGATCTGATCCTGTTTCTTAATGATGATATAGAGATTGTAAGCGGTGAGTGGCTTAGAGAGCTCTCCTATTATGCAAGGCTTCCTCATGTGGGTGCTGTAGGATGTAAGCTGTTATATCCTGCTGATCCTGTGCTCAATCCTGATGGAAGTCTTATACAACATGCAGGTCTTACTGCTATTCATATAGGACCTATGCACAAGCTTCAGAGACTTTCTGATAATAAGGTGTGGTATTTTGGAGCCAACGATGGAACCCATGATATGTGCGGAGTTACAGCAGCATGCCTTATGGTAAGCAGAGACAAGTTTGAAGCACTTGGCGGATATTATGAAGGACTAGCTGTTGCCTTCAATGATGTAGATCTTAACTGGAGACTTCTTGAAGAGGGATATTACAACGTCTGCTGTAACTATTTTAATCTGGTACATCATGAATCTCTAAGCAGAGGTGATGATAATGCAGATGCCAAAAAGACAGACCGTCTTATGAGAGAAAACAACACTCTCATGAAGCGTCACATGAATATGTATACCAAAGATCCATTCTATCATCAGGCTCTAGTCAACGATGATGTGGCGCAGGATTATATCATGGCCAATCCCAAAATTCCTCATCCGGACGAGATAGAAAGCTCAAATGCGCAGCTTGTATCCAAGGGATATCCGGATAGTTGGACGAATGAATGCGTGTGGTTTAGGACAGATTACATCGGTTCATTGAATAAATGGAACAAGATGTATTATAAGGGAAGAGAAGAAAAGCCTGTTAATGATACCGGCTATTTTATCAAAGGATACAGCTTTGTAGTTGGTTCTGATAATGCTATATATAACAGAACACTTCTCCTTAGGAGGGTAAAGAGTTCTGAAGATCTTACTCCTGTAGAACCTTGTGTATATTCGTTTAAAGTACATGATATGCTAAGAGAGGATGTTGAGAAGAACCTTAAGGATCAGCAAAGTGTTGAGATAACAGGCTACAGATCCAGGATAGAAGAGGGTGTTCTTCCTAAGGGAACTTATCAGGCCGGAATGCTCTATAAAGATACGACTTCACGTACCAGGGTCATGAACTGGGGCACTAAGACCATGGATGTTATATAAAAAAATAAGCAGTAAAGAGGCGCGATAATTGGAAGATAAACAATTTGATTATAAAAGTGCATATGAAAAAGAGCGCTTAAAGACCGCAGATCTTTCTGAAAGAATTGCAAAACTTGAAGAAGAAAGAGATGAAGCCATAAGAAAGCTCGATAAGATCAAAACAAGTAAGCTCTGGGCTATCTCAGGACCTTTCAGACGTTTCTATCATTATGTGAAGCGTCAGAATAACAGGATCAGAAATCTTGGATCTATAAGAGGAATTATTGCAAAGATCGGATATAAGAAAAGGGAAAAGAAAGCTATGAGCCATTTTGGAACAGCAAGCTTTCCGGATGAAGCTAAAAGGCTTGAAGAGTCACAGGCTGTTTTCCCAAATATGGTCAAGATCAGCATCCTGACTCCTGTATATAATACTCCTGAGAAGTTCCTTAGAGATATGATCGAGTCTGTAACAAGTCAGACTTATCAGAACTGGCAGCTGTGCCTTGCCGATGGATCTGATGATGAACATGCATATGTAGGTCAGATCATCAAAGAGTACCAGGAAAAAGACGGTAAGGGACGTATCTGCTATCAAAAGCTTAAGGTCAATGCAGGAATATCCGGCAATACCAATGAATGTCTTAAGATGGCTGATGGCGAATATATAGGCCTTTTTGATCATGATGATATCCTTCATCCTGAAGCTTTGTATGTATATGTCAAAGCTATAAATGAACAGGGTGCAGATTATATCTACTGTGATGAGACTACTTTCCATGGCAATAGTATTGACCATATGGAGACAATGCATTTCAAGCCTGATTATGCGGTAGATACGTTAAGAGCCAATAACTATATCTGCCATTTTAGCGTGTTTAAGAGAACGCTTCTTGATGGTACAGAACTTTTCCGTAAGGAATTTGACGGAAGCCAGGATCATGATATGATACTTCGCCTTACAGACGAAGCAAAGAATATCGTACATATACCAAGGATCCTGTATTATTGGAGATCTCATGCAGGTTCTGTTGCATCAGGAATTGAAGCTAAGACTTATGCTATAGAAGCAGCAAGAGGTGCTGTTGCAGATCATTTAAAAAGACACGGCTATAAACACTTTAAGATCACAAGTACCAAGGCTTTTGAAACTATCTTCAAGATCTCATATGAGATCGAGGGAAGGCCTAAGATTTCAATTGTGATCCCTAACTGTGATCATGCAGATGATCTTAGAAGGTGTATTACATCTATCAAAGAAAAGTCTACATGGGACAACTATGAGATAATCGTAGTTGAGAACAACTCAAAGACAGATGAAATAAGGCAGTATTACAAGGAACTTACCAAAGAGCCTTGGGCATCGCTTGTTAAGGTCGTGGACTTTGGAAGCCAGGACAAGTTCAATTATTCAGATGTCATGAACTTTGGAATAAAGCACAGCGTGGGCGATTATATTGTCCTTCTTAACAACGATATTCAGATAATAACTGTTAACTGGATGGAAGAGATGCTCATGTATGCCCAGAGATCAGATGTAGGTGCAGTAGGAGCTAAGCTGTATTTCCCTGACAGGAAGATTCAGCATGCAGGTGTTATCTTAGGACTTGGCGCTCACAGGACAGCAGGACATTCCCATTATGGCATGGAAGGAACTAACCTTGGATATATGGGGCGCCTTTGCTACGCACAGGATATGAGCGCAGTTACAGGTGCCTGCCTTATGATATCAAGAGCTAAGTATGATGAAGTGGGAGGCCTTGATCCATCTTTTGCCATATCACTTAATGATGTTGATCTGTGTCTCAAGCTTAGAAAGAAGGGATATCTTAACGTATTTACACCATTCGCAGAAGCTTATCATCACGAGTCTGCATCAAGAGGTCTTGATAATTCGGGAGAAAAGGCAGAACGTTATAACAGAGAATCTGAGCAGTTCAGAAATAAATGGAAGGACATCCTTGAAAAAGGAGATCCTTATTACAACAAGAACTTTACGCTTGATCGAAGCGATTTTTCAGTAAATGTGGATGGTCTTGGGGATACAGTTCTTGGAGATCATTGAGATTTTATTGTAAATATGTCTTTATTTTGAAATGGTCTTGTATGTATAATTAAATGTGCTTGATAATAGATGCATATATAGGATAAGAGGAGGAATAATTATGAGCGAAGCAACAAAGCAGTTCGAGTACTGGTTGAATGATCCTTATTTTGATGATACAACCAAGCAGGAACTTCTTGCTATTCGTAACAACGAAAGTGAAGTGGAAGATCGTTTCTACAAGGAACTTGAGTTCGGTACAGGTGGACTTCGAGGTGTTATCGGAGCCGGAACCAACCGTATGAATATCTATACCGTACGTAAGGCTACACAGGGCCTTGCAAACTATATCCTTAAAACAGCAGGAGAAGAGGGCAAGAAAAAGGGTGTTGCTATTTCTTATGACTGCCGTCGCTTCTCTCCTGAATTTGCAGATGAGACAGCAAGATGCCTTGCCGCTAACGGAATCAAGGCATATGTATTTGATGAACTTCGTCCTACACCTGAGCTTTCATTTGCTTTAAGAAAACTTGGATGTATCGCAGGTGTTATGGTTACAGCCAGCCACAATCCGCCGGAATACAACGGATATAAGGCATATTGGGAAGATGGTGCACAGGTTACACCTCCTCACGATACAGGAATCATGGATGCTGTTAAAGCTATCACAGATTATCATGAAGTTAAGACTATGCCGGCAGATGAAGCTAAGGCAGCAGGTCTTTACGAGACAATCGGCAAAGAGATGGATGATGCTTACATGGTAGAACTTAAGAAGCAGATCCTTCATCCTGAAGCTATCAAGGCTATGGCTGACAAGCTTACTATCGTATATACACCATTCCATGGAACAGGTAATAAGCCGGTTCAGAGAATCCTTAAGGAGCTTGGATTCAACAAGGTATATATCGTACCTGAACAGGAGCTTCCTGATCCTGATTTTACAACTCTTGAGTATCCTAATCCGGAAGATCCTAAGGCATTCAAGCTTGCTCTTGAACTTGCAAAAGAGAAGGATGCAGACATCGTCCTTGCAACAGATCCTGATGCTGACAGACTTGGAATCTATGCTAAGGATACTAAGACAGGCGAATACAAGCAGTTCACAGGTAACATGTCTGGTATGCTCATAGGAGAGTATATCCTTCGCGAGCGTACAAAGCTTGGACTTATGCCTGAGCGTCCTGCATTTGTAACAACTATCGTTACAACCAATATGGCTAAGAGAATCGCTGACAAGTACGGCCTTCACTACATCGAAGTATTAACAGGCTTTAAGTACATCGGTGAGCAGATCAAGTGGTTTGAAGAAAGAAATAACGAGTACAACTATGTATTCGGTCTTGAAGAGTCATATGGATGTCTTGCAGGTACACATGCCCGTGATAAGGATGCTATCGTAGCAGTTATGATGCTCTGCGAACTTGCTGCATTCTACAAGAATGAAGGCAAGACAGCATGGGATGCAATGGTAGATATCTACAATGAATATGGCTACTACAAGGAAGGCCAGTATTCTATCACTATGAAGGGTATCGAGGGGGCAAAAGAGATTGCAGCTCTTATGGACAAGCTCAGAAGCAATCCTCCTAAGAAGTTTGGTGATTGGACTGTAGAAGAGTTCCGTGATTACAAGACAGGTGAGACACTTGATCTTGCTACAGGAGCTAAGGGCAAGACAGGACTTCCTACATCCAACGTTCTGTACTTTGCACTTGATAATGATTCATGGTGCTGTGCACGTCCTTCCGGAACAGAGCCTAAGATCAAGTTCTATATGGGCGTTAAGGGAACAAGCCTTGAAGATGCCGCAGAGCTTGAGGATAAACTTACAGCTGCTGTTAAGGAAGTTATCGGACAGTAATAAGATATTAAATATTTAAGCTATTATTCAGCCCGGGGGCGTATGCTCTCGGGCTGTAACTGTGTTATACTAAGTGAAGATTACAAGTTTTTACATCATTTGTAATCTGAACAAATATCGTGATCACTAAGAGGTTGTATGTTAGGTTCTATAAAAAAGACAATAGCATATGCAAAGAGAAACGGAATAGCTGCAGCATATTATGCTGCCAAAGAAAGACTTGAAGATCAGAAGAAGGAGTATAATTTTATACCTGCATCTGATAAGGAGCTTTCCAGACAGAAAGAAGAGACAAAGAGCGTTTGGGGATCTGATATAGCGCCTCTTTTTAGTATACTTGTTCCGTGCTACAATACAGATTCTAAATTCTTTATAGAAATGGTAGAGTCTGTCGTATGTCAGACTTATCCTAAATGGGAGCTTATATTAGCAGATGCTTCTGCAGATGAGAGATTGAAGAATCTGCTTTTGGATAGATTTAAAGATGATAACAGGATAATTTATATCCATCTTAAAAGTAATGGCGGGATTTCAGATAATACAAATGAAGCACTAAAGGCTGCAAAGGGAGATTATGTATGCCTTCTTGATCATGATGATGTTATAACGCCTGATGCTTTATATTATTTTGCCAAAGAAATACTTGATGAAATGGAAAGCTCTAAGCCGGATAAGCTGTCTGATTGTCCTATAGGGCTTATCTATTCTGATGAAGATAAGTGTGATACAGACATGACAAGGTTCTATGAGCCTAATATCAAGCCTTGTTATAACCTTGATTATCTTTTATCCAACAACTATATATGCCATTTTACTTCTATCAGAGCTGATATTATCCAAAAGGAAATGTTTAGAAAAGAATATGATGGTGCTCAGGACTTTGATCTTATCCTTAGAACCTGTCTTTCACTTTCAATGGATGATAATGATAGGGATATAAGGCATATAGATAAGGTACTGTATCATTGGAGATGTCACGAAGCATCAACTGCAGCCAATCCTGCAAGTAAGAAATATGCTTATGATGCAGGTAAAAGAGCTGTATATGATATTCTTAAGGCTAAAGGAATTAATGCAAACGTAAGTGAACTTATGCATGTGGGGTTCTACAGAGTTGAATATCCGGATGGGATATTCAGAGCCAGGAAGGATATCGGCGTAATCGGCGGCAAGCTTGTAGATAAAAAAGGCACATTGGTAGGCGGAATCTATAAAGAAGACGGAAGCATTGTATATTATGGTCTTCCTAAAGGCTACAGCGGCGGATTCACGCATATAGCTGCCTGCCAGCAGGATGCAGATGCAGTGGATCTTAGATGCATGCGCATAAGGAAGAAACTAAGACCGCTATTAAAAGAAGTTACAGGTCTTACTTATCATAGCAATAACGAGATGCTGAAGCAGAAAGATACATTTACTGATCCGGAGGATGAGACTGTTCTCAAATCTAATGTAGGGCATATCATAATTCCTGATAACTGGGACGATGACAAGATCAAAAAAGAAAGTATCAGATTCTGCAGGGCAGTAAGACATCTTGGCTACAGGGTGGTATGGGATCCTAAGATGGTTCAGAAAAAGACTGATAAAAAAGGCTGATATAAAAACTGTATTGAAATTAAAGGATATATGCTTGTATGTCAAAAACAACAGTTGTCATTCCGAATTACAATGGAATGAAATATTTAAAGGACTGCATAGAATCACTTCTTGTGCAGACCTTGCCTTCGGATATTATAATCATAGATAATGCATCGACAGATGGAAGTATAGATTATATTAAAGAAAATTATGAGGGAGAACTTACCTGCAAGGATGGTTCCAAGATTAGTTGCAAACTGGTAAGTCTTTCTTCCAATACAGGCTTTTCAAACGCAGTAAACAAGGGGATAGAACTTGCAAGTACTGAGTATATCTTTCTTCTTAACAATGATACTGTCTGCAGGAATGACTGCATAGAAAAACTTGAAAATGCAATAGATCATAAGAAAAAAGCTTTCTCTGTGCAGGCACTTATGGTATCTTTAAATAACCCGTACATAGTGGATGACAGCGGAGATTATTACAGCGCGATGGGATGGGCATTTACTGATGGTAAAGACAAGCCTGCATCTTATTTTACAGATAGGAAGAGTATTACATCCTCCTGCGCCGGCGCAGCTATATACAGGAAAAGTGTCTTTGACAAGATCGGCGGATTTGACGCTTTGCACTTCTGCTATCTTGAGGATGTGGACATAGGAATAAGAGCCAGAGTTTATGGATATATAAACTTTTTAGAGCCGGCAGCTGTAGTACTTCATGCAGGAAGTGCAACCTCGGGTTCAAGATATAATGAGTTCAAGCAAAAGCTTACAGCGGGCAACAATCTGTATCTTATATATAAGAATTTTCCTTTTTTGCAGATTGTATTAAATCTTCCTCTCATTCTTGCAGGAATATTGATAAAGGGAGTATTCTTTGCAAGAAAAGGCCTTGGCAGAGCTTATATGCAGGGACTTATGCAGGGAATATCCAAGATACATAAAGGATCAGACAAAAAAGTCAGATTCCAACGAAAGAATCTGAAAAGTCTTGCAATCCTTCAGATTGAAATGTGGATAAATACAATAAAAAGATTTACATGATCAAAATATAAGCGGCCGTATATATGCCGGATATAGGCAGGATGCCTTAAGGCAACTTAAGGCAAAAGTGCGGTCAGGGGACGGAGTGTTATGATAAAGAACAATCAGAAACAGCTCAACAGGATACAGGTCCTGGTGGATGCGGTGACAATTGTTGTCGCATACGTGCTGTCATATTATATAAGGTTTTATTCCATATTTGTTGATAGCTATGAGCTTGAAGTTGCGCTTCCAAGAGAAGTCTATTTTAGCGTACTTTATCTACTGGTACCTGCTTATCTTGTCCTTTATAATATCACTAATCTGTATACGCCAAGAAGATCCGGTAAGGTTGGAAGTGAGATCCGTAACATAATAGAAGCCAATGTTATCGGTGTTGCGGTATTTGTAGGCGGTCTGTACCTGGTTCACCAGGATCACTTCTCCAGAAAACTTATTGCAGTATTTTTTGTAGTTAATATAATCGTTATGTCCTTGTCCCGATATGCAGTTCGAAGAGTTCTGCGCTTTATGAGGAAAAAAGGATATAACTTAAAGCACGTACTCCTTGTTGGATATTCAAGATCTGCAGAAGCATACATCAGCAGAGTAGAAGAAAATCCTCAGTGGGGTTATGCGATAAACGGAATACTTGATAACAGGATACCTGTTGGAACTGCTTATCATGGCGTCAGAGTCATAGGAACCATCGATCAGCTTAGCGAGCTTATAAGCGCTAATTCGTACGATGAGATAGCGATAACTCTTTCACTTGATCACTACGATATACTTGAAGAGCTTGTAGCCTGCTGTGAAAAGTCCGGAGTCCACACCAAGTTCATACCTGACTATACATCTTTATTCCCAAGCAGTCCTTATACAGAGGACGTAGAGGGACTTCCTGTTATCAATATAAGGTATGTGCCTCTTACAGATACCGGTAATAGAATAGTAAAAAGGATCATTGATATAATAGGCTCTCTTGTAGCTATCATATGCTACAGCCCTGTAATGCTCTTTGCAGTTATAGGTATTAAGCTTACTTCAAAGGGACCCATTATATTTAAACAGGAAAGAGTAGGGCTTAACGGCAAGAACTTCATGATGTACAAATTCCGTACTATGGAAGTACAGACAACCAAAGAAGAAGCTAAGGGCTGGACAACCAAAAATGATCCTAGAGTAACTAAGATAGGCAGATATCTAAGAAGCCATAACCTTGATGAAACTCCGCAGTTTTTTAATGTTCTGTTTGGATCTATGTCACTTGTGGGGCCAAGACCGGAGCGTCCGCAGTTTGTTGAGAAGTTTAGGGAAGAGATACCAAGATATATGGTCAAACACCAGGTCCGCCCAGGCATAACAGGATGGGCTCAGGTCAATGGCTATAGAGGAGATACATCAATCCGTAAGCGTATAGATTATGATATCTATTATATAGAGAACTGGTCTGTTGGCTTTGATCTCAAGATTCTTTTTGGAACTTTTTTCCATGGCAAAAAGAATGCCTATTAAGTCCTGAGAACATTGAAAAAGTATACAAAAAGTATATAATCTTAAAAAGCATTTAAGCTACGTTTAAGTTGCAATACTTGTATAAAAAAGCATTTTGTGGCAAAATAGACAGGTGGTCAAGGGAGAAATGTTTTATTGGTAACCGCAGTATGACCATACATTATCTGACTAGATTGCGGTAAAGGAGAATGGCATGTCTAATTTCGATAATCATGACGGAAGAGGAAATTATAACAGATCATCAAATAATGGCAGACCTTCAGGAAGGCCTGTATCAAACGGGCAGGGAAGACCTTCGAATAATGGAAACGGAAGACCGGTTCAGGGTTCAAGAGCACCTCAGGGCAGAGCCCCCCAGGGAAGATACCCGCAGCAGGGAGCAAGACCTCAGGGCGGATATTCTCAGGGTAGAGCACCTCAGGGACACGGCTATTCACAAGGAAATGGATATCAAAATGGTGGATATTCTCAGGGCAGAGCACCTCAGGGAAGATACCCGCAGCAGGGAGCTAGACCTCAAGGCGGATATCCTCAGAATGGAAGATCTTCTTCACAGGGACGCGGAAGAAAGAAGAATAATAACAAAACTATAGCTATCATCATAGCTGAGATTCTTATAATAGCTATTCTTGGTGTAACTGCTTATTTTGTATTTATTAAAGCAGGTATTACCAACGTAACAGAAGTTAAGGTTGACGAGGAAGAGCTTGATCAGAATATCGCTGAAACAGTTAAGAACAACGAGTCGATGAAAGGCTACTGGAACATAGCACTTTTTGGTGTTGATTCAACCAAAGGAATCCTCTCATCAGGAACACGTTCTGACTGTATCATAATAGCTTCTATTAATCAGGATACAGGCGAGATCAAGCTTTGCTCAGTATATCGTGATACATATCTTAACCAGCAGAATGACAAGGGTTATGGTAAGTGTAATGCAGCATATGCTTATGGCGGACCTCAGCAGGCTATAAACATGCTCAATACTAACCTCGACCTTGATATCACAGACTTTATCACTATAGGATTTGGTGGTCTTACAGATATCATCAATGATTTGGGCGGTGTAGAAATAGAAGTTGATGATGCAGAGATACTTCATATCAACAACTATCAGCAGACAATGGCTAAAGAGCTTGGAATCTCCTACAAAGAAGTAACAACAACAGGAATGCAGACTCTTGATGGACTTCAGGCTACAGCTTACTGCCGTATCAGATATACAGCAGGTAACGACTTTGCACGTGCTGCACGTCAGAGAGAAGTTATCCAGGCCATCATGGACAAGGCTAAGACTGCAGATACAAATACTCTTACTAATATTGCCAACAAGGTATTTGATGAGATGGCAACATCACTTGAACTTTCCAAGATAGTCGAGCTTCTTGGTAAGATAAGCAATTATTCAATTGTTGCAGAGGACGGATTCCCTCAGGAATCAATGCGTGCAACCGGTAAAGTTGGAGAAGCAAGTGTTGTAGCACCTATCTCACTTGAATCCAATGTTGTATGGCTTCATGAATTCCTCTTTGGAGAATCAGGCTATACCTGCTCTGACACTGTCAAGGAATATAGTGAATATATATCAGGTAAGACAGCAGGAATGTCTAACTAAGACTATTACACAGGTAAGACTGTTGATTAAAATATTGATCTAAAATCTTGATCATAAATATAATAATCATTAAAGCCTTAAAGGCTTTTTGCATAATCGAGCCGGGGATATACTCCGGCTCGTGGCATGTAGATTAACAGGCTACATGTGATGAGCATAAAATGTGGCTATAGTATAGAGCCTGATGGGAGATACCAGCATGTATGATATTGATGTGATAATACCTACATATAAACCTAATAAAGAACTATTTACTCTCTTGGACAGGCTGAACGAGCAGACCATAAAACCTTCAAAGATCATCCTAATGAATACGCAGGCACAGGAACTTGCAAAGCTTATAAGTGACGAGCAGCTAACGCTTAGATATCCAAATGTGACTGTTTTTCATCTGTCCAAACAGGAATTTGATCATGGACGCACAAGGCATGAGGGCGTTTTGTTTTCAGATGCAGAGTACTTTATGTGTATGACACAGGATGCTATCCCTGCAGATAGAAATCTTATAGAGGAGCTTGTGAAGGCATTTGACGGTGATGATCAGCTGGCTGTCTCGTATGCAAGGCAGATTCCCAGACCTGATTGTAATCCGGAAGAGCTTTATGCCAGAAAGTTCAACTATTCAGTAACCTCAATAAGGAAAACACTAGCTGATGTAGAAAAACTGGGAATCAAAACATATTTTTGCTCTAATGTATGTGCCATGTACAAACGTAGCATATATGACAAGCTTGGAGGATTCATAAGAAAAGCTATCTTCAATGAAGATATGGTATATGCGGGAACAGCTATAAAGGCAGGATATGCGACAAGATATGTTCCTCGCGCTGGAGTTGTACATTCTCATAACTATACATGTATGCAGCAGTTCCACAGAAATTTTGACATAGGTGTATCTCAAAAAGATCATCCGGAGATATTTGAAGGATTGTCCAATGAGTCTGAAGGCATGAAAATGGTCAAAGGTACGATCAGATATCTTCAGGATATGCATAAAACCTATAGGATACCGCACTATATACTCCTTGTAGGCAGCAGGTATGTGGGATTTAGACTTGGTAAAATGTATAACAGGCTCCCCAAGAGCCTTATAAGGGCTTGTAGTCTTAATAAAGAGTACTGGAACAATTAGTCACTTGCTTTGCTCGTGATATAGGGTTATAAAGTTATGTAATATTTGCCAAATATACCCATTTGAATGTAAGATATAAGAGGGATAGAATTCAAAACATCTTTTTAATAAGAAGAGATTTCTGATCATTTTAGGGGTGAAATGGTCGGATAATGCTGGCTCCCGGCTATCTTTGGGGGCTATGGGTTGCAAAAAATAATTTATAATTGAGGGAAAAATCTTGGAGCTTAAAATAGGGAACGAGCAGGATATTCATACCTGGGAGCAGGTTACACTCGTCTATCATTCAGCACTTAAACAGATCAATACTAAGATAGAGATTATAAATGATGAATTTCAACAGGTTCATCGTTATAATCCTATTGAGCATATTAAGGCAAGGATCAAGACATCAGAAAGTATAGTCAAAAAATTGAAACGCCATGGCTATGAATCTACCATTGAAAATATGGTAAAATATGTCAATGATATTGCCGGCATAAGAGTAATATGCTCTTTTACAAACGATATTTATACAATCGCCGATATCATCAGCAATCAAAGCGATATAAGGATAATAGCAGTCAAGGATTATATTATGAATCCCAAGGCAAGTGGCTACAGATCCTATCATATGGTAGTCACTGTTCCGGTATACCTGTCTGATCGTATCATCGATACTAAAGTCGAAATTCAGATTAGAACAGTAGCAATGGATTTCTGGGCTTCACTTGAACACAAGATTCAGTACAAGTTTGAAGGCAACGCCCCAACTCATATTAATACAGAACTTTTAGAATGTGCACATATGGTATCGGAACTTGATGCCCGTATGCTTTCTCTTAACAACGAGATTTTGGAGATTGCTGAAAAGATCAAGAACCAGAAAGAGGAATAAAGTTTCAAGAAAAGCCATTAATGAGGAGTGCCCGAGCACCTTTCGGCACCCGGGCTATTATGAAAAAATATCTATCTGTTTGTCTGAATCATTTATATATTTAATATAGACATGTTTTATGTATAAAATATGAACAAGTAGTAAAGACTCAGTTAACGTGCACAAAAAATAGTCGCATCTTTAGAAAGTACTGTGCAATATTCACAAAAATCTACACTTGTTTTTGGAGGTACAGCATTGAAAAAAGACAGCAGGACATGGGGAGAAAGGATAGTGGATAATATAATGGATAAGCTTGCAGATAAGATAAGCGCAGCAGAAATGATCAAGGCTAATGCAGCAGCTGAAGCTGCTGAAACACAAAGGCTTCGTACACAGGCTTTGCAATATCAAGAGGAGATGGAAGCAATTCATAAAACTGCGGATGAACTTACAGCTTTAATGAACAAAATATCCTCGAAGCTTGATGATAATACAAAAGATACAGATAATGCTGAGAATAAAAAGCTTCTTGAAAATATAAGTCAGAATATAAACGAAGGCAATAAGAAACTTTTAGAGTCCCTTAGCGGCGGATTTGAAGACAGCAACAGAGCGCTCCTTGATGCTCTTGGAAGAGGAATAGAAGATAATAACAAGAATCTTTATGATGCCTTTAATAGTGGTATAGAAGACAAGAATAAGGCATTTATTGAATCTCTTTATAAGAGGCTTGATGAAGAACACAAATATACTCATGATATTGGTGTTCAGGTCTACAGGAATGTTCAGGCATCATCGCAGGATGAGAATAAGAAACTCACAGAAGATATTATAAAGCGTATCCTGGAAGAGAATGATCATCTTGCAGTGAGCGTTGCAGATGAGACTTCAGGTCAGCTTCAAAGAGCATTTGAAGGCCTTTCTGAGAAGCAGAAAGAACTGTCACATAAGATAGAAGAACTTCAGCTTGCAATAGACAAAAATCATGCATGTACAACAGTCAGCATCATCACACTGATTGCTGTGCTGATCGGTATAGGCATTAATGTATTAAATATTATGGGGATTTTACATTTTTAAATGAAACATATTACCAGACATTACAGAAAAATAGGATATTGGTTCATAAGAGCATCACTTTTCTTTGCATTTGTATGGCTGTTTTTTATACCTAGTTTTATCAGAGCTGATTTTTCGGAAGATAATATTTTTTATGTTACTCTCAATGGTGAAAATGTAGGAATTGTTTCATCAGAAGATCAGGCTTATGAATATCTAAGGGAAGCAAGAAGACTTTTACAGCTTGATAATACTGAGCTTGTGCTTGCTAAGGCAGATATTGAGATAACAGGTGATCATGTCGTATGGCAGAAGATGGATAGTTCAGATGATGTCATAAACAGGATGAAAAATGCTCTGGTGCAAAATGAAAAGGATACGCTTAAAAGGTGCTATACGATTAAGATCAACGATTTCTATGTTAATGTAGCATCCAAGGAAGAAGTATTAAAAATCCTTAATGCAGCACTTGATAAGTATGATTATGACGATGAATTTGAAGCTACACTGATACTTGACCCTGACAGAGAAGTCAATGTTCTTACTACTGAAGTTGTTTCTTCTGTAGATAACTATTTTGATGTATCAGGTTCTATTAGTGAATTTAAATCTTATGGAATAGCAGCTTATCTTGATGAAGTATTCATGGAAGATACAGAGCTTTCATCAGATGATATGGATTTTGATGATTATGATCTTGGTGTTAAGACTCTTGATTTTGGTGACAAAGTAGAGGTTGTAGAAGCTTATCTTCCTGAGAATGAGCTTACTGATCTTGCATCTGCCATAGAAGAAGTAACCAAAGATCAGGAGACTAACCAGATATATGAGGTTCAGAGCGGAGATACACTGGGATCTATCGCTGCCAAATTCAATCTGACTGTAGATGATCTTGTTGCAATGAATCCGACTATCGAAAATGAAAACTCAATCATAAGAGTAGAAGATGAGATCATCGTAACAGTTCCGGAACCGGAGCTTACAGTTGTAAGAACTGAGCTTGAATATCTGGAAGAGGATTATCAGGCTGAGGTTCAGTATGTGGATAATGATTCCTGGTATACAACCAAATCTGTTGTCTTGCAGGAACCTTCAGATGGACGTCACAATGCCATAGTTCTTAATTATTACGAGAATGACAAAGAGGTATCGCAGGAGACTATCAAAGAAGAGGTAATCTACGAGGCTGTTGCCAAAATAGTCGAAAGAGGAACAATAGTACCTCCTACATATATCAAGCCTATCTCGGGCGGAAGACTTAGTTCGGGATTTGGTTATAGATCAAGACCTACTAAAGGCGCCAGCACTTACCATAAAGGTGTAGACTGGGCAACTCCTGTTGGAACAGCAGTTATGGCTTCTTCAGGAGGCGTTGTCTCAAGAGCAGGATGGGGATCTGGATATGGATACGTTATCTATATAGATCATCCCGATGGAAGACAGACAAGATATGGACATTTGTCCAAGATTTTGGTATCTGTCGGAGATCATGTATCCCAGGGACAGAAGATAGCTCTTAGTGGTAATACGGGTGTAAGTACCGGTGCACATCTTCACTTTGAGATCCTAATTAATGGAGTTCAGGTCAACCCGCTCAATTACTTGTATTGATAAGGGTGATGCCCCTTTAACCATGATAAAAACAAAGTTTAGTGTATGTGCTATTTGAGTTGCAAAAAGTGCTATTCGTTGCTATAATACTATTTTGTGCGAGTAGTTGTTGAAAGCATAGTATCATAGTATCAGGCAGAAGTGGCAAAGACGCCATGTATGCAGATGAGAGAGAATTATGGAAAGATATGTCATTAAAGGTGGTAATCCGCTTGCAGGTGAAGTTGAGATAGGCGGTGCTAAGAATGCAGCGCTGGCTATTTTGGCTGCAGCGATCATGACCGATGATACAGTATATATTGACAATATGCCTGATGAAAGGGATACCAACATTCTCCTTCAGGCTATGGAGAGCATAGGTGTTTTTGTTGAACGCATAGACAGACACAGTGTTAAGATCAATGCTTCCCATGTATGTAATCATACGATTGAGAATGAGTTCATTAAGAAGATGAGGGCATCATATTATCTTATTGGAGCTCTTTTGGGTAAGTATAAACATGCACAGGTTGTTCTCCCAGGTGGATGTGATATAGGACTTCGCCCTATTGACCAGCATATTAAGGGCTTTAATGCACTTGGTGCAACTGTTAATATCGAGCATGCTATTATCAATGCAGAGGCAGAGCAGCTTGTAGGTAGCCATATATATCTGGATATGGTATCTGTGGGAGCTACTATCAATATAATGCTTGCAGCTTCTATGGCCAATGGACAGACTATTATTGAGAATGCTGCCAAGGAGCCTCATGTTGTTGACGTAGCCAACTTCCTTAACAGTATGGGAGCTAATATCAAGGGCGCAGGTACAGATGTTATACGTATAAAAGGTGTTCAGAAGCTTCATGGTAGTGAATATACTATCATTCCTGATCAGATAGAGGCAGGAACATTTATGGTAGCTGCCGCTGCTACAAGAGGCGATGTTATAGTCAAGAATGTTATACCTAAGCACCTTGAGTCTATTTCGGCTAAGCTTATCGAAATGGGATGCGTGATTCATGAATCTGATGATGCAGTAAGAGTAGAGGCAAGAAGACGTCCTATAGCTACACATGTTAAGACTCTTCCTTATCCGGGATTTCCTACAGATATGCAGCCTCAGATAACTGTAGCTTTAGGGCTTGCAAGTGGCATCAGTATTATTACAGAGAGTATTTTTGAGAATCGTTTCAAGTATGTTGATCAGCTCATGAGAATGGGTGCCAACATTAAAGTTGAGGGTAGTGCAGCAATTGTTAATGGCGTAGAGAGATATTCGGGCGCAGATATATCAGCTCCGGATCTTCGTGCCGGAGCAGCACTTGTAATCGCCGGACTTACAGCTGATGGTTTTACTACTATAGACAATATTCATTATATCGAAAGAGGATATGAAGACTTCGATATCAAGTTGAGAGAACTTGGTGCCCAGATTGAGAAAGTTGATACTGACGAGGAAGTCAGGAAATTCGAACTTAAAATGGCATAAAATTAGTAAACAGCTTTAAAGCATCACATGATTGATAGCTTTAAAGCTGTTTTTTTACTTTATTTACCTGGATGGACTCCCAATGTTACAGGGAGAAATTTTTTCTGAATTTTGCCAGCAAGCAGACATAGGATGATCACAAGGATGGCGGGGACGACAGCTGCAATAAGTGCTGCCGGAGTATCAGGATGATCAAGTATATTAGAGAACTTACCTATTAGTGTCTGAAATACTATAACAGGATACTTGTTCCATAAAAGTATAGGGAGAGTATTCATTCCTGTATATGTTATCGCAGAAAGCTTTGATCCAATTAGGCTTCCGGCATACAGATAGCTAATAGCATAGCATATAGCACTTAGGGAATATAGTATAAAGCTAATGCCGTATTCATCAGTTCTGGCGCTTGTCTCTCCATTGAGATATGAAAAAACTAATGCAAGAACAAAAAAGAATATAGCCCTTATGGCTTTGCATGTTAATAGTCTGTTTATCAGTCTTTGTATAGCATTATGGCAGGTATTATCTGAAAATGTTGTGGCAGATAATACTGAAGGTGCTATGACGATACCTATCTCGGTAAATATCACGTTGCATAGCGCAGTTTCTATATGCCAGCAAAGTGCGATGCCATTTAATTTCCTTGTAAGATACAATCCTATAGATAGACAAAAAAGACTAAGAATGATCCTAATAATAAGGCTGTGGAAACGGCTCTTTTTTAATTTGGCTACGATTGTCTCTATCAGATAGACAAGTAGCATGATCACCATAAGGCAAGGAAGGAACCATAGTGAATTATTCCATTTCATATGGCCGGATTTACCACTGCCATAGAGCAAGAAGAGAATATTAGGAAGGACTTTGGTTGTTGATATATCTTCATGAAGAAGATTAGACGCGTATCTTCCCAAGAGTGCAAATATAATGATACTTATGACTCCGGCAAACAGGTAAGGTACAACGATGGTTTTTATTTTCTTTAAAATGAAGTTCAAAAAAGATGAACTATGATGGTAGGTGATTCCTGAAAGAAGGAAAAAGACCGGTACTGCAGCAGGAACAAAATAAGTAAAATAGCGGCCGTCCCTAAGCACGTGTGCCAGAACGACCACAAAAATAGCAAAAGCTTTAGCGTTATCAAGTGTATAATTTCTAGTTTTCATATTATTTCTTCGATGTATAGATCTGGTGTCTGTGTAAGGTCTATATACTTGTCACCAATACGGATAGTAGGCCTTGAAAGATGGTTTCTGTTAATAAATACGATATCGCCTTCAAGCCTGTTATTAAGACGGACACGGTTCAAAAGGTAAGTATTAACAATGTTACTGAGGAAGGTCATGATAGCGTTGGTATCGTATTTCTGAAGTCCTTCACTTTCAAATAGCGATATTGCAACAAAAGGACACAAAGGACCGCGGTATACTCTTGCACTTGTCATAGCATCATAGACATCAGCGATGGCAACGATCTTGGCAAAAGGATCTATCTGAGGTCCCTGAAGATGAAGGGGATATCCTGAACCATCGCAGCGCTCATGATGCATAAGAGCGGCGTTCTTGATATGAGGATCAAGATTGGATTCCTTTAATATCTTATAGCCTTCCTGTGGATGAGTCTGTACAATTGTATACTCATAATCTGTAAGTTTAGCCGGTTTGGTAATGATCTGCTCAGGGATGACAATTTTGCCTATATCATGAAGAAGACCTGCGGTAGTCAGAGTCATTATATCTTCTTCAGACATCTTGAGCCACTGGCCGGTGATATTACTAATAAGTGCAACATTAATACAATGAGTATATGTTGCGTCATCGTATTGACGCAGTGAATGCATCATATCAAAAACATTCGAAGGACCATTGGTGGAATTTATAAGATCCATTACTGGAGCCGTAAGAGCATCAACGTCAATAGGCTTGTCGTTATGAACAACATTATTGATATTCTTTTCAAAATCAGATGCAGCAGCCTCAAAGTCCTGCTTGAACTGTTTGAACTCCGTTGTTTGCTGGAGCCTTTGGGCATAAGAAAGAGTCTGGAGTTCATCAATAGATGGCTGGGATACTTCTTCTATTTCATCTTCAACAAGTACATTGACAGTAGAATAGAACTCCAGCTTGGCAATTGACTTATCATCCAGGACAGCGCCCTTTGGAAGAATAAGCTGGTCATTATTGTACGTGTAAACATTTTCTGCAAGGACCATGCCCGGCAGCAGATTAGAGGTCATAGTACGCTTCATAAAAAAGTGTATCCTCCTAAAGATGGAAATGTACACAAAACCACAATTTAATTATAGTTTCACGTATCTCAAAAGTCAAAACTGTAAATAGTATACAAAAAATCAAAAGATACATTGACCAAAAGGCAGAAAAACAGTAAAAACATTACCAAGCTGTTGATAACTGTAAGATATGTGGGATATACTTATTACGTACGTTTAGGGGATGTAGAAAGGTACATTACATGAAAAATAGTAAAGATAGTCGCAGTGCGGCTGATGTTCTAGACCAACTTAGAAAAGAGCATTTTTCTTTTTCCCAGGTCAATCCGGATATATTTCCTGACTTTCAGGCAAATGACAGATCCACTATGTTTTTAAAGGCCAAATGGGAGAAATCCGACAAAGCGGAGCGTGTTATGATACTGCAGTCTCTTTTGGAGAATGAGAAGGCCAAACAGAGAAGGTTGGAGGAGCTTATAGAAGAAGCTCAAAGATGCCTTGATGACAATGAGAAGAAGATTGTAAATGAGAGGAAAAAGCATCTTCGTACTCTAAGGTATGGCAGGATGCCTGCTATTTTTATAAAAGATAATGATCAGAAAATGGAAGCTGCAGACTGATAGCATTATGCCATCAGTTGCAGCTTTTTTGCTGCAATGAAAATGTCTTCCTGCGGGCAAAAGCAAAAATACCTCGCAGGAAGTGATTCGAAGGATATGCCCCTTACTTTACGAATGCCAGGCCCAATACGATTACAGCGCAATGAGTTGCGCTAAGATTTGGGGATTTTTGAGAATTAAATTAACGAAAAATTGCTGTATCATAGAATCTGAGGGGTCATTTATGAGAGTACGCTCGTAAAGCAAAAATATAAGGTATATAAGACCGGTAAGGGGGCTCTAATGAAAAATAAGTTCAGTAAAAATCTGATAAGGACAACGTCAGTATCTATGGCCGTTTGCTTATCATTATCTGTGTCTGGATGTGGTGCTATGTCACAAAGTGATGATCAAAATGCCAGTGTAAGCACCGGTGAAGCTTCGGAGACTGCGGATATTGAAACTTCTGGTGTTGGTGCTTTTGATACAGCTACGGTATCAGATACAGCCGAGAATACGGTAGAAGGCAAGGAGGAGCATGTGGACGATTCCAAGGCTATAGAACTTAAAACTGTAGATACAGATGGTAACAGCTACAAGGACAGTAGGGTATATGTACAGAAGATTGACGGATTGTCTGATGATTTTATGCGCGGAGTAGATATATCTTCATATCTTTCTGAAGAAGAAAGCGGTGTGGTATTCAAAGATTATGATGGGAATGATATTGATAGCCAGGGATTCTTTGATCTATTAAGTGATAGCGGAGTCAATTATATAAGAATCCGGGTCTGGAATGATCCTTATGATGAAGATGGCAATGGTTATGGCGGCGGTAACTGTGATATAGACAGGGCTGTTGTTATGGGACAATATGCTACAAATGCAGGCATGAAAGTGTATATAGATTTTCACTATTCTGATTTTTGGGCAGATCCCAATAAACAGATGTCGCCAAAAGCATGGGATGGCATGAGTATATCAGAAAGAGAAACAGCACTTTATGACTATACCAAAGAAAGTCTCCAAAAGCTTAAAGATGCAGGAGTAGATGTTGGACTTGTATCTATTGGTAATGAGACAGATCCCGGAATGGCAGGTGTCACATCGGATCATGAAAAATGCAGACTGTATAGCGCGGGAAGCAGGGCTGTACGTGAAGTAATATCTGATGCTTATGTTGCGGTTCACTATTCCAATCCTCAGCGTGATTATATGGAAATAGCTAAAATGCTGTCTGATGAGGATGTTGACTATGACGTATTTGCAACATCATATTATCCGTATTGGCATGGAACGCTTGATAATCTTACACAAACTCTTAAAAACGTTGCTGATACTTATGATAAAAAAGTCATGGTTGCCGAGACTTCATGGGCTTACACACTGGATGACGGAGACGGATCAGGTAATACAGTTGCCAAGGGAAGTAATGATGATGATAGTGAGTACTCGATCTCAGTCCAAGGACAAAGTGAAGTGATAAGAAACGTTATAAAAGCCGTAGCTGATGTAGGTGAAGCCGGAATAGGAATGTTCTACTGGGAACCTGCATGGATACCTGTTAACGTATATGCAGATACTACAGACAATGCAGAGCAGATATTGAAAGAAAATACCATTGCCTGGGAAAAATATGGATCAGGCTGGGCTTCAAGCTATGCAGGAGGTTATGATCCTAATGATGCAGGAAAGTATTATGGAGGAAGCTCATGGGACAATCAGGCACTTTTTGACTTTGCAGGATATCCTCTTGATTCTTTAAAAACATTTGAATATGTATATACAGGTAACGAGATAGAAGGAATGGAATTTGAAGGCGCGATAACACCTTCCGGAGTAACAGTAAGCCTTGGAGAAGATATTGCATCATATCTTCCTTCCACGGTCAAAGGAGAATATACAGGCGGTGCAAGACTTGATCTTCCTGTAGAATGGGATGACTGCTCTGACATTTCAGAATTTGGTGAATACAAAGTATTTGGTACAGTTACAGATATCCTGTCGCAGGATGAGAATAATACGTCAAGAGTAATCATTAAAGTCAATGTACTCCCGGACAGTCTTCTTATTAACAGTGATTTTGAAACAGGAGACGATAGCGGCTGGGAGATTTCCGGAAACGGTTCCTGGGTAGATTCTGAAGATGTATTTCGAGGAGAGTATGGACTTCATTTCTGGTCTGAAACTGAAGTTATGTTCACAGCATCACAGGACTATATTGCAGCAAGGTCCGGCAATTATACAGCATCTATGATGATCCAGGGAGGAGATGCCGGAGATGACCAGGAGATTACGATCACTATAACCAATAACACAAAGGGCACATCAGTAACGGCAGATACTACAGTAACAGGATGGCTTGAATGGACCAATCCTACAACAGATACGCTGGAAGTAGAAGAAGGAGATGAGCTTACAGTAACAATTTCTGTAAAAACAGCTCCTGGCGGCTGGGGTACAATTGATGATGCTTATCTGTACATGGTCAAATAGAATAAAGCCAATACTATTTGCCTAAAAACTATCATAATGCTATATTTAACTCAGCGAAGGAGTCATCTTTCGCTGAGATTTTTATTTTTTGGTTACATAATGAGGTGTGTGTCAAAATAATATGTGATCATCTTTAAGGAGGCCCGATGTCAGGCACAAAACTTCTCATGGATTATAATATTGATCTTGATCTTGTAGGCGCATTTCTTCTTGCCTTTATATATACTGTCATGAAGGTGCGTTATTCAGAAACTTCTGAGAATCAGAAGTATAGAAGATTTATTGTTTGTTCATTTCTTACAGCAGTATTTGATATGCTCAATGCTCTTTGCATCAGCAACGCAAGTACGTTCCCTATCATTGTATGTAAAATTAATTATTTTATCTATTACATGTGTCAGATAATGATGGCATATTATATCTGCTCGTATATAGCAAGTCTTATCGATCTTCGTACAGGTAATCATGATTATAAGTCCAAGATGATACCTTCAAAGATCCTGGTTTTTGTAGCCGGCATTACTATGTCATTTAATCTTTTCTATGGATTTTTTAATGATTTTGATCATCAAAACGGATACACACATGGACCTTTTTTCTTCATAATGTTTGCAATGCCGGTTTGTATGACTTTGTACTCACTTGTGCTTGTGGCACTTGGCAATCTGGTATTATCTATTCTCGAAATACATATCATGGTCTTTTTCTATTCATTTGTAATTGGAGGAGTTGCATTAAGAAGTTTTATACTTGTTAATTATATGCTTGATGAGTTGTTTGTAGCATTTGGCGCACTTGGAGTTCTGTTCCTGTTAGAGACGCCTGATTATCGAAAGCTCATGGAGACGATGAACAGTCTTGACAAGGCCAGAAGAGATGCTGAAAATGAAAAAAATATCTCGAACAGATACAGAATTGAAGCAGAAAAACAGCGCGATATAGCTCAAAGCGCAACTAAAGCCAAGGATAATTTCATCATATCTATGAGCCATGAGATAAGGACACCTATCAATGCAGTTCTGGGAATGAATGAGATAATATATAGAAATGAAAAGGATCCTGAGCTTAAATCCTGCGCAGAGTCAGCAATTATGTCAGGCAATACGCTCTTGTCGCTTATAAATGATATTTTGGATCTGTCCAGGATCGAGTCCGGCAATATGGAACTTATTGAAGAAAAATATGATGTAGCTTCACTTATACAAGACAGTTGTAATATAATTCGCGACAGAGCAGAGAAAAAGAATCTTAAGTTCTATCTTGAATGCAATGAGAATGTACCGGGAAGCCTTATAGGAGACATGGTCCGTATCAGACAGGTCATAGTCAACATGCTGACCAATGCTGTTAAATATACCGACGAAGGCAGTGTTACCATGAAGGTTGCCTGTTATAATGAAGACTCCAGAGCGAATCTCATAGTCAGAGTGATCGATACAGGAATAGGTATAAAAAAAGAAGATATAAATAAGGTGTTTGAAAAATTCGGACGTGCTGAAATGACCAGGAATGCCAAGGTAGAAGGAACCGGTCTAGGCATGCCACTTAGCCGTGATATCTGTAAAGCTATGGGCGGAGATATAGAAGTAGAGAGCACATATGGAAGCGGATCTGTTTTCACAGCATTTTTCCCCCAGAAGATTGCAGATTCAAGGCCTATCGGTAAATTGAGCGTTGATAACAGAGGAAAAGCAAGTATCAGAGAAAGATATCATCTTTTTGAAGCTCCGGATGCAAGATTATTAGTAGTAGATGATACCAAGGTTAACCTAAAGCTCTTTAAGAAGCTTATAGAGCCTTCTCGCATTCAGGTTGATACAGCTCAAAGCGGAGATGAAGCTTTGCAGCTGATAAGTAGATTCGAATATGACATTATCTTCATGGATCATCTCATGCCTGTAAAGGACGGAGTTGAGACCTTCAAAGAGATGCAAGATCTTCCTGATAGTCTTAATAAGGATACTCCTGTTATCATGCTCACTGCCAATGCAATGACAGGTATGAGAGAAGAATATCTTGAAATTGGATTTAAGGATTATCTTCCAAAACCCGTAAAAGGGGAGAAGCTTGAACTTATGATCATGCAGTACCTTCCCAAGGACAAAGTTACTGTGATACAGGAAGCAGATGCTAAGACCTAACGCATTGGCACAATGATAAATATCACTGCATTGGCATATTGTTTTTGGTCAGGTGTATGTTTGACAAGTGCGAAGTATAAGTTAAGAATAAATAAAAAGCCGAAATGACTGGTGCATCGACCGGTTCATTTCGGCTTATATCTTTTTTGTGATCAAATCTGGAGCTCGGTTTCTTCAACATCTAGATCTTCAATCTCATAAGACAGTGTGCAGATCTTACTGAATTCATCAAACCAGTTCTTCATAACACGTTCTGCAGCAATTTTGCCATTGTCAGTGTTAGTTCCCGACAAGAGCACCAGATACTGGTTTCTGCCATACTGGGCGGCAACATCACCTACCCTGAGTGTATGACCTATGAGACGCCCGAGCTGACGCTCTAAGTTTATGATACTGATGCTTGGTGTATTTCTGCTCATAGAAAGAGTAAAAAGAACCAGCTGATAATCAGTGTCTATTCTCTTTAGATTACGTGTAAGGAATCTATACAGACTCTTGAAGGAGGCATAATCTACAAGATAAGCACCCCTGTCGAATCCGTCCTCATCAATCATGGATCTAATGGATGAGATGTTAACAATTCCATGATGTTTAGAAACTTCATGGATACTGCTAACACCATCCTCGTAGATGAGGAAGCCATGCTTGGTATGCTGCTTTACATAATAAAGAGCCTTGTCAGCATGACCCATAAGAGTTTTCAGGTCATCGCCATTTATACCCGAAATAGCAATGCCTATGGAAGCTGAAATAGTCTGCCCCATCCTTTCATCAACCATGTCGCCAAGAAGATATTCAACCTTCTCGATAATCCTGCGGCATCTTTCAGAAAGAGAATCGGGATCCGTAAAATTACGGTAAAATATAATAAATTCATCTCCTCCGAGCCTCATCAGAACGTCACCGTTTCTGACAAAACTTTTAAGTATTTCAGCAAAGCGCTTAAGAATTCTATCACCCATGGCATGACCATAAGTGTCATCAACGCATTTGAAATGATCAATATCGATCATTAGAAGAGCACCAGACGGATCGTCGCTTTTTAAAATATTGCCGATCTGCTGTTCCCCACTTGCTCTATTAATCAATCCCGTTAACGAATCAATGTAAGAATAAACTGCCATTTCCTGATTTTTCATCTCCTGAGCAGGAGGTTCGTTCTTCCTTCTCATGCGCATTCTCCTGACGTATATGCCATCTGCCGTGCAGATGGCATAACAATCGAAATATAATAAAAACCCCTACTACAATTATAATAAATTAGCCTAATACATATTTCTATATTCCTTGTTTAAAAAAGCATTGAACGGTAATGAAAAAAATACTGCATAGCTATATAATAACCTAAGTAGTATTATTGATCAGTAACTAAAGCACTCCACTTGGATGGTGCAGTAATAGCAAAAGAGGTTATACATGGACATAAACAAAATAATATCTCAGATAAAAGAAATAGAAGGAACAGACATAGAGACAGCGCTTTCATACTGCGCAGATGATGAAGAAATCTATGTGGAGACAGTGCAGGATTTTATTGAAGATGACAGAGGAAGTGCAGTTAATGAGGCTTTTATACAAGAAGATATAGATTCATATCATATCAACGCACATGCACTTAAGAACCTGTGTTATACGATAGGCCTTGTCCCTCTTGGAGACAAAGCCAAAGAACTTGATGATGCAGCTAAGGCCGGAGACTTTGGATATATCAAAGCTCACAATGATGAGCTTATGAAAGCGTACACAGATACGGTAAGCCGCCTTACGGCAATACTTAATAAATAGCTGTAGATGATGTTATATGTCCCGAAGTATCTGTATCAAAACTCCATATAGCATGGTCTGTAAGTCTATGCTCTGTAAGATACCATGTATCATTGATCAGTCCCATGTAGTATGGAGTTCCGCCGCCTACAAAGTACTTGTCATAGACAGTTTCGTAGTTGCCGCTTGATATATCCTCAATAGAAGGAGCACAGATCATAGTGGCAGCGTCCTGATTTCCATAGATATCCGTTGATACAGTTATGTAGAACATATCACCTATGTGCTCCAGCTGAACCATACCGGCTATATTGTCAGGGACATTATAACTTTCCTTTCTGGAAAAAGAATAAAGATCGTATTTTAAGATCTGCGATGCATAGTTACTGCTACCGTCTGCAGGAAGTCCTGATACAAAATACAGATCCCCATCATTAATTGTAAATGACCTGACATAAGTATCACTTAGTCTTTGTATAGTAATGACATTTGTAAGATACATACGAGTGTCATTTTCTTTGTGCCTGAATATATACATCTCGCCTGAATAAGAGCTCCAGCAGTAGAATGCATCTGTATCCTTGTTGTAGACAATATAGTGGGGCTTATTACCAATTTCATTAAAAATCTGTGTAAGAGTATATCCATCACTTCTTTTTTCAAAGACAAGAACCCGGTTATTCTCTGTGTCATCAGCAAGCATTACAGAACCGTCAGATACAATGGTATGCCCCAGAGAATATCCACTTGAAGCATTGTCTGTAAGTACAGACCAGTCTGTAAGAGGAGATGTAAGATCATCATTGTAGATTATCTGTGAGTGATAGCAGTCTACGATATAATAATTCCCATCTATAAAAGTGATATCCGTGGGAACTGATAAGGTTGGATATATATTAATTGAATTAGAAACAGAAGAACCTTCTACAAGCTCCGACATTCTTATATAGTCTGATCCGTCGAAATTATCATTAAGGATGACTGATCCGTCAAAAGGCTCTCCATTATTTAATATAGTAGTATTATCAGCTTCTTCGTAAGTATCATAATTAGAAACCTCGGTTCCGGCTTTTGTTATATCAGCCGCTGAAGCAGTATCAGCCTGGCCGGAGGATGTAACTGTGTCTGAGCTTCTTTGGCATCCTGAAAGGGTTATTGTTACAAGAAGTAAAGCCGATAATAGATGTGAAAAGGTATGTCGGCTTTTATTATATGTATTTAAAAAGTATATCATTACTAACCTCATGCCTCGAGCAAAGTAAGCAGTTAATGGTTCAAATTGATGTCGCTTACTTTGTCAGGGATTTATCTTATTGAATTGTCTTTTGACCCATACGTCATTATATAACGAAAAGGCAATTCCTAAACAGTCCTATTTTCCAGATCTTAATAAATGGTCAGAAAGGATGATCATGGTTACATTTAGTTTATGCATGATAGTCAGAGATGAAGAGAAGAATCTTAGAAGGTGCCTTGACTGCCTTAAAGATCTTATGGATGAAATGATCATAGTCGATACTGGTTCTACTGATAAGACAATAGAGATTGCAAAGTCGTATGGAGCAAGTGTTTATAATTTTAAGTGGATAGATGATTTTGCTGCAGCAAGGAACTATGCCTTTTCCAAGGCGACCTGTGATTATATCTACAGCGCAGATGCAGATGAAGTGCTAAATAAAAAAGACATAGAACAGTTCCAAAAGTTAAAGGAGGTTATGGACATCTCTGATGATGAGCCTTCGATAGACATAGTACAGATGTACTACTGCGGGCAGACCAGTGGAAAGGGCAGAAGTGTATACAATTTTGACAGAGAATTAAGACCTAAGCTTTTCAGACGTTTAAGAACATTTATTTGGGAAAATCCTATTCACGAACAGATAAGAACTGAGCCTTTAGTATTTGATTCAGACATTGAAATTCAGCACATGCAGTCAGAAGATCATGCTTCCCGTGATCTTGCCATATTCAGAAAGGCGATTGATAACGGATATGTAGTCTCATCCAAATTACTGGATTTTTATGCCAGAGAACTCTATATGGCGGGAACGACAGAAGATCTAAAGGCAGCAGAAGAGTTTATGATAGCGGTTACAGAAAGTGAAAATGCAAGCGTTGAAGACATAAGGAAAGCCAGCTTGATCCTTGCAAAGAGCGCAAGGATTTCAGGAGATGTAAGTAAGCTTATGAAGTTTGCTCTTAAAGAAGTATCTTCCGGCTGTGCCAGCGAGATGTGCTGCGAACTTGGGGATTACTACCTTGATAACGGGGACCCGTCAGAAGCAAGCCTATGGTTTTATAATGCCGTATACGAGCAGACTCCAATGCTGGATATACGAGCAGGAGGAGACAGACCGCTCTTATCACTTTCAAAGTGTTATAAACTCATGGGCAATCAGGAACTTTCTGATGAGTATGTAAGGAAAGCAAATGAGTGGAATAAATGAGTAAGTACACTGGCATTCAGGCTTTCTGAAAAAAGAGTCAGCCTATTTGATATGATTCTCCTAAAGGAGACTTTGGATATTTCCATTGTCTGCTTTAGGGGAATCATATCACTTTGACTGACTCTCATAATCTTTGACAAGTACTCATTAAGTTTGCTTATACCAAAGCAACTCCAAGTAGTAAACTTACAACACTCATGATGATACCTGCAAGAAGAACACCGAGGATACAAGCGATAACGCTTGACTTGAAGTCCATATCAAGAATACTTGCTGCAAGTGTTCCTGTCCATGCGCCTGTTCCGGGAACAGGAATACCAACGAAAAGAAGAAGTGCAACGAGTAGACCATTACCGGCTTTTGCTTTAAGCTTTTCGCCTCCCTTATGTCCTTTTTCCAGACAGAAAGTGAAGAACTTGCCGATCACTGGTTTATCTGCGCCCCATTCAAGAACCTTTCTTGCAAAGAAAAAGATAAAAGGTACAGGAAGCATGTTTCCAATGATTATCAGTACGTAAGTAAGTGGCATATTCAGTGACAATCCTGATTTTGCAAGCACTGCATCGAACAGATAAGCAATCGGGATGGCTCCTCTAAGCTCTATAAGAGGTAGCATTGATACTATGAAAATAACAAGGTACATTACCCACATTGGGGCATTCTGAAACATTTCTACAATTGCGTGACCCATTTTAAATATAAATCTCCTGTAAATTTTGTCATACCATGGTGTGATTATCCGATTATCTTGGATATAGCTGTGATCTAAGCATCACACCTAAAGCATGCGGGTTATTTAAGATAATCCTTTAAAAAGGCGATAAGTCTGTCCATCTGCTCATCTGTTCCAATGGAGATTCTCAGATAGTCTTCAATCCTTGGCGCATTCCAGTGTCTTACATAGATTCCGGCAGCTTTAAGCGCGCAGAAAAGTGACTGCCCCGAAACATTCTCATGTTTTGCAAAAATAAAATTGGCCTGAGAATCAGGGAATGAAAATCCCAAAGACTTTAGCTCACATTTGACACGTCTTCTGGTCTCCATGATCATATGGCAGGTCTTTTTAAAGTATTCATCATCTCTTACTGATGCAGCTCCCAGCTCAAGCGATGGCATATTCATCGTATATGAGTTAAAAGAAAACTTGGCATCATTTAGGTATTTTATCAGCTTTTTGGATCCAAATGCAAATCCTATTCTCATTCCCGCCATAGCCCTTGATTTGGAGAATGTCTGAACAACAAGAAGGTTGTCATATTTGTCTATTAATGGAAGAACACTCTTGCCACCAAAATCGATATAAGCTTCATCAATGATCACAACAGAGTCAGGATTATGAGAGATTATATCCTCGATCATTGATACATCTTCCAGAACACCTGTGGGTGCATTGGGATTTGGGAAAATAATACCGCCGTTATCTTCTAGATAGTCTTCTTTAACAATACGGAAGTTATCATCAAGAGGACATCTCTTATATGGAATGTGGTATAGATCTGCCCAGACATCATAAAAAGAATATGTGATATCAGGGAATAAAATAGGCTTATCTGAGTTAAAGAATGTCAGAAAGGCCATTGAGATAACGTCATCTGATCCAACTCCTACGAATATCTGATCACAAGGAACCTTGTAATGATCGCTTATAGCATCTATAAGCTTTGTAGCACATGGATCAGGATAGAGTCTGAAGTTCTCATATTTCATAGAAGAAAGAAGTTCTCTTACTTCCGGAGCGGGTGGATAAGGACATTCGTTGGTATTTAACTTGATGATATTGGCTTCTTTGGGTTGTTCACCCGGAGTGTAAGGAACGACCTTGCGGACGTTTGCTTCCCATGACATGGCAGTTCTCCCTTCTAGATGGCTTGTTGTTATAATATTCGTCAATTTATTCGTAATAAACTAATGCATTATCGTGGCACTGAATTTGATCAAAGATGAACATGTCAGCACACTTAATCAGTTGTAATGATTGGCTCTGTACAATTCGTATGCTTCAAATACTTTTTCTTTGAGCTTGGGACTTATCCTTAGTTCTGAACCGCCGCGCATGGTTATAACGTTACCATTGATATAATTGATCCTCGGGATTGCAACGATCTCAAACCTGGACACCTGAACAAAACTGTTAGTAGGAAGCTTCTCCTGAACCGCAGACAGAGCCATATAAGTAGACACATCACCCTTCATGGTATGTATAACTATCTTACGACCCTGAGTTTCGATATATATGATGTCACTAAGGAATATCTTGGTCTGAATACGTTCACTATTTACAGTTATAGAACGGGAATAATTGATACGCTGTACAGCTTTGTCCATAACATGAACAAGACTATCGTACTTGACAGGTTTTTTTAGATAAGAAAGAGCCTCAACTTCAAAGGCTTCTGCAGCAAATGAGTCACTTCCTGTCATAAATATGATCTGACTCATCTTGGAAACCTCACGAAGTTTTCTGGCTGCTTCGATGCCATTTTGAGTGGGCATAAGTATATCAAGAAGGATGATATCCGGTTTCTTATCTTTAAGATACTCGGAATAATCATCCTGGCTTGTAATATCTGTTATATTGTAGTCAAAATCGCGTTCATCGAGATATTTGGTGATGAGTTTGTGATGCAGATTTAGGTCTGTCATATCATCATCATAGATCATTATCTCAAGGACGGCTTTATTAGTTTCGGCCAAATCGCTCATAAAAGTCATTCCTAATTATATTGAAACCTTTATTTCGTCGTACATTTTAGCACATTAAAGGATGTGGTTCAATATATGGAAGCATTATAAGGTAGTTCCACCATCGACGAAAGTCACGGGAAGATCTGTAACACTTGAAACCTCCTGGCCCTTGATCATCTTAAGAAGCATTTCGATACCTGTTTTGGCTATTTTATCAATAGGCTGTCTTATAGAAGATACTATAGGCTCGCCTGTAATAAAATCAGGCATGCCGTCAAAACCTATCACCTGTACATCTTTAGGAACACTAAGCCCCATCTTCCTAAGTTCATCACATATAAGATGGGCCAGATGATCAGATGAAGCAAAGATTCCATCGTAAGCAAATTTCTGATCACCATCAGATGGTGTGAGATAGCTGTGGATGAGTTTTTTGTACGACTTTGAAGGGTACATGAATCCTGTGTCGGCCATATTATAGTCCATAAAACTAAGTACATTATGGTTTACACCTTTTTCACTGCAGAATCTGTTAAAACCTGCTATACGCTTGGTAGGCTCACTTTCATAATCTGTTCCTGCCCAGAAACACAGGATGTTTCTGCATCCTTTTTCATATAAAGTCTTGGCAGCAAGATAACCGCCTGCTTCATTGTCACAGGATATACAAGGAATCTTGCCTCCGAAATGTCTGTCGAATGCAACCATAGGAATATTGAGCCTTTCAGGATCAGCTATTTTAGAATAGGTTACTCCGAATATTCCATCTACTCTTGAATTTGCAGCCATGGATATATATGAATCGATCTTACTTGAATCATTTCTTGAAATGCAGATAAGCATTCGCTTGCCGCGTTTATTAAGCTCTTTTTCTATAGTATCTATCATGGGTGGGAAAAGAGCATTTTGAAGCGTCGGCACTATGACCAGAATATCATTGGTCTGCTGGGCTTTTAATCCATGCGCATTGGGATTGAGCTGATAATGAAGCTTTTTGATTGAAGCTTCGACTCTCTGCCTATATTCATCACTTACGTGTATACCATTTATAACTTTAGAAACTGTACCTAAAGATACCCCCGCATCTTTGGCAACATCTTTAATAGTAGCCATATACTTTCTCCAAATCTTAAAATGCGCTTATATACTAATATTGAAACGTTTTAGTATTACTAATAAATGATATCATTGCGGATAATTGCTAACAATCAGACAATAATGCCAAAAAAATATTAGAAATTTGTACAATATTACAGCTTTACTTTGGAAAGTCATTTTGCTATTGTGTAAATGTGCTAAGGGGGATTCGAATTAAAAGAAGAATCAAAGCATAATTTTTTTAGAGAAGAGAATGAAACGTTTCATTCAAAAGGGTATAGCACTGATCATACAAACAAGACAGTGTTGAAATGGCCTTGGGTAAGGCCTGAAAGGAATCATGAAATGAACGAAACTTATAACAGAGTAACCAAACAGTCTGGATATGGTGAAAAGGTTCTTTCCATTCTTCCATGGAACAAGGTAACAGTTCCGGAAGACAAGAACATCCCACATGGTGATATGCCGGGAGATAAGATTGAAATCGAAGATGGTCATATTACCAAAGCAGAGATTATTTTTCCAGAGCTTGTAAAGCTAATTGCCAAGGCAGCAGATTCCAATGAGTACGGAAGATGTGTTATAGCAGTTTGCGGAGGCTCAGGAGTAGGAAAATCTGAGATTGCTTCTTTATTAAGTTTCTATTTAAATGCAGCCGGAATTGGAAGTTATACTCTTTCCGGTGATAACTATCCACACAGAATTCCTAAATATAATGATGCTGAGCGTCTTCATATATTCAGAGAAGCCGGTGTAAGGGGTATGGCTGATGCAGGATATATGAATGCCGAGAACTTTGCTATCGTCCAGAAATGGCAGCAGGCAGATGATGATGCCAATGCTGAACATGTCAATGAATATGCATGGTTTAAATCATATATAGATGCAGGCAGCAAGGCTCTTGCAGGATATCTTGGAACACCAAACGAAACAGACTATGACGAAGTCAGCACCATAATAAGAGCATTCAAGGATGGTGCAGATACACTTACACTTCGCCGCATGGGAAGAGATGAGAGCGCTCTTTGGTATGAAGATGTTGATTTTACTGATAAGAAGGTTCTTATCATCGAGTGGACACATGGTAACAGCGATTATATCGATGGAGTAGATATTCCTGTTCTTCTTAACAGCACACCTTCAGAAACACTTGCTCACAGAAGATCCCGTGCAAGAGACGGCAAGGTTGACAGTGCATTTACAACACTTGTTCTTAATATAGAGCAAAGAGAGCTCCACTCACAGGCACATAAAGCTAAGATCATCATTTCCAAGGATGCAGAGCTCATAACATTCGAGCAGTATTCAGCGCTTATGGATAGCCAGTTTTGAGAGGTGCAGGTATGAATAATAAATATACAGATAACGGACCAATGCTTAATGCCTATCCCGATAGTATAGGCGGAACACTTGGCGATATAGTTTCATTTCTTGAAAAGCCCGAACTTAAGGATGTATTCCAGTCCTTCTATATCCTTCCGAGTATTTTCAATACAGACCTTGATAGAGGTTTTTCTGTAATTGATTACAACATAAATGAAGAGCTTGGTTCAAAAGAAGACATTGAAAGAATCAAAAAGCTTGGAGTTGACTTGAAGCTTGATTTCATTCTTAATCATGCATCAGTCCTTTCACCTCAGTTTCAGGACCTTTTAAAAAATGGTGAGAAGTCCAAATATGCAGACTTCTTCATTAACTGGAACAAGTTCTGGGACGGTTGCGGAGATATGACCAAGGATGGTTATGTTCAGCCAAGAGAAGAACTTATAAAAGATATGTTCTTCAGAAAACCCGGACTTCCGATACTTATGGTCAGAATGCCTGACGGAAGAGATGTTCCTTACTGGAATACATTTTATCAGGAAGTTAAGTATCCAAGATTTGATACTATAGATCTTCTGTCCAAGATGAATATGCAGTATCTTACAGCGCAGAAGCTTTCAGAACGCATCAATACAGAACTTGATAATGGCAAGAAGCCTTCAGAGATTGATTTTACAGGCTTTGAGAAATATCGTGATGATGCTATAGATCTTCTTGAATCTAATCGTAAATATCTTGGTCAGATGGATCTTAATATCAAGTCAGACCTTGTATGGGAACATTATGAAAATACACTCAAGACTCTTTCTGAGTATGGTGCTAAGATCGTCCGCCTTGATGCATTTGCATATGCACCTAAGGAGCCTGGTAAGAAGAACTTCCTCAATGAGCCTGACACATGGGATGTACTTGCTAAAGTCAGAAAGCTTGCAGATAAGTATGGAGTAAGACTTCTTCCGGAGATTCATGCAAGCTACGGAGAGAAGACATATAAGAAGGTAGCAGACATGGGCTACATGACATATGACTTCTTCCTTCCGGGACTTTTAATAGATGCTATTGAGAAAAAAGATGCGACAACTCTTATGAACTGGGCTAATGAGCTCTACACAGATAAGATCCGTACAGTCAATATGCTGGGATGTCACGATGGAATCCCGCTTCTTGATCTTAAAGGTATCTTAAGCGATGAAGAAATTCAGAATCTTATAGATACTGTAGTAGGAAGAGGCGGCCTTGTTAAGGATCTTCATGGCAAGAAGAATATGTACTATCAGGTTAACGCTACATATTACAGCGCGCTTGGTGAAGATGACAAGAAGATGCTCATGGCAAGAGCTATCCAGATGTTCATGCCGGGTAAACCACAGGTATGGTATCTTGACCTGTTTGCAGGCAAGAATGATATGGAAGCTGTAAAGCGTTCAGGAGCAGGCGGACACAAGGAGATCAACAGAACCAATATCATGCCTTCAGAGATAGCGCAAAAACTTGAACAACCAGTAGTAAAAGGGCAGCTTGAACTTTTGAAACTTCGTAACACATTCCCGGCATTTGGTTTTGATTCTAAGTTTGATTATAAGTGTAACGGTTCAACTCTTGAAATAAGCTGGACTGGAAATGGTCATACAGCGAAGCTTAAAGCTGATTTTGAAACAATGGAATATGAAGTGGTAACGGAATAACATAAAAACACAAACTACCAGATAATAACTCAAAACAATAATGGTGAATATAACGAAAAACAAACGAAAATTCACTAAAAACTTGTACATAATTAGTGGGAGTGGTAGCATAATTATATGAACTAGCATAAAAACGTGATAATGAAACGTTATCATTCGTGATTATGCCAAACATAAAGGAGGATTTCTTATGAAAAGAAAATTACTTGCAACCCTGCTTGTAGGTACAATGGCAGTTGCCATGACAGCCTGCAGCTCATCTGACTCAAATGGTGGCAATGCTCAGAACAATGAGGGTGGTTCATCTGATGCATCAGCTACAGGATCTTATGATGCGATCCGTCTTGTAAACGGTAAACCTGAGGTTGATACTCAGCTCCAGACTCTTGCAGCCAAGTACAAGGAAGAGACAGGCAATGAGATCAAGATCGAATCAATCGGAGGCGATACATCAGCATCTGACGCTCTTAAGGGGTACTTCCAGGCTGGTAACATGCCTGACATCTTCGTATCAGAGACCAACCAGTTCGCAGATTGGGATGGTTACCTTGCAGATCTTTCAGGAGAAGCTTGGTGTGACAATACTCAGTATGAGTATGTTGATGAGAAGATGGGAACAATCGGCTATCCTTACATGGTTGAGGCTACAGCTATCGCTTACAACGCTGATGTTCTTGAGAAGGCTGGTGTAGATCCTGCATCTCTTACAAGCCCTTCAGCTTACGAAGAAGCTTTTGCTACAATCGACAGCAAGAAGGACGAACTTGGTCTTACAGCTGTTATCGGATATTGCGCAGAGCCTAACAACCTTGGATGGTCAACAGGTACACACATCTTCGCACAGTACCTTGATTCAGGTCTCAAGGCAGATGATACAACATACATCGATATGCTCAATGATGGTGGCAAGATCGATGAGGCTCGTATGACAAGCTTTGCCAAGTTCATCGGAATGTTCAACAAGTATTCAGATCCTGAACTTCTTGTTGACGGAACATATGATAATCAGGTTGGTAACTTCGCAGCAGGTAAGTATGCATTCGTTACTCAGGGTTCATGGATCGGTGCATCTCTTACAGCTAACGAGAACTACTCCGGATTCAAGGTAGGCTTTGCTCCTTATGCATTCGAAGATGGTATGGATACAATCATTGCAGGTCCTTCATCTTACTGGGCAGTATACTCAGAAGGTAACGTAGAAGCAGCTAAGGCATTCCTTAACTGGTGTGCAGGCGATTCTGCTCAGAACATACTTGTAAATGATGCTGGTTTCATCAGCCCATTTGATGATTGCAAGTATGAGCCTTCAGATCCATTCGCAGCATCTGTTATCAGCTACATGCAGGCTGGTAAGACATCAGGATGGCACACATTCCTTAAGAAGTCAGGTCTTGAGAACCGTACATGTCAGGTATTCGCTGACTATGCTAAGGGTGCTATTGATGAGAGCGGATTCGTTACAACAATCGGTCAGGTTATCACTGACTATTATGCTGAATAAGCATCTATTTCCTTGAAAGAGGATCATCGCAAGTTATTGCTTGTGTAAAGTGGGCGGCGCTTAGACTGCGCCGTCCCGTTTTAAAATAAAGTGTCAGATCACATTTTTCTATATGATCTGATGTGGGAAGCTTTAAATCTGGGATTATTTCGGGGGTTGTTTTACGCATCTCGTTTTGGGCCTTATTACATAATAAAGGGTGACTGAAACTTATTATTTGATAACTTCATTGAAGAATTTTATTGGGTAATAAAGCGTAAAACGATGATTTTTATACCATTGAACCAAGGAGGTCATAGAAAGTATGAATATACTCTCACCTGTAAGAAGGATTACATCTTTCGTATGTCTTATAGCAGGAATCGTTATGTTCGTAGCATCGCTTTACATGGATATTTTCAAAGTAAAGAATGATGCAAGGGGTACACTTCTCGTTGTAGGCGCAATTCTTATAATAGCAGGACTATACTTTTTTCCGACACTTAAACATCACAGAACTATAATTAATATATTGTTCCTGTTCCCGCTTCTTTTCACATTTGCGGTAACAGTTATCATTCCGCTTCTTCTGGGTATCTATTACTCATTTACTGACTGGAATGGAATCAAAATGACAGAATTTGTAGGCTTTGCAAACTATAGCAAAATGTTTAATCAGCCGGCTTTTATCTGGTCTATCATATTAACATTCCTTTTTGTTATATTTAACATGATTCTTGTAAATCTGGTTGGATTTTTGCTTGCACTTTTGTGTACAACCAAGATCAAAGGACTTGGATTTTTCAGAGCTTCATATTTCCTTCCTAACCTTATAGGTGGTATCGTACTTGGTTATATATGGCAGTTCATATTTGCAAACGTTGTTACAGATCTTTTGAACCAGCAGTGGTCATGGCTTGCTAATTCCAATACAGCATTCATGGCTATCATAATCGTATATATCTGGCAGTATGCAGGTTATATCATGCTCATCTATATCACAGGTCTTACAACAGTTCCAAGAGATGTTCTGGAAGCATCTGCTATTGACGGAGCAGGAGTCCTTCAGACACTTTTCAAGATCAAGATACCTATGATTGCATCTACAATCACTATCTGTACTTTCCTTACACTTACATCTGCATTCAAGCAGTTTGATGTAAACCTTGCTCTTACAGGTGGTAAAGGATCCATAGCAAGTTTCATGGGCAAGTATCTTTCAAACGGTACAGAGATGATAGCACTTAATATCTATACAACAGCTATCAATGACAGAAGCTACTCACTTGGACAGGCTAAAGCGGTATTGTTCTTCATAATACTTGCTACAGTATCAATTCTCCAGGTTAGAATATCCAATAAGAAGGAGGTGGAAATGTAATGAATAGAGAGCCAAAAAAATCTACCCTGATAATAGAGTTCATTATAGCTGTTGCAATAGCAGCATATGTTTTATTCCCCTTCTTCATCGTTGTGATCAATTCATTTAAGTACAATACAGCAATTGCTGAAGACCCGATCGGGTTCAAAGGTGCTTCATTTGAGCAGTTCCTTTCAAATCTTGACGGCGTAGTTAACAACGATCACTTCAAGTTCTGGAATGCATTTGGTACATCTGCGATCATTACAGTAGTATCACTTGTTCTTCTGGCTATGTTTGGTGGTATGGCTGCCTGGGTCATCTGCCGTAACAACAAGAAAGCATGGGCTAATATAATATATTTTATATTCATCGCATCCATGATCATACCTTTCCAGGTTGTTATGCTTCCGCTTATTTCAACATTTCGCGATGTTGGTAAATTCATCAATATTCAGATGCTTTCATCAATTCATGGTATCATCTTTGCATACTGTGGTTTCGGCGGAGCTATGACAGTGTTCATCCTCAACGGTTTCATCAAAGGTATTCCTTTTGAGCTTGAAGAGGCTGCCTATATAGATGGATGTCTTCCTGAACAGGTTTTCTTCAGAATCGTATTCCCGATGCTTAAGCCTGTTATTATGACAGTAACTATCCTTAATGGTATGTGGATCTGGAACGACTTCCTTCTTCCTTCACTTATGCTTGGACTTAACGGTGAAGTTAAGACTCTTCCTGTAGCAGTACAGGCATTCGTTGGATCATATGTTAAGGATTGGAGTATGATCCTTACAGCAGCTCTTCTTGCGATCATACCTATGATCATCGTATTCCTTATCGGTCAGAAGCAGATCGTACAGGGGATGGTAGATGGTGCTATTAAGTAAAACAGACTTCCCATAAAAGTATTCCTATATATTTTCCTATAATAAAAGGCACTTGCAAAAATGCAGGTGCCTTTTATTTTTCATTATTAACTAAAGCTTATTCTTATCGTATCATTATCTTCTCTATTTCACCTATGAACATGGTGTGGTACCCGCCATTTTGGTACTGTTCATCAATAAGTGATTTATCGCATATAGAATCCGGCCCGAGTTTCTGGCTAAGGAGCTTTCTGCATATGATGACATTAGAAGCTTCGTCAATAAAAGGAACTTGTGTATCTTCATCGTGATTTATATTAAGACGCGCGCCTTTTATTTTGTCTTCATTTCTGCCGGAGACCATTCCCATAAATTTGACTTCTCGTTTATAATCTTTAAGGTCAAGGAAACTCAGTGCAAAGTATTCGGATGCTTCTATGAGTTCTCTTGTATACCTTTCCTCACGAAGATATACAGTTGCTATATGTCTGTCCCATAGGAATCCAATACTACCCCAGGAGGCAGTAGTAGCATTTTCTCTGCCGTTTGCACCTGCGGATATGAGCATCATATTATCTTTTTTAAATGTGAATGGTCCCTGCATGACATCTTCTATACTGATTGGCTGGAATACGTGCATATACGTCTCCTCTCAAACGAAATATTGTTACATATATCATATCATACAGCCAATAAATATAGTACATAGATAGTTATAATTTAATCATATAATGACGATAAATACAGAAAGGAAGAAATAGCAGGAGCATTAATGGACAATTACGAATTTAGCCTTAAAAGGCTTTGGCTTATACCAATTCTTATGTTCTTAATTATCATGCTGTTAGTAGCTTTTGACAGCCCTTTTTTTAATACCAAAAATCAGTATGGAGTTCAGGAATTAGTTGATGGCTGGGATGTGATCAATGAGAATACCGGAGCTTCTTTTAAGAATATAGCTTTGACCAAAGCCGATATAGGAATAGCAGGTAATTATAAGCCTGTTACTATGAACTGCACGCTGCCTTCTAAGAGAATTCCTTCAGGAGCGCTTATCTTTAGGACATATTATTGCAGCGTAGAAGTATATTTGGACGGAGAACTTATATATACCTATGCCAAAGACATCTTGGAGAAGGGACACATGTGTCCTAAGCACTATAATGTGGTTCCTCTTCCTGATAATTATCCGGGAAAAGAAGTTACGATCGTACTTATGCCCAATGAAGTATATTCATTTTCCGGATTTGCCCCAATTTATTTTGGCAATGTAGAAGAAACGTACAGAACAATTCTTGAAAGTAAAAGACTTCCATTACTCATAGGTACGTTTTTGTGCATATTTGGGCTGGCAATGTTTATTACATCCTTGTATCTGTTTGTATATCATAATGGCAATATTGCCCTTATTTTTGCTGCCAACATATCTTTTGACATAGGAACATATATACTTTCGTTTAATGATCTGTATCTGTTCATAGCAGATGCTGATGAATTCTATACATTTATTGAATATATAGCTCTATTTTGCATTCCGTTATCTATTATTGTCTTTTTGATAGCATCCAATTCATATTTTAGGAACTGGGTATTTTATCTTGTTGCAGTACTTGATGTACTTATAATTGCTTATACAGTTACAATGCATCTTCTCAACATAAATCATATCTGTAATTATCTGTCGATTCTTCATTTTGTTGGAATATCTGAGGCTGTTCTTTTTATAGTAAGACTTATTATGAGCATAGTCAGCATAAATAAAAAGAAGGATGATGAGGAAGATATAGTACTTGGAGTTGTTCAGAGTAAGAGTACTATATCCTCGCTGGTATTTCTGATCGGTGTAATCATATTCCTTATCTGCGTTATTGTAGATATATCCCTTTATATTATACGAAGAGATTTTGGCACTAATTTTGAAAGACATAGTAATATTAACTTTTTCATAATAGGATCATTATGTTTTGTGCTGTCTATACTCCTTAATTATTTCTTCCTTTCTATAGAGCATATCAGCGTTGAGAATAGTGCAAAGCATCTAAAGGGCCTTGCATACACGGATGATCTGACAGGTTTAAGTAACAGAGCTAGATGCGAACTTGAAATTGCTTCTCTTGGAAAAAAGAACCGGGAAGGCTTTTCTATAATCAGTATTGATGTTGATAAACTAAAAAATTTCAATGATACTATGGGGCATCAGATGGGGGATAAACTTCTCAAGGTGTTCTCAGATGCTCTTAAGGAAGCGTTAAATGATGCTGATCTTCTTGGCAGGATGGGCGGAGATGAGTTTATAGCTATATACAAAAAAGGTTCCGAATCCTTATGCCGCAGCGCTATGAAAAGACTTGTTGAGGAAGTTGACAGATGTAATAGCAAACAGACAGAATTCGAGCTGTCTTTCTCATATGGTTATGCGATATGTAAAAATGGCAGAAATAAAAATCCGAGAAATGTCTACATGGAAGCTGATAAAAAAATGTATGAGATGAAGAAAATTCATCATAAGGAAAGGGAAAGCTTATGAAGAGAAGAATTTTTTTCATATCACTAAGTATTATTACTTTTATACTTGTCATAATAAGTATCTCATATATACTGCCTTTTAAAGCAGAAGGGCAGATACAAGAACTGAAAGGACCATGGTCTGTTGATACAGCTAAGGTTCATATTGATAATGCATCAATAGAAGAAGTATCGAGTATATTAAAAAGCCTTCACGCAAGGGACGTTGTAACCATGTCTTGTGAAGTTCCGAAAATGGAATCCTGCATTTTGCCTACAGTTTTATTAAAATCACAGTATAGTGGTGTAGAAGTGCTAGGAGATAGAGGACGTTTATATTCCAAATGGATGGACCGATTTGAAGAGCACAAGTATATTGGAGTTGGATATCATTTTATTAATATCCCAAGTCAGCTTGAAGGAGGCAGACTTAAGATAAAACTTTTTATTTCAGAAGAAGGAGCTTATTCCATTTTTGAAGAGCCGCTAATAGGTTCTTACCATGATATCCAGCAAAACTATATAAGAGCCAGACTGTTTTCTATGGCATGTTCATTTTTCCTTTTGGTATTTGGAATATGCTTTGTTTTTATAACACTGTTGTTTTGTTCAGCTGTTCCCAATATACTGAGCCAGTTGTTTTCTTCAATCCTTTTTTTGGATCTGGGAATCTGGCTTACTTGTTATCTGGGGATAGCACAGCTTATAGTTGATCCTACTTATCTTACGACCATGGAATATGTGGCTTTATTCCTGCTTGTTCCTTTGTGTTCACTTATATTTGGAACTATAGGAGATCATTTCAAGAACATATATTATACAGTAGCTATATCAATTCTTGATGCCGTATCAGTCCTTTTTATAATATTCCACTTCGTGGGAGTAGTTCATATGAACATGACACTTACAGCTTATTATATTATAAGCTTTATTGCTTTTATCATCGTAGTTAAGATCATTATAGATGATTCCAGAAAGCATGAAATGCAAAAGTCAGTCATGTCCCAGGAACTTGGATTATTGATCTTTGGTATATCCATAATGGTTCATATGATGTTCCGTATCCATTATGTGACCCAGATATTCAAGCGCAGTTTTGTCGTTGATAATATGCTTACTATGGGCATAATGATGTATATCTATATATATCTTCTTAATTACTTTTTGTACATAACGGAGATGTATGCCCAAAGGCAGGAGAATGAGTCGCTTTCACGTCTTGCATATGCAGATGGCCTTACCAATGTTCCCAACAGATCCATGTGGACTAAACGCATGAAAGAACTCTCTACCACAGAATCTGACTATTGCATTATCTCTCTGGATCTAAACGGACTTAAAGATGTTAATGACCGTCTGGGACATGCATTTGGAGACTCTTATATCAGGGAATTTGCAAGAGTCATGGAAGAGAGTTTTCCTATGGATACTTTTATGGCGAGAATAGGTGGTGATGAATTCGTAGTAGTACTTGAAAACACTGATATTAAAGATACGGAAGGATATATTTACAACCTTACAGAAAAACTGAATGCGCTCAATGTCCAAAATGGCGCTTACAGAAGAAGTGTTGCAGCAGGCTATGCATATAGGTCAGAACTTGAAAAAATGGTAAAAAAGATAGGCGATACCGATATAGTAGCTGATCCTAATGATGTATATCTTCTTGCAGATGAGCGTATGTATGATGTGAAAAGAAATATGCATAACAGTAAAAGAATAGGTGAGAGATGGGAAAGTGGTAATGAGAGCTTTTTGACTTGAGATATTTGATCAAAACGTTTATAATTTTGTAGCGAATAAAAGCGTATGTTTTAGGAAAATCCTAATACACTATATCCCGATTAAAATTAAGAAAGAAAAGAGGTTTTTACATGAAAAGAAAATATAATTTATCAAAGGCAGTTACACAGGAGCAGGCTGACAAGGCTATGGAAGAGATGAAGAAGATCACAGGCTTTGGAGAAGCTGAGTTTACAGAAGATCTTAAGGGTCTTATTGTAACAGCTGATGATGACAAGATCACACATGTTATGAACCGTAGCGTTAACATCTTTGCAAGAGTATGCGATGAGACCAAGATCTCATTTGATTCTTTTATCTACGATTAATCATGCAGCCCCAGGCACGAACAGCATTACCAGTGCGTACAATACCGGCTGGTGCAGCATATATATTATAAGCGAGTGTTTTCCAATAAATGAAATACCTGGGATACGAATATAAAAGGGACGCTTTAGAAGGAGCGTTCCTTTTTTAGGCCTTTTTAAAAGACGGCATAAAGCAAATCCGCACCAAAACAAAAATATCCATGGAATGATAGCAAAATAGTCGGTTGAATAAAAGCCTTTGAAGGGAAAACCTAAAAAAGTAGTCAGATAATTGGCATAATATTCTTTTGGAAGCTTTATAACATTAGCACCCGGGAAACCGATATAACCGTAAGAGATGGTTCTTGTTATTGTAAAACAAAATGCCGAGAATATCAGCAAAACACCGGGATGTATCTTTTCGAGGACTGGAAGCAGAAGGCCTGATATTATCATGGCACTTCCATGGAAGGTTAATACTCCAAATATTACTATATCCTCAGGGACGACAATATAAGTTGCAGCTGTAATGACAAGGCCGCACAAGGATACGATCAGTCCTCTTTTGATAGGATGGTTGGAGATAGCTACGCAAAAACCGGATATAAGGATAAATGACCAGCATATGCTTTGCTGCCACAAAAAACGTTTATAAGACATATAAAAATCAAGCCGGATTCCTGCAATATATACAA
>JAEEGI010002021.1_pt1 | contig 50237 bp, 41 predicted proteins | sample 8958751 | NCBI WGS metagenome assembly JAEEGI01 (sample SAMN16246545, study PRJNA631951) | gut metagenome | biome: gut microbiome; feature: rumen; material: KS-attached | host: Bos | place: Iran: Karaj | collected 2018-10
AAAAAAAATCAACAATTTAACAAATAAACGCCCAACTATTCAACAAAAAATCGTAACTTTGCAATTCCAAACGAAACAAATAAAAAAAGTAATAACTAATACCTTATTATCATGAAAAAAGCATTATTAGTTTTAGCGGTGCTTTGCGTAGCGGGAATATTCTCCGCCAAGGCACAAACTAACCCAAGCGATTCGGCATACGCCCGCAACTTGAGTTACGTTTATCTCAACACCAGCAGCATGCCCGTCACTGTTACCGACAGCCTTGTCAACGGCGGCAAAATACTGAAAGACCAGAACCTGGGACCTTCGGGACGTCAATATGGCAAGAGAGTCAAGGGCTATGTTATAACCTTATCGGCAACCAAACTAATCGACATCTATTTGAACCATACCAGTTGGGACGATTGGGACGAATACCTTTTGCTGCTCGACTCAAATTTCAATATGATAGACTACAACGACGACGCCATCAATGGCGGCAGCCGTATTACAAGGGCACTCAACCCCGGCACTTACTACATCCTCGCTTCCGAATACAGCCACTCATCCAATAACAAAGCCTACAACCTCACAATAAACGCACGAAACGTAAAAACCTTCAGCACACTAACTTACACAGCCAAGACCTTCAGAACACCCATAGTGGACACCCTCGGTGCCAACTGCGAACTGCTAACGGACAGCATGCTGTATGGCAATGCCTACAATGCCAAAGGATACACCATGCAGATACCCGCTTGTTATATGAAACTTACTTACGACAGGAACAACAGGTATGTGCTCTTGTTAGACAACAACTATAACATGATACACGATTTTTATTCATCATCAACATTCAACGTGCAGCAATCCGGTACCTATAGGCTGGTCGTATTATCGAGTGAGTACTACGACAACGACACCTCGCTCAGCACTTTCTACACCATTACCACAGACTCCGCCCATGTTGTCACTTTCCGCACTTTGCCGTACCAAAACATAAGCTTTGGCTCCACCATTTCCGACACGCTAAGAAATACCGACCCATCCCTGTTGTCGCACCCTTTATCAAGTTCTAATGGTATGCCTTTTGCAAAAGGCTACAAAATTCAGACTCCAGCCACAATAAACTACTTGGATTTTGTAGTTGATTCGGCAGATTACGACACATACATCTTCCTGCTCGACGCCAACAAAGACCTTATTGCTCAAAATGACGATGACCATATCTACGAAAGCAGGCTAATTTCACAAGTAAACCCATCTTCCACCTACTATCTTGTGGTTAGCTCATACAGCTATGGTGATACAGGTTGGTTCCATTTCTACACCAGAGGAATACAGAATATACCCACATTTTATATTGACGGTGTTAACGGCGATGATAGCCGCAACGGCCTTACAGCAGGCACAGCCCTCAAGACCCTCGACACCGCCATTGCACGTTCAGGTTACGTGGGCAAGTACCTTATCACCGAAGATTACACTTTCAACAACGAAAACTCTTTGAAAATTTCTCATGCCGAAATTTATCCCTACGGGAAGGACATAAACCTAAAAATATCCGACAACTGCAACAGCGACATATTTAATATTTCCGAAAGCCTTATCTTTGGCGAGAACGGCAGCAACTACTACTTTATCATCGACAGCAACAGAACATCCAATTATAGCGATTTTCTCGATGCAGACTGGCTCGGAACATACCTCGAAGTGAACAACCTGAAAGTTCGCAACTCATATTTACCATCGGCTTTTCTTTGGGGCGACAAAGTGGTGATGAACAACTGCGAATTCACCAACGACACAACAAACAATTCCTTTTTAGGAATAGATGAAGATGGATACAACGAGTTGAAACTGACAAACTGCACCTTATCGCAAAATATATTCCATGATGATTTCATATACCACGATTACGACTACTTTAAATTAACCATGGAAAACACCACCGTTTCGGGCAACACCTTCAATGAGTATTATCCGGCTTTATTCTATAGAGCAACAATAAACCTCACAAGCGGCAGCTGGCGCAACAACAATCTTTCGGCTAACTATAACTACAATGGCAACGCCAACCTGAGCACACAAAACTGCGCAGGTATTTGGGCAGTGGATTCAACTATTGTGAATATAGGTTCAGGCTTTACCATGGACGCCAACAACTACATTTGCATAGATTCCGCCTCCTCGGTAAGCATAACCGAAAACCTTACAGCACCGCTTGTAGCACAGATTTATCCTATGAAATGGGATAATGACAACTATAAGTACATATCCGACTACTACGAAGGCCGTCGTCTGCTCAGCGGCTCGGCAAGCATGCTCCGTGCCAACTACCAGAAATTTAGCGTGGCTCAGGCCGACAACGCCTCGCTGTGGCACCTCCACCCCGATGGCACCATCCACTCCTACGATGTTAGCATCGACCAAGCCGAGGAAGGCACCATACGCCTCTACCCCAACCCCGCCAACAACGTGCTTAACATAGCACTGCAAGGCACCGAGGTGAACGAAGCTGTGGTTATCGACATCTACGGCAAGACCGTGGCCCGCACCGCCGTGGCCGAAGGCAACAACACACTGAACATCAGCGCACTGCCCGCAGGAATGTACTTTGTGCAGCTCCGCGCCGACAACAGCGTGAAAGCAACACAGAAAATAGTTAAAAGATAGTTCGGAACTCGGAACTCGAAGTTAGGAACTAATCTAACCGTTAAAAAAGCCGTGCGTTGCACGGCTTTTTTTATTTATCTAAAAATCTGAATGTCGGAAAATCCACTCTGGTCGCTGCGCTCAAAAATATGGTCAAATGTCTAAAGTCTAAGGTCAAGAGTCAAATGACCTGCGACCTTTGACCTACTACTTTCAATTCCTCCAGAACATCTCGTATTCCGGCAGATGCTCCTGATAAACAATGCAGTAGAGGTTGTACAGAAGCATATAGTCAATCATATTGAAATCGCCGGTGGATTTGTCGTGCCACGGGCAGAACAGCGACAGTGTGTGCCACGGTGCGGGGGTGCGCACAGTACTATCGTTCAGCGTATAAGTACCTGCTCCGCGTGTAGGGGCGATGTTTAGCAGCTGCACATACACGTCGGCGGGGTCGGCTTTTTTGCCGTTGTAGCCGTACAAAACCACGTTTATCAGTGGCAGATGCGGAAAAAGTATGGGCTGTTTAAGGTCGGGACGTTTGTCGGCCAGACTGTAGCATTTTTTCACCAGCCAGTCGTAGCACTGTCCGCTGCCGCGCCCCTCGTCGTTCATCACCGTGGTGAGGGCCATGATGCCATACCAGCGGAAATTGCCCGTCTTGGAGATAAACACGTTGTTCTGCACCACATCCCACATCGAGCGCCAGTAGGCGTTGCCAGAGCGGTCGAAATTCATATCCTCGCCGCTGAGCAGTGTCCCCACTTTGGCGTGGCCGTATTTCAGCCATTTTATGTCGCCCTCTATCTGTTCCACGTTGCCGTTGACGGGATTCACCACCTGCCAGCTTGTTCTGCCTTTGGGCGAGGTGTACTGCATACTTTTAACCATACGTCGGGCTATTTGCCGGGCATCGTTGCAAATGGCGGAATCGTCCACAAGCTTCAGTGTCAGTGCCAAGCCGAGGTAGGTGCCCCACGCCTGATCCTGCGACGGGGTGTTGGAGGTCGATGTCACGTCTCCGCAATGGCGGTAGTCGCCGTGGATACGGTCCACCAACGGGAAGAAGGGCAGACTGCTGTCGTCCATATCGTCGCGGATGTAGAATCCGTTAAGGGTTTTGAAGGTGTCGCAGCCCCAGCAGGCCTCGGCCTCGGAGTCCAAGCGGTTGTAGGTGGCAAGGGCCAGCCGCAGCTCTTCGAGGGTGGAGGCGGTATTCTCACCGTGGAGCTTTTTCAGGTAATACTCCGTGGCCAGCACCGCCACGTAATGCCCCTGCCACCATGTGGCATCGGCCCAGTAGCCCACCAGCTTGCCACCACTCACATAGCGGCGTTCCATAGGCAGGTGCGAGCCTTTCACCGTGGCGTCGCCGGAATAGTACATCATCTCGTATTTCAATCGCATACGGAATATCTCGTACTTGTCCTTGTTGGCTTCGGGGGTCTGAGCTTTGGCCGACGACAAGAAAATTATCGTTATTGCACAAAGTGCTGAAAATAGGCGTTTTATCATAAAGCGTGCGGTTTTTCCATTTTTGGGATTGAGTTGATAAGCTGTTTGGTGTATTCCTGTTGGGGATTCTCGTAAATCTCGTCGGCGTCACCGGATTCCACTATGCAGCCTTTCTGCATTATCAGCAGACGGTCGGAGAGAAAACGCACCACCGAGAGGTCGTGTGAGATGAAGATATATGTGAAATTGTAACGTCGTTTCAGGTCGTTGAGCAGGTTGAGCACCTGTGCCTGCACCGACACGTCGAGAGCCGACACCGACTCATCGCAGATGATGAGCTGTGGGTTGAGTGCCAATGTGCGGGCTATGCAGATACGCTGCCGCTGACCGCCGGAAAATTCGTGCGGATAGCGGTCGAAATGAGCCTCCTCCAGTCCCACGTTGCGCATCAGCTCCAGTGTTTTAGCACGACGCTCGGCGGCGTTTTTGCCGATATGATGGGTTTTCAGCACCTCCATTATGGCTCCCCCCGCCGTAATTCGCGGATTCAGCGACGAATAGGGGTCCTGGAAGATAATCTGTATCTCGCTCCGCAACTTACGCATCTCTGAGGCGGACAACTTATTCAGTTCCAAACCGTTGTAAACCACGTCGCCAGAGCTGCTCTCTATCAGCCTGAGCAACGCGCGGCCGAGGGTTGTCTTTCCGCATCCCGACTCGCCCACAAGCCCGAGCGTCTCGCCGCGGTACACCTCGAAACTCACTCCGTCAACGGCGTTGAGGGATTTCTTCACCCGTCCGGTCCACGTCTTTTCGAGAGGGAAGGTTACCGAAAGGTTTTTCACCGAAAGCAACGGCTGTTTGTTGTAATAAATCTCCGTAAGTCGCTGAGTACGTTCTTCGTATGTCTCGCACACGGGCGCGGGGACATCGCCGGCAAGGTAGTCGGACACCACGTTGAGATGTTTGGGACGGGAGTCCATCGGTGGCTTGCACGACAGAAGTCCCTTAGTATAAGGATGTTGCGGATTGTACAGCACTTCATCCTTGCTGCCCTGCTCCACAATCTGACCTTTGTACATCACGGCAATGTCGTCGGCAATCTGCGCCACCACGCCGAGGTCGTGGGTTATGAAAATGATGCCCATCTCGTACTGCTGTTGCAGTTTACGCAGCAGCTCGAGGATGCCTTTCTGCACTGTTACGTCGAGGGCAGTGGTGGGCTCGTCGGCGATAAGCACTTCGGGGTGGCAGGCCAGGGCCATGGCTATCATCACGCGCTGTTTCTGTCCGCCCGAAATCTGGTGCGGATAGCTGGCGAAAATCTTCTCGGGACGCGGCAGCTGCACCTCGTTAAACAGCTGCAACGTGCGTTGGCGTGCCTCCTTCTCCAACACTTTCTCGTGCAGACGTATCATCTCCATCACCTGCTCGCCGCATTTGTGGACGGGGTTAAGCGAGGTCATCGGCTCCTGAAAAATCATGGCTATGTGCTTGCCGCGATACAGCTCCATCTGGTTGCGGTCGAGCGAAAGCAAGTCGATGGACTCCTTTTCGGAGATGTAAAAATTTATATGTCCGTCGGTTATGCGACAGTTTTTCTGCGGCAGCAGCTGCAAAATGGCCATGGAGCTCACCGATTTCCCCGAACCCGACTCACCCACAATGCCGAGCGTCTTTCCGCGATAGACGGAATAGCTAACATCCTTTACCACAGCACGTTCAACGCCGTCGGTGGTGAAACTCACACTAAGATTTTCTATGTCGAGAATTTTTCCCATAACAAAATGCAAAGATACGATTTTTTTTTGATTCAGTGAACTATGATCTGTGAACAGTGAACTGAAACGGCGTAAAGGCGCAAAGGCGATTAACTATAAACTGCAAACTCAAAACTGCAAACTGCAAACTAACCCTGCCCCCTATCCCCTGACAACTAACATCTTATTCAACACCCTGCCGTTTATATTTTTTGTCCGTAAACGACGATTTAATGAGCGGCTACAAGTAACTTTGCATCAAGGATTATCATCACGGCATTATGAACAACAAATTGAATTTCAGAAAGATACTCGCTTGGATACTTTTTCCGCTCACTATGTGGTACGCCATAGGGGTGGCGTTTCGCAATTTCCTTTTCTCATTAGGCATCCTGAAAGAGCGCACTCACGGCGTTACAACCATCGGGGTGGGCAACCTGTGCATGGGAGGCGCGGGCAAGACGCCTTTTGTGGATTATCTGCTCAAGATGCTACAAGCCGACTACCGTGTGGCCAACCTCAGCCGCGGCTACGGACGCAAGACCACGGGCTTTCTGGAGGCCGACGAAAACGCCACCACCTCCACCCTCGGCGACGAGCCCTATATGCTCCACAAACGCAATCCCGACGCACGTGTGGCCGTGTGCGAAAACCGCAACAAAGGCATCGAAAAGCTGCTGTCGCTGCCCGAACCGCCGCAGATTGTAGTCCTCGACGACGCTTTCCAGCACCGCTACGTAAAACCCACCGTAAACATACTGCTCACCGAGTACGGCAAGCCCTTTTTCAACGACTTCGTGCTGCCTTTCGGCGACCTGCGCGAGCCTCGTAGCGGCTACCGTAGGGCCAACATCATCGTCGTTACCAAGACCCCCGAAGGTATCAACCCACTAGAGAAGTTCGCCTTCAATGCCAAACTGAAAGCCAAGCCGCACCAGCAGGTGTTTTTCACCTCCATCGAATATCAAAAACCTGTAGCTTTGAACGACGGGCTCCCCGCTGTGGAACTCGCCGATTTGAAGAACATACTGCTTGTAACGGGCATCGCCAACCCGCAACCCCTGGCCGACAAGCTGTCAGCCACCGCCACGGTGCGGCACCTGCCTTTTGCCGACCACCACGTCTTTTCAAAAGAGGATTTTGAGCTGATTGCCAGTACTTTCGACCAGCTCCCCGATGAGGCGAGAGCCATTGTAACCACAGAAAAAGACGCGGTGCGCATTGCCGATAATCCTAATTACCAATGCATTGCGCACCTGCCCATGTATTACCTGCCCATCAGCGTTAAATTTTTGGACAACGACGGCCAGAAGTTCGCCGACTGCCTGCTGAAAACCGTGCAGGAAAATGTCTTTTACCTGAAAAGGAACGGCTGACGCCGCTTATCAGAAGTCATCGTCGGGACTGGGCTGAGCCTGCGAGAAATCTGTATCGTCGAAAACGTTGTCGCTCGTGGCCTTCGAATCCACATAATAGTCGCCGTTCTGGTCGAACCCCTCGTTGACAGGGATGGTGTTGTCGTTGCTGGTGGTGGCTCCCATATTCTCGAAACGAGCGTAGTTGGCCCTGAAACGCATATCCATCTTGCACGTACCGCCGGCACGGTGTTTTGCCAGAAGCACCTTGGCAAGTCCGTAAGTGGGATTTCCGTTCTCATCTTCGGTAAATCCATAATATTCAGGACGATAGAGAAACATCACCATATCGGCGTCCTGCTCTATGGCACCCGACTCACGGAGGTCGGAAAGCTGCGGCTCCTTGTTGCCACCACGCGTCTCCACGGCACGGCTGAGCTGTGCAAGGGCGAACACCGGAATAGAAAGCTCCTTCGACAACGATTTCAGCTGGCGCGAGATGTTACTGATCTCCTGCTCACGGTTGCCGTTGCGGTTGTCGGTCTCACCTTTCATAAGTTGCAGATAGTCAATAAATACCGCCTGAATATCGAATCTCTGTTTCAAACGGCGGCATTTGGCCCTGAGTTCGAAAATGGAGAGCTGCGACGAGTCGTCGATATAAATGGGTGCGGTGTTCAGTTTCTGCGTCTGCGCCATAATCTGCTCCTTCTCCCACGGCTCAAGGGTGCCTTTCTTCAGTTTCGAAGCGTCGATCTCGCTCTGTGCGGAAATCAGTCGCATGGCAATTTCGGTGGCCGGCATCTCCAACGAGAAGAAAGCAACGGGCTTTTTGTAGTCGATAGCCATATTGCGCATCATGGTGAGGGCAAAGGCCGTCTTACCCATGGCGGGACGGGCGGCTATGATGACAAGGGTGCCGGGATGGAAACCTGCAGTGATACTGTCGAGTTCTTCGAACCCCGAAGGGATGCCGGTGATGCCGCCCTCTTTCTGCGAGGCCTCGTCGATTTCCTTAATGGCTTTCGACACTATGTCGCTGATATTCTGATAGTCGCTGCGGAAATTATTGTCGTTGATGTCCATCAGTTTCTGCTCCGTGTGGTCGAGCAGCTGCACCACGTCGGTGGTCTCGTCGTAAGAGTCCCTGATGGTCTCGGTGGAGATGCGTATCAGCTCGCGCTGGATGAACTTTTCGGACAATATGCGTGCGTGATGCTCCACGTGCGCCGACGAGGTTACGTGGTTGGTAATCTGTGCGATGAAATACGAGCCTCCCGCATTTTCGAGGTTGCCCTCGCTGCGCAGCTCCTCGATGACGGTGAGCAGGTCCACAGGACGGGCTTTCTCCACCAGGTTGTGGATGGCGCGGAAGATATATTGGTGCTCCGGTTTGTAAAAGAAATCGGTGTGAAGCATCTCGATGACGTTCACAATGGCGTTCTGGTCGAGCATAAGGGCGCCGAGCACAGCCTCCTCGATGTCGATTGCCTGCGGCGGTGTCTTGCCGTTGATGGCGAAGGCTTGGTCGTAACCCATTCGTTGTGACTTTCTTACAGTTTTTTTCTGTTCTTGATCCATACTTGAAAAATAGATAAGTGGTTAGTAGTGTTTTTTTTAAAGTATTTTTTTGAGGAACGTTCCGTATCTGCAAAAATAAAGAGTTTTTTGTTTCGTTTCTCAAATGTTGATAAATTATTTTTCAACACCTCCGCAGAGCAGAAAATAGTATTACAATTTATTGCAAATCAGCATTTTAAAATAATTTGGCAAAAAAAAGGCCGTAATGTCGAAATTTTTTCGTATTTTTGTAGTTATTTTACACCTATGCAATTCAAGGAAATAATAGGACAAAGGCAACTGATAAACCAGCTTACGCGGATTATCGACGACGGCAAAGTGAGCCACGCACAACTCTTTGTGGGGAATATGGGCTATGGCACTCTGTCGTTGGCCTTGGCTTATATCCAATACCTCAACTGCCAGAACCGCCAGCACTACACCATCGACGACCCCGGCCGCCAGCTCGCCGCCGACTCGTGCGGAGAATGTCCCAGCTGCAAGAAATTCAACGCGCTGATGCACAGCGACCTGCATATAATCTTCCCCAACGCTGCAACAAAAAAAGTGGACAAAAACCCCTCGTCGGAGGACTTCCAAACCGAGTTCCGCGAATATGTAACCGCCAACAAAGGCTACTGCTCGTTCGACGGATGGTTCCACAAACTCGGCATAGAGTCGAAACAAGGCATCATCAACGTGCGCGACGGCCGTGAGCTGATACGCCAGCTGAGCCTCCAGGCCTACGAGTCGAAATACAAAACGGCCATAGTGTGGCTGCCCGAAAAGATGAACGGCGAAACCGCCAACAAACTGCTCAAAACCATCGAAGAGCCTTCGGGCAACACCCTGATATTGCTTGTGGCCGAAGAACGCGAGCGTCTGCTAAGCACCATCATTTCGCGCACACAACCAATCAACGTACACGGCATCGACAACACCAGCTTGGCCGAGCATCTTGCCAAAGAACATCCCGACATGCCCTTCGACGAGGTGCAGAAAATAGCCCTAGCCGCCGAGGGTAACTTCCTCACAGCCAGCGAGTACATCAGCCAGTCGGAGCAACGCAAGACCTTCGCCACGCTGTTTGTCAATTGGATGCGCAAACTCTTCAAACTCGACATCGCGCCGCTCGCCAAAACCGTCGATGAGATAAGCGGTCTCGGACAGGAACAGGAGAAACAGTTCCTGCGCTACGTGCTCAACGTGATGCGCGCCTGCATGCTGAAAAACCTCGCCGGCGCCGACTCGCCCTACCTGCTCTCCTTCGGCGACGAGAAATTCTCCGCCTCGTTCCCTAAAATGATAACCGTCAACAACATAGAGAAAATCGAAAAAGACATAAACGAAAGTTTATACAACATAAGCCGCAACGCAAACGCCAAAATAACCTTTATGGCCTTGTCGTTTGCCATTAGTAAATCATTAAAAAACAGATAATTAAAAAAATGCAAGAAGATAACAACGATATTTTGAACGACACCAACCAAGACTTCCCGCAAGACTCTGTGGAAAACACCGGTCAGCCGCTCGACTCCATCGAAACCTCTTTCGACGACGACCAGCACATCGACGACGACAACATCTCGCAACAGGAGATAGAAGCCGTCATTGCCGAACGCCGCAACCACAAACCCATCAAGGAGCAGGACGACGAGGAAGAGAGTCCGCTCGCCGAGGAGGAAAGTCCCGTGGACGCCTATCTGGAGCCCGACCCCACCATCTACAAGGTGCCTTACGACGAATCGGCTTTCCTCACCCGAGGCTGCCACAACTGTCCCAACTCATACAAAGCCATCCCCGAACAGGAGCTGAACAGCTGCAGCAAGCTGAACAGCAAAAACTGGATGAAAAACATACGCAAACCCTTCAACGAGAACAACTTCGACGTGGTGGAAGTGCGTTTCAAAAACAACCGCAAGGAGTTTTTCCGTCTGCCCGACGGACTTGAGGTGGTGGAAGGCGACGTGGTGGCTGTGGAAGGCATGCCCGGCCACGACGTGGGCATTGTGAGCCTCACCGGCGAGCTGTGCCGCATCCGTATGAAGAAACAGAAAATCGACCCCACCTCCGAAACCATCAAACGTCTGTTCCGCCGCGCCAAGAAAAGCGACATCGACAAATGGGCCGAGACCATACGCGAGGAGCGACAGACACTGATACGCACCCGCGAGATAAGCCGCGAACAGGGCCTTGTGATGAAAATCAACGACGTGGAGATGCAGGGCGACCACACCAAAGCCATCTTCTACTACACCGCCGACGAACGCGTGGACTTCCGCAACCTTATCAAAGTGCTTGCCGAGGAGTTCAACGTGCGTGTGGAGATGCGTCAGATTGGCGTGCGCCAAGAAGCCAGCAAGGTGGGCGGCATAGGCACCTGCGGACGCGAGCTCTGCTGCTGCACGTGGCTCACCAACTTTCAGTCGGTAACCACAGGCGTGGCCAAGGCACAGCAGATAGTGCCCAACCCCCAGAAACTGGCCGGACAGTGCGGAAAACTGAAATGCTGCCTCAACTTCGAATACAAGGTCTATGTTGATGCACAGAAGGACTTCCCGCCCGCCAACACTCCCATACGCACCAAGAAAGGCTTGGGAATGTACAAGAAAACCGACGTGCTGCGCGGCGTGATGTGGTACGCCTACGAAGGCGAGAACGACCTCATCGCCTTGCCGGCGAAAACCGTCAAGGAGCTGATAGAGATGAACCGCCGCCAGGAATATCCCGAAAACCTTGAGGACTATCAGGTGATACTCGCCTCCGGCACCGCCATCATCGAAGACCACAACTCCGCCGAATACGAACAAGAACTGAAGATGCTCGCCGACAACAGCCACGACATATCGCTCCAAAGCGGCGACAAAAATCAGGAAAAACAGCAGGGCGACAACCGCGACCGCAACAACCGTCGCGACAACCGCAACAGTCAGGGCGGACAAAACAACCGCAACAAAAACCAAAACAGAAACCAGAACAGAGGCCAGAACAACCGCAACAACAAAAACCACAATCACAAGCCAAACAACAACGAACCCAAACAATGACAAGAGCAACACTAACCATAATGGCAGTCGCGCTGTGCCTGCTAACAGCCTGCAACAGCAACGTTTACTACTCCGAACACATCGACGTGGACGAAGAGGGGTGGAACATGTTCGACACCAAGCACTTCAACGTGGACGTGGACGACTCGCTGCGCCTGTTCAACTTCTATGTTGACCTGCGCAACACCAACGACTACCCCTACTCCAAGACCTTCCTCTTCATAAAAACAACCTTCCCCGACGGCGGCATAGCTATGGACACCATGGAGTGCCCCCTCGCCGACCCCTCAGGCCAGTGGTACGGCAAGAGCTCAGGCCGCTACATCGACAACAGGTATTTCCTGCGCAAAAGCGTGATTTTCCCACGCAAGGGCAAATACACATTCTCGATAACACAAGCCACCCGTGACACCAACTTGGTGGGAATCAAGGATGTAGGCATTGTCATCGAATACGCAACCAAATAAAAAAAACAAAGCACTATGGCACAAAATAAAGAGACAACTAAAAAACCTCAGAAAACAACACGCCGCTACTCCAAACTGTGGTGGGCTTTCGCCGGATTCTGGGTATTCATATTCCTGTTCTTCTTCGCCCTTTCGATGGGATGTCTGGGCTTTATGCCCTCTTTCGAGGAACTGGAAAACCCGCACAGCAACCTTGCCAGCGAAGTGATTTCGGCCGACGGCGAGATACTCGGATTCATCGGTGTGGAAAACCGCTCCAACGTGGCCTACGACGAGATTTCGCCCAACGTCATCAACGCGCTGATAGCCACCGAAGACGTCCGTTTCTACGACCACTCCGGTATCGATATACGCAGCTTGGGACGTGTGTTTACGAAAACAATAATAGGTCGCAGCAGCAGCTCCGGCGGCGGCAGCACCATCACACAACAGTTGGCGAAAAACCTATTCCCCCGCGAGAAGAAATCGAAAATCGGCATTGTTTATTCCAAGTTCAAAGAATGGATAGTGGCCGCCAAACTGGAACACAACTACTCCAAAAGCGAGATTCTCACCATGTACCTCAACACCGTGGATTTCGGCAGCAACGCCTTCGGAATAAAGACCGCCGCCAAGACGTTCTTCGACAAAGCCCCCAGCGATCTCACCGTGGAGGAAGCCGCAGTGCTTGTGGGACTGCTCAAAGCACCATCGACCTACAACCCCGTGCGCAACCCCGAAAACTCGCTCGCACGACGCAACACCGTGCTCTCGCAGATGCTCAAATACGACTACCTAACACAAGAGGAGTACGACAGTATATCGGCGATACCCATCAATATGAACCGCTACTCGCCGCAGACCCACAACGAAGGCAACGCCACCTACTTCCGCGAGTTCATACGTGCATATATGAAAGAATGGTGCAAGTCTCACAAAAAACCCGACGGCGAATACTACGACGTACATAAGGACGGTCTCCGCATCTACACCACCATCGACTCGCGTATGCAACGCTATGCCGAAGAAGCTGTGGCCGAACACATGGGCAACGAGATTCAGCCCGCCTTCGAGAGGGAGCTGAAACGCCGCAAGAACAACTCGCCTTTCGTAAAAGTGTCGCAGGACCAGATAAACGTCTACCTCACCAGCGCCATGCGCAACAGCGACCGCTATCGCAACATGCGCGAAGAAGGAATGTCGGAAAAAGAGATTCGCAAAGCCTTCGACCAGAAGGTGAGGATGCGCATCTTCACCTGGAAAGGCTCCAAGGATACCATTATGAGTCCATGGGACTCGCTGCTATACTACAAGAAGTTCCTCAACGCAGGACTGATGTCGGTGGAGCCGAGCACCGGCCATGTGAAAGCCTACGTTGGCGGAATCAACTACCGTTATTTCAAATTCGACAACGTAACACAAAGCCAGCGTCAGGTGGGCTCCACTTTCAAACCCTACGTGTACGCCTGCGCCATGATGAACGGTCTTACTCCTTGCTCGCAGGTGCCCAACTCCGAAGTCTGTTTTGAAAACGTCGACGGGTCGCTTTGGTGTCCTCACAACTCCACCGACGCCCGCAAGGACGAGATGGTAACCCTGAAATGGGCTCTGGCCAACTCGGTGAACTACGTTTCGGCATACCTGATGAAATACCACACCAATCCCGACCAAGTGGTTGAGCTGGTGCGTAAGATGGGTATCAAGAGCGACGTCCCCGCTGTTCCCGCCATCTGTCTCGGCACCCCCGACCTCACCGTCGCCGAAATGGTGGGCGCCATGGCCACTTTCGTTAACCACGGCGAACATGTGGAACCCATTTTCATCACTCGTATCGAGGACAACAAGGGTATGGTGCTTGCCACCTTCACCGCCGAACGCAACGAAGCCCTCGACCCGCAGACCGCCTACCTCACCGTGGAACTGATGAAAGGCGTGGTGGACTATGGTACCGGCGGACGTCTGCGTTACAAATACAATATCAGCTACCCCGTGGCCGGAAAGACAGGCACCACGCAGAACAACTCCGACGCCTGGTTTATCGGCATGACACCAAAACTCGTCACCGGCGTGTGGATTGGAGGTGAGATGCGTTCTATACACTTCAACAACATGACCTACGGACAAGGCGCCGCGGCAGCACTGCCAGTATGGGGACTGTATATGAAGAAGGTTTACGACGACCCCAAGATAAACTTCTACAAAGGCAATTTCGACCGTCCCGCCAACGTCGATGTCGAGTTGGACTGCAGCAAATACCAACAGGAAGCACTACAGGACGAATACGAATACGATTTTTAAAGTTGCCAGTTGTCAGTTGTCAGTAAACTATAAATTATAAATTGTAAACTATAAACTAACTAATGAACAACATACGCAATTTCTGCATAATAGCCCACATCGACCACGGCAAAAGTACCCTCGCCGACCGTCTGCTCGAGTTCACCAAAACGGTGTCGCAGCGCGATATGGAGGACCAAGTGCTGGACGATATGGACCTTGAGAAAGAACGCGGCATCACCATCAAAAGTCACGCCATACAGATGGAATACAGCCGCGACGGGCAGAAATACCTACTCAACCTTATCGACACTCCGGGCCACGTGGACTTCTCCTACGAAGTCTCCCGTTCCATCGCCGCCTGCGAAGGCGCACTGCTCGTGGTGGACTCCACGCAGGGCATCCAGGCTCAGACCATCTCCAACCTTTACCTCGCCCTCGACAACGACCTCGAGATAATTCCCGTGCTCAACAAGATAGACCTTGACAACGCCATGGTGGAAGAGGTCTCCGACCAGATTGTGGAACTTATCGGCTGCAGCCACGACGACATACTGCCCGTAAGCGCAAAAACGGGCTACGGCGTGGAAGACCTGCTCGACGCCATTGTGGACCGCATTCCCGCACCCCAAGGCGACCCCGACGCACCGCTACAGGCACTCATCTTCGACTCGGTGTTCAACTCGTTCCGCGGCATTGTGTCGTATTTCCGCATTATGAACGGCACCATACGCACCAACGACTTCGTGAAATTCGTCAACACCCAAAAAGAATACCATGCCGACGAAATCGGAGTGCTGAAACTGAAGATGGAGCCCCGCAAACAACTGTCGGCCGGCGACGTGGGATACATCATCTCTGGCATCAAGACCTCCAAAGAGGTGCAGGTGGGCGACACCATTACCCACGTGCAAAACCCCTGCGACAAAGCCATAGAGGGTTTCGAGGCAGTGAAACCGATGGTGTTTGCAGGCGTGTATCCCGTGGATAGCGACGACTACGAGGAGCTTCGCGCCAGCATCGAGAAACTGCAGCTCAACGACGCATCGCTCACTTTCGAGCCGGAATCGTCGCTGGCACTGGGCTTCGGCTTCCGCTGCGGATTCCTCGGACTGCTACACATGGAGATAGTGCAGGAACGTCTTGAGCGTGAGTTCAATATGGACGTGATAACCACCGTGCCCAACGTGCAGTACAAGGCACACCTCACCAATGGCGACGTGATCGATGTGTTCAACCCCTCCGGCCTGCCTGAGCCCAACTACATCGACTTTGTGGAAGAACCTTACATCAAAGCGCAGATTATCACCAAAGCCGACTACATCGGACCTATCATCAAACTGTGCATCGACAAGCGCGGCATACTGAAAAACCAAGTCTACCTCACCACCGACCGCATCGAAATCACCTTCGAGCTGCCTCTGGGCGAAGTGGTGTTCGATTTCTACGACAAACTGAAAAGCATCAGCAAGGGCTACGCCTCGTTCGACTACTACCAGTGCGGCTACCAGCCTTCCAAGCTCGTCAAGTTGGAGATACTGCTCAACGGCGACCCCGTGGACGCCCTCTCGGCACTAACCCATGTGGACAACGCCTACCCGCTGGGACGACGCATGTGCGAGAAACTTAAAGACCTCATCCCCCGCCAGCAGTTCGACGTGGCCATACAGGCCGCCATCGGCAGCAAGATAATAGCACGCGAAACGGTGAAAGCCGTGCGTAAGGATGTAACCGCCAAGTGCTACGGCGGCGACATCACGCGCAAGCGCAAACTGCTTGAAAAACAGAAAGAAGGAAAGAAACGTATGCGTCAGGTAGGCAACGTTGAGGTGCCGCAGAGCGCTTTCCTCGCAGTGCTTAAGTTAGACTGATAAACAATTAACAATTAAGAATTTACAATTAACAATTAATAATAACGAATATGGGAACAGTAATAGCAATAATCGTTTCATCGGTGCTTTCCGCTGCCATTGTCGGTGCGGTGGCCTATCTGATTATCAACAAGTTTGTGGAAAACGAACAGAAGAAAACCCTTCTGGAGCTGAAGAAAATCCAAGAGTCGGAAATCCTTAAGGTGGTGAACCCCATCCGCCTGCAGGCCTACGAGCGTCTGGCCTTGTTTTTGGAGCGCATCTCGCCCAACAGCCTGATACTGCGTTGCTACCAGCCGGGCATGGACATCAAACTGCTGCAAGGCGTGATGACCAAGAACATACGCGACGAGTTCGAACACAACCTCTCGCAGCAGGTGTACGTCTCCACCGAGGCGTGGAGCCGCATCAAGGAGGCCAAAGAGGAGATGATAAACCTCATCAACTCCGCCGCCGTGCGTCTGCCCGAAGGCTCCGACCCCATGAGCCTCGCCGGCGCCGTGTTCGAGAATTCCGCCAAGCAGAACCCCCTCGACGCCGCCCTCGAATTCCTGAAAAACGAACTCCAAAAGAATTTCTAACCATCGTAGCTGATTGGCAATGAAAAAGGTAGCAACCATTCTGATATGTCTTGCGGCGATTTGCGCAACTTTCTCCGCCAAGGCACAGAACAAAGGCGACGCCATTGTTGGCATCTTCCTGATGAAGACCCCCGACACCGGCGACGAGAGCAAGATACAGATCTATCGCACCAACAGCGGCACCTACTGCGGCAAGGTGGTGTGGGTGAAAAATCCCAACAACCCCGACGGCTCGCCGCGCCGCGACACCAAGAACCCCGACCCTGCTCTGCGCGACCGCACAGCACAGAACCTGCTCGTGATGAAAAACCTGCGCTACGACGCCGACGACAACGAATGGAAGGACGGCGACCTCTACAATCCCAACGAGGGCAAGTGGTTCAAGATAAAAATAAAAGGCTTCAGCTCGGCCAGCACCCTCAAAGTACGCTACTACAAAGGTATTCCTCTGCTCGGCATGGACGACGAATGGCAGAAAGTAAGCAAATAACATACTAAAACGCAAAGTCGTGAACAAAAGCAGGAAGAAAAAATGGAAAGCCGACTTGGGCAACATCCATAACTCGTTGATGATGATGTATCGCTGCGACAGGAAACTGTTCATAGCCAAGATACTCATCACCGTGATACAGAGCGTGTTGCCTTTGGTAAGCCTGTACGTTCTGAAACTGCTAATCGATTTTGTAACCGTCTCCATAGCCGGCGGACATTTCCGCACTACCGAGGCTCTGGTTTATGTGCTGTTTTTCTGCGGCATTTTCCTGCTCAACCGTCTGATGACTCTTGCCGCTCGTTTAGTGAACACATTCCTAACACAAAAACTGAGCGACTACATCAGCAACAGCCTGCATCAGAAAAGCACCGAACTTGACCTATCCTACTACGACAACTCAAAATACCACGACACTTTCCATCGTGCTCAGCAAGAAGCATCTTACCGGCCGATGCAAATCTTGGACAGTTTCACATCAATCATCGGCAGTTTCCTTTCTCTGGCCGGCACCGTGGTAATATTGGCCTCTTTCTCATGGATAGTCATATTTATAATGATTTTTGCCTGTCTTCCTGATTTCATTATAAAACTTTACAAATCTCGCAAACTATATTACTGGAACAAAAACCACACCCAATTGTTCCGCTCTGCCAACTACATATCGGCATTGCTCACAAACAGGACGTCCGCTAAAGAGATACGGACATTCGGATTGGCCGGCTATTTCCAAAACAAATTCAACCGTCTGCGCAAAGTTATCAGATCCCAGATAATAAGAATCAACATGCGGCTTTCGGCACTTGATATTTTCGCCATAGTGTTCGAAACTGCGGCACTTTTCTTCATTGTGTTTATGCTTATTCGCGGCACCGTAAGCGGAGCCATCACTATCGGAAGCTTTGTTATGCTTTTCGAGGCATTCAGGAGAGGCCAATCATACATGCAGGGGCTAATAGGAGGCATTACCGGTGTTTACGACAACCGCCTTTTTATCCGCAACCTCTTCGATTTTTTGAAGCTAAAACCCAACATCGTCACCCCCACCAATCCCAAGCCTTTCCCGCAAAAAATATTGCACGGAATAGAGTTCCGCAACGTGACTTTCGCATATCCCGACAGTTCCAAAAACGTTCTGGAGAATTTCTGTCTTTCCGTTAAACCCAATTCGGTGACGCAGATACGTGGCGAGAACGGCTTCGGCAAGACGACACTTATCAAACTGCTGTTCCGCCTCTACGACTGCAACGAGGGCGGCATCTACATCGACGGCACCGACATACGCGAGTTCGACCTCTTCGAGCTACGCAAAAACATAAGCGTTATCTTTCAAGACTTTATCTGCTATAATTTCTCGGTAAAAGAGAACATACAACTTGGCGAGATAGACACTGCCGACATCGAACGTATCAGACAGTCGTTGGAAACCAGCACCGCCGACAGCTTTGTGCAAAACTTGCCGTCAGGCTACGACACACGTCTAGGCAAGTATTTCTCGAACAGCGAGGATTTGAGTATGGGACAATGGCAACGTGTGGCGCTGGCGCGCGCGCTCTACTCCAATGCACCTATACTGGTGCTCGACGAGCCGACCAGCTTTATGGACGCACAGTCCACACGCAGTTTCTTCGCCAGATTGGATGAGTTGGCACAAAACCGTATCGTGCTGCTAATCACCCACTCCGACGAGGTTTAGACTTTTGGCGCAAGCCTATTTTTTCAGCAGTTTTTCAATTTCCATGGCAATCTTGTCGATTTCGGCGGTAGGCTCGAAACGTGCCACCACTTTGCCGTTCTGGTCGACAAGAAACTTGGTGAAATTCCACTTGATATCGGAGGTCTTGCGGTAGTCGGGATGCAGTTTGGCCACCATCTGCTCCATCTGTTTCGACACGGGATTTTCGGCATCGAAGCCCTTGAAACCCTGTTTCTTTTTCAGGAAAGTGAATAAAGGATGGGCATTGGCGCCGTTTACGTCAACTTTGTCAAACTGCGGGAACGACACGTGGTAACGGGTGCAGAAATTGCGGATCTCGTCGATGGTTCCTGGAGCCTGTCCGCCAAACTGGTTGCAGGGGAAGTCGAGAATTTCTAGGCCCATTCCGCCAAGACCCTCGTAAAGAGCTTCCAATTCGCTGTACTGGGGAGTGAAACCGCATTCGGTGGCGGTGTTAACAATCAACAGCACCTTACCTCTGTACTGCGACAGCGAAACGGTCTGTCCGTCGGCGTTCACAGCCTTGATATCATAAATGGAATTTTGGGCCGAAGCCACTCCGAAAACGGCAATCATAACTGCCAGAAAGATTTTTTTCATATTAGTATGTTTTATAATTAACTTGTTTCGGGCAGATTTAATTTATTGTCACACAAACAAATACATACACAACAAACAATTCTGCCATATTGCAAATATACGATTTTTTTTAATTCGGAGAGCGGAGTTCGGAACTCGGAAGTGTTTTTTTAGATTTTCAGATTTTGATGTTTTGTATAGACGTTTCATGAAACGTCTCTACAAAACGTCTTTACAAATAGAAAAGCCGTGCGTTGCACGGCTTTTCTAATAATTCCGAGTTAGCCTTACTTTCCTTTGCGGTTGGGGTTCAGCTGTTTACCTCGGTTGCCATGTACTTGCGAGTACTGACGGTTAACTCCGTTGGTGCCTTTGTTGGCGTTGTGCATGTTGGCCGAGTTGTCGGCCGGTTTGATTTTGTGTTTTGTCATATTTTGGATTTTTTATTTGTTAATACTCTACTGATTTCGCGTCGTACCGACATCCTTTTGCTGGTGCTCACAACAAGTTCTTCGGTTTTCAACGCGCCGTCGATGCCGGCGTACGACACCACAACGTTGCCGATGGGAGTAAGTCCCTTGATATACTTTTTATTAACCCAAACGCTGCGGTTTATCTCCAAAAAGTGGTGTATATAATCCCCCATCAGGTCGGCCATCTTAGTAGATGCGCTGAAATCGCAGAGGATGTCGGAGCCTCTGCCGTTGAGGACAATCTCCTTGTTGTTACTTCGGGCATCCTGTTTGTTGGTGGTGGGACGTATCATCACTATGTTGTCCACTGCTATGTCAACACGCCCTCGGTCGCGCAGCTTAAGCTTGAGGGATATCGGTGTTGGTGGAGCAAATTGTATCAGATACTTTTCGCCACCGAATCTTATTTCCAGACTTATGGCGCTAATGACCAACATCTTTTCATCCGACAGGGTGTCGGAACTCAGATTGAATGACAAATGTTTTTCTTTCATGGCTCGAAATATTTAAAAATCATGAGCCAAAATAACGCATATAAACACTTATAAGCAAGCTACTTACACACAAATGTACAAAACAGGTAACGGCATGTACGAAATTGTAAAAATCGTGTATGAAATGAAAGTGGGGAAAAGCACTAAATGGTGATTTCCCACCCTTTTTCGGTAAAATTATCGTGATTTTCGACCGTGTTTTGGCGTTTTGCCAAACATGTGATATCCTATAGCACCAAATATCCGAAAAACCGCGAAAAAAAATTATTTCGCACGGAAAATCAGGTAGTTGCGATTGGGATTGGGTTCACGGGTGTTAATGAAAAGCACCTCTCGTTTGCCGTCTTTCACATACCATTCGTCGAGATTTTTACCGCCCATAAGGTTCACCGCATTGGAGATATCATAATCGAAAAGAGCTTCGGCGAAAGCAGATAATGTGATTTTATCGATGGATTCCACAACCATGACGTTGCCGTCCTTGATACACAGAGCACGACGATAGGATTTGGCTTCGGATTCGAAACTCTCAAAACCATTGTCATTTACAAGTGCGTACTGTCTAAAAAAGAAACCTGAGTCATTTTTTGCAGAATCCAGAAAAGTTGTTGGATTGGCCTTGCCAATGATGGTCTTTCCACCAAAAATAGCACAGAAACCGAGGGTTGAAGCATTTGGGCAACCCTTTGCCATCGAATCGCCTTTATAAATAAAATCGCCAATGATTTTATTGTTGTCCCCACGGATGTTGGCAGCCTGAGTTACAAACACTATCGCTGTGTCTGTAGTGTCGATATCGTTGTACAGGGCGAGTTCCAACTCGGCATTCACCAACTGAAAACAGCGGTATTTGTTACCATTGATTTCCATTTCCTCAAGTGTGAACGGAATTGTGTCGACAGATAAAGAATCGGAAACCGTTTTGCCCACATCGCCTTCTGTTGGGGTGTAGGTCTCATCGGTACTGGTAATTTCGGAAGTTCTCTTGCTCTGTCGTAGAATCAAAAACAAAACAATAACAATAAGCACGATTGCAAAAATGCCAAGAGCTAGTTGAATGTTCCGTTTCTTTCTGCGCAACTTGCGGGGATCTTCGCCCAAAACTTCTATGTCGGTATCTTTCATAACGTTAATCCTCCAAAAGTTCGTCACGTAATTTTATCAAGGCTTCGCGCGAGGCTGACAGTTCTATTTTTATGTTTGTATTTCGCATCTGGTATTCGGGCGAAGTCTCTGTGCGATATTTCTTCCTATCTTTGTCGTAATCATTGCTCGAATACTTGAAAACATCGCATTCGATTGCACGACCCACTCCGCAATACAGTTCCAACTTCCCGTTCGAAACATCTATGCATTGCACGTAGTTCCTATTGATTATCAAACTTTTACCCACTCGAATAAAAGAACTGGCTGTCTGTTTCAATTGACTACGAATATAATCTGCAATCTCACCAATCTGAATTGAAAAAGTATCTATTTTGTTGCTTCCGGCAATATGCACATCGCTGTAGTTCTTTGCAGCTTCGATATATAGGATATCGTTGTGCTCAAAACGGAACAACTTTGCACCACTCTTTATTGTCAGAAACTCAACCATTTGACAAAGATTTACTTTTTATGATTCAGTATAGAAATCTGTTTGGCCACGTTTTCGGCGAAGGCGGTGAAGGCCTCCGATTCGGGGGTGGCGTTCTCGCTGAACAGCGCCACGGGACGGCCGTTGTCGCCGCTGTCGGCAATGCTCTGCACCAGCGGTATCTCGCCAAGCAGGGGTATGTTCATCTCCTCGGAGAGCTTGCGGCAGCCCTCTTTGCCGAAGATGTAGTATTTGTTGTTGGGCAGCTCGGCGGGTGTGAAATAGGCCATATTTTCGACAAAGCCCAGCACCGGAATGTTGATGTCGGGATTTTGGAACATCTCCACGCCGCGCACCACGTCGGCCAAAGCCACCTTCTGCGGGGTGCTCACGATGATGGCACCCGTCACGGGAAGAGTCTGGGCAATAGTCAGTTGAACATCGCCGGTTCCCGGAGGCATATCAACCACAAGGTAGTCGATGTCGCCCCACCACGTCTCGGTGAGCAGCTGTTTCAGGGCGCCGGAGACCATCGGTCCGCGCCACACCACAGCCTTGTCGGGGTCCACCATAAAGCCGACGGACATCAGCTTGACGTTGTATTTCTCGAAAGGTAGCATGTACATCTTGCCGTCGTGTTCCTCGCCAAGTATGTCCTGACGCTTGATGTCGAACATGATAGGTATCGAAGGACCGTAGAAATCGGCGTCCATCAGTCCCACCTTGGCACCTGTGTTGGCCAAGGCCACAGCCAGATTCACAGCCACGGTGGACTTGCCCACGCCGCCTTTGCCGGAGGCCACCACAATAACGTTTTTGATACTGGGGAACATGGCATTTTTGTCGGGGGCGGGCTGCACACGGGCGGTGGTGTTCACCACAACTTCGATATTGGGGTCCACATATTTGTGGATAGCCTCCACACAGTCGTTGCTCATTTTGGCGCGCATAGGACAGGCGGGGGTGGTGAGCACAAGGTCGAAACTCACGCGAAGGCCGTCTATGGCTATGTTTTCAATCATTCCAAGGTGGACAAGGTTTTGTCCCAAATCGGGGTCGTCGACGTGCGACAACGCCATTTCTATCTGTGTTTTAGTTATTTGCATTTCAAAATGGATTATTTTGTGTATCACAAAAGTACAAATAAAAATCCGTATTGCCAAGAAAAATACTTTTTTTATGTAAAAATCCGCACCAAACGGACTTCCGACACACAAAAAACGCCATCCATCGCAGCGAATAACACAACTTCAACACACTAATTTCCAAATACTTATTAAAATAATTGCAGAAAAATTTTGCAGAAACGGAAAAAAGTCGTACTTTTGCAACCTCAAAAAACGAAACGACAGAAGTTTTTTCATTGTCCTATGGTGTAACGGTAGCACATCTGACTCTGGATCAGCTTGTCTAGGTTCGAATCCTGGTAGGACAACACACAACGCAACTAAATTTCAATCGGTTGCGTTTTTTTATTACACATTGTAGGTAAAAATCGGCGGCATCCCCTCCCCCACACAATATTCCGCCATAAACGGCGTTATAATTAATTACACATTTGCAAAACCCAATTTCATCCGATGAAAACCCTGATACGTAACATAAAAGAGCTGGTGCAGGTGGAACGCACGCCGCGCACCATGGTGAAAGGTGCCGACATGGCCAAAATCGACACCATAAAAAACGCATACCTCATAGTTGAGGACGGCAAAATATCATCCTTCGGCGAGATGAATGACCTGCCCGAAGGCACCTACGACAAGGAATACGACGCCACCGGACGCATGGTGTTTCCCACTTTCTGCGACTCGCACACCCACCTCGTTTACGCCGGCAGCCGCGAAATAGAGTATTGCGACAAGATTCGCGGACTCTCCTACGAGGAGATTGCCAAACGCGGCGGAGGCATCCTCAACTCCGCCAAACGTGTGCAGGAGGCCTCGGAGCAACAGCTCTACGACGACGCCATGCAACGTCTCGACGAGATGACGGCCTACGGCACGGGAGCCGTAGAGATAAAAAGCGGCTACGGCATGACCACCGAGGCGGAGATGAAAATGCTGCGCGTTATACGTCGTATCAAAGAGACTTCGCCTCTCACCATAAAAGCCACACTGCTGGGCGCACACGGCATACCCATGGAATACCGCGGTCGGCAGGAGGCTTTTGTCGACCTTGTGATTAACGAGATGATACCGCAGGCCGCCGCCGAAGGTCTGGCCGACTTTATCGACGTGTTCTGCGACCAAGGCTTTTTCACCGTGGAGGACACCGACCGCATGCTCGAAGCCGGAGCCAAATACGGCCTCCGCGCCAAGATTCACGCCAACGAGCTGGCATACAGCGGCGGCATACAGTGCGCCGTGCGCCACAACGCCCTCAGCTGCGACCACCTCGAATATACCGGCGACGCAGAGATAGAGGCTCTTCGCGGCTCCGCCACAATGCCTACCGTGCTGCCGGGTGCCGCCTTTTTCCTCAACATGGTACACGCCCCCGTGCGTAAGATGATGGATGCCGGACTGCCTGTGGCAATGGCCAGCGACTGCAACCCAGGCTCGTCGCCCTCGGGTAATATGCAGCTGATACTGAGCATGGCATGCGTAAACTACCGCATGCTCCCCGAAGAGGCTATCAACGCCACCACCATCAACAGCGCCTACGCCATGGACGTGGTGGACCAACTGGGCAGCATAGCCGTGGGCAAAAAAGCTAACTTCTTCATCACCAAACCGATACCCACCTACGAGTTTATGCCCTACGCCTACGGCAGCAACAAAGTGGAAAAAGTATTCCTTAATGGAAAATTAGTGGTCAGTGGTCAGTAGTCAGTGGTCAGCAGGGGCGAAAATTTTTTCGCCCGTACTGGTCAGTAATTTGTGATTTGCAATAATCAATTAGTAATAATCAGTTCCGAACTCCGAGTTCCGAACTCCGAATTTAAAAAAGATGATTAAGGTCGAGAATATACATAAATCGTACGGCACTTTGGAGGTGCTGAAGGGCATCAACCTGCGTGTGGCCGAAGGCGAGGTGGTGTCGGTAGTTGGTGCGTCGGGAGCCGGAAAGACTACCCTGCTGCAAATCATCGGCACACTGGAAAAAGCCGACAAAGGCACCGTAACCATCGGCGGCACCGACGTAAGCCGCCTCTCGGGCAACGAGCTGGCGCGTTTCCGCAACCGCAACATCGGTTTTGTGTTCCAGTTCCACCACCTGCTGCCCGAGTTCACCGCCCTCGAAAACATCTGCATGCCCGCGCTGATACAGGGCCGCAGCCTGAAAGAGGCCACTCCCGAAGCCATGCAGCTGCTTGAGTTCCTGAAACTTACCGACCGCGCACAGCACAAACCCTCCGAGCTTTCGGGCGGCGAACAGCAACGTGTGGCGGTGGCAAGGGCACTGATAAACCGTCCCTCGGTGATATTGGCCGACGAGCCCTCCGGCAACCTCGACTCCGCCAACGCCAAAGAGTTGCACCAGCTGTTTTTTGACCTCCGCAAACAGTACAACCAGACATTCATTATAGTTACCCACAACGAGGAGCTGGCCCGCATGGCCGACCGCAAAATATTGATGAAAGATGGACAAAGCAAAGAGCAATAAACAACAGACCGTGTACGGCATACGTCCCGTGATGGAGGCCATAGAATCGGGCAAACAGATAGACAAAATACTTTTGCAGAACGGACTCTCGGGTGCGCTTATTAGCGAGCTGCGCTCGAAGATACGCGAGGCCGGACTCACCTTCCAGTTCGTGCCAGTGGAGAAACTCAACCGCACCGTGCGCGACGCCAACCACCAAGGCGTGGTGGCACTTATCTCGCCCATCGAATACCAGAGTATCTACGACATAGTGCCGCTGCTTTTCGAGCAGGGACGCACCCCCATGCTGCTTATGCTCGACCGCGTTACCGATGTGCGTAACCTCGGCGCCATAGCACGCACAGCAGAATGCACGGGCGTGGACGCCATTATCATCCCCGCCCACGGCAGCGCACAGATAAACGAGGACGCCATCAAAACCTCGTCGGGGGCTCTGCTGCGGATACCAGTGTGCCGCGAGGACAACCTGAAAACGGTGATAAACTACGCCAAACAGTCGGGACTGCAGGTGTGCGCCGCCACCGAGAAAGGCAACGACCTCTACACCGACGTGGATTTCCGCAAACCCACACTGCTGATAATGGGTGCCGAAGAGACGGGCGTCTCCAACGAATACCTGAAAATCAGCGACCACCGCGCCAAACTGCCTATCGTTGGAGAGGTGCAGTCGCTCAACGTCTCCGTGGCCACAGGTGTGTTCCTATACGAAATACTGCGACAGAGAAGGTAGCTCGGAAGTCGGAGAGCGGAAGTTGACTTGTCAAAGGTCTAAGGTCAAAGGTCTAAAGACCAATGACTAACGACCATTTCTGTTCACCGATCACTGGTTACAGTTCACAGTTTTTCAGATAATCTGACAATCGGATAATCCGAAAATCTGAAAGTCTCTTTACCCCCTATTTTTTGTTATTTGTAACAAGGCGCACCGAGTGTCCATAATATCGGGCGTTGCCGCTATAGGAAGAAAAGGAGCAGTAACCTCTTTGGAAACTAATATTATTAGCTACCGAATTAGCTACCGAGGCACTCCTACATGTAGAAGCCCAGTAAGTTCCCCATGTGTTAACGCCAGACACGTTGCGGCCTGAACGCAAACCTGCGGCAGGCAGGAATACACAACCGGCACTCTCCAATGTCGAAACCCACTGCGCTGCCGTTATCACATTGGCAGTGAATGAAATAGTTGTCAGATTGACACTATCCAAAGGGTAGGTGGCTGTGGTCCAGTTGTCGGGAGTAATGATTAACCCTTGCACTCCGTTTACTGTTGCCTTGGCATAACGCACTCCCGAAACAGTGGTACGGCTCTCCAAAAGATACGCCCACTCCGCTTGAGTAAGTGTGCGCCACAGTCCGGGCTCGTTGCCGCCGTTGGAAATGGCATTGTAAATACCCCAGTCGTAGTTGGCACTTGTACCTAAAAGATTTGTATCCTGCATATTGGTGGAAGGTCCGTAACCATAGTGGTTGAAGGTTGCATTTACAATAGGTGTGTAATAACCTGTACTATAAGGCTGGTAGAAGGTGTTGTAAATGTCGTTTGTATTGTGATAACCGCTTGTTCCCCAGCCGAAAAGGTCAATCCAGCCGGTATAGCTGCTTGATATGTTTCTGTTTGCTGCGCCGATAGTGTCCCACTGGTGGGAAGCGAAACGCCATGTGCCGGGGGCTGTGCCGCCACCTGCCACAACATGGGTGCCTGTGGTGGTGTATTGCAAGTTGCCTTTGGCGAAATGCACCTCTTGCTCGGCCGATACCGAAAACGAACCGGGCAATATGCCCCTTTCGGGGATAGTGTCGAAAAGCAATGTGATATTGTCACTTGCGGCAGGAGATTGCAACAACACCCTGCTTTGCGAAATGGTGCTCAATTGCGATGTAAAGCCCGTTATTCTCAGTGTGTCGCCGATTTGGAACGGCTGTGCCGACTGCATTTTGTTGGCAAAAACGCCGGTGCCGCGGCTCAGAACGGCATTTTCCGAGCCTTGGCGGCTGTTTATCAGCTTTATGGTGCTGCGTCCCTGCGGTGTGGTTACTGCAAGAATATGAACCTGAGGCTGTTGCAGACGCACTTCAAGCAGGTTGTTCCCTGCTTGGAGAGCCATGGTTTGCTCAACAATTTTCTGTCCGGCAAGGTTGAATACCTGCACTGTGGCGTTAGTGCTTTGCGACATGGCTACTGCCACGTTGGTAGCGCCATTGAAGGGGTTGGGATAGGCCGAGAGACTGGCGGCAACGCCCTGTACATCGGCAATGCCCGAGCCCGATTGCGGGAACGACAGCACGGTGTCGGGAAAGACGACCGTCTCGGTCCACGAGCGGGTGATGTTCTGCACCTGCACCGAGTCGAGAACGACGTAAGCGCCGTCGGTCCGGGCGCCGGTGAAAGTCAATGTTATATCCTGCGAAAAGGCCGAATGTGCCGAAACGGCGGCCATCACTGCGAAAAAGGCAAATATTTTTTTCATGGTTTTGTGATTTGTGATTAATATGTCAATAAATCATTTCAACTTTTTTTCTCCTGCTCAGCTTCGCTTCGCGAGATCTTGTAAATCTTGTAAATTTATTTCGCCTTCGGCGAAAGCTTCGCAATAACTATTAATTGTAAATTATAAACTGTAAACTCTTAACTTTCAACTTTCAATTTTCAATTTTCAACTAAAACGTATTTCCTCCCCTCTATCGTCTCTATTTTGGGATTAACCCCGAACACACGCCGGATATTCTCTTCGGAAAGTCCGTCGGCGGTGTCGCCGCAAAAGGCCACATGGCGGTCGTGAAGCAAAATGAGCTTGGGACAGTAATGCAGGGCCATATTCAAGTCGTGGATGATAAGCACTATGGTCTTGCCCTGCTCGCGGTTTATCTTGGTTAGTATTCCTAGGATTTCGAGCTGGTGCGAGATGTCGAGGTTGGCGAGGGGCTCGTCGAGAAGGAGCACGGGCGTCTGTTGTGCCAACGCACGGGCTATCATAACGCGCTGCACCTCTCCCCCACTCATCTGTGCAAGGGTGGAGAAACGCAGGTGCCATGTGTTGGTCATCCGCATGCACTGCTCCACAATGTCCCAGTCGTGCTGCGACTCGTTCTGCAGGTGTCGCTGGTAGGGGTTACGTCCCATCAGCACTATCTCGAAAGCCGAAAAATCGACGTCGGAGGTGGGGCGTTGCGCCACGTAAGCCACCTGCATGGCCCGTTGCCGGCTGGTGTAGGCTGTGATGTCCTTTCCGCCAAGGAACACAGTGTCGGCAGGTATCTCCAACAAGTTGTCCATACAGCGCAGCAGGGTTGTCTTGCCGCAGCCGTTGGCACCCATCACGGCATAGAAACTGCCTTCAGCAATGTCGAGACTGATATCGCTGAGCACCTGCTTCGGCCCGAAGGCGTAGGATAAATTCTTCACTTTCAGCATATCAGAGACGTTTTTTAGATTTGTAAAGCAGGTAGATGAACATCGGAGCGCCGACAAGTGCCGTTACGCTGCCCACGGGGATTTCCGAGGGCATCAGCACCGTCCGTGCCAAAGTGTCGCACAAAAGCAGGAAGATGCCGCCGGCGACGACGGAATAAGGTATTATCAGACGGTTGTCGGAGCCCACCACCAGACGCACGCAATGCGGCACCACGAGTCCCACAAAGCCGATAACGCCGCAGGCCGACACCGCGAAAGCCACCATCAGCGTGGTGCAGAAAAGGAGTATCTTTTTCACCCGTTCCACCTCCACGCCCAGACTTTTGGCCGTTTCGCTGCCCACCAGCAGCAAGTTGAGGTCGCGGCTGTGGAAAAGCACCACGGCGATGCCCAGCACTGCCACGGGGAGCAATATCAGCACGTCGCTCCACGCCACGGTGGAGAAACTGCCCATGGTCCAGAAAATTATCCTGTCCATCTTGTCCTGATTTATCACCATAAGGAACGACACCACGGCTGTGGCCAGAAAGGTGAAGCAAACGCCTGTAAGCAAGAGCGTTGCGGTGTGCATGCGGTTGCCGATGGAGGCGATTTTGTAAATCAGGAGGACGGTGATGAGGGCGGTGCCGAGGGCCATCAGGCCGACACCGAAAAAGGAGCTCTCGAGTCCGAGCAAAATAGCCACCGCCGCTCCCAGCGAGGCTCCCGACGAGATTCCCAGCACGTAGGGGTCGGTGAGGGGGTTGCGGAACACCGCCTGATAGGTGGCTCCCGACACCGAGAGCACCGCGCCGATAAGCACGCACAGCACTATGCGTGGCAGACGCAAGTTCCAGTATATCACGTTAGTATCGCCACCGCTGACACCCTGCCAGAGATAATCCAGTGCCTCGGCGGGCGAAAAACCCACAATACCCACCAGCGACACCACGAACATCAGTGCCAGCATCACTATGGCCGACACCGGCAACACAATGCCACGACGGCGCAGCGGGTTATTGGTTTTCACGTCGGGTAACGGTTTAAAAATCTATAAGTTAAGCAAGTCCTCCATGGTGAAGTAGCCTTTCTTGCCTTCGAGGAATTCGGCGGCCACCACGGCACCGAGGGCGAAGCCTTTGCGCGACTTGGCCTCGTGGCGTATGGAGAGCAGGTCGATGTCGCTCTCGTAGGTAACCTGATGTATGCCAGGTACTTCGCCTTCGCGGTGAGCCACGATGTTCACCTCATCGGGGTTGTCGCTTTCGAGTTCCCAGCCCTCTTTGGCGTCGAGGTTGTCGATGATGCCTTCGGCGAGGGTGATGGCAGTGCCGCTGGGGGCGTCGAGCTTGTGGATGTGGTGAGTTTCGTCGATACGCACGTTGTATTCGGGATGGCTGTTCATCACCTCGGCCAGACGGCGGTTGAGGTGGAAGAGGATATTCACCCCGATGCTGAAATTGGAGGCCACGAAAAGGGCGGCGTTGTCGCGCTGGCGGCAGTCGTGGACCACGCTCTCCAGCTGGTCGTACCATCCGGTGGTGCCCACAACGATAGGCATGCCGATGTTGAAGCATTTCATGATGTTGTCCACGGCGGTGTCGGGAGTGGAGAAGTCGATGGCCACGTCGCAGTGGCGCAGGTCGTCGATTTTTTCCATCCAGTCGGCCTCGCTGTCGATGGTTACGGAGATTTCGTGTCCGCGTTCTTCGGCCACGGCAGCTATCTCTTTTCCCATTTTGCCGTAGCCAAGCAAAGCTATTTCCATAAATGTTTTGTAATGGTTCGTGGTGCAAAGATACGATTTTTTTGCGACATAGCGGTGTTATTGCACAAAGATACTGATTTGCAGCCGCTTGAAAAACAAAAAAAAGTGCAATCCCTTTTGGGAATTGCACTTTTTCGTTATGTAATCTATTATTTTAATAGAGAGAAGCAACATTAGATGCAGCCGAGTATATAATGCAGTAATAGATTATCCAGCTCACCACGGAAAGAACTATGCCTAAGATAGCCAAAACCTTTTTCTGCTTTTTAACAAGGCCTATAATGCAGAATATCAATGCTAAAGTTGTTGGTATCCAAAGCACGAATACAGACCACCAAAACCAGCAAATGAGCATTGACAGAATTGCCATAATAAAACCGGCAATTACAAGTCCGCCACCTTTTTTCGGAGCTTCTTGTACGGGAACATTAGTATTTTCTTCCATTTCTTAATCCCTGATACGTGTCGGGCGCAACTTTTGCGGGGTCCGTAAAACAACTACTTTTTTTTGATCGGATAGGGAAATCGCCGGAACCCATTTTCAATTTCCAAATCCATTTGCAAAGTTACACTTTTTATCGAGAAAAAATGTTAAAATCGCAAACATAGTTTTCAACAATCACGCACTAACAAACACTACCCTGCTATAAAACAATAAGTTACACAAAAATTATTAACATTTAAAACAATGCATTTTTCTCCCCTTTTGATTCGGGATGCATAAAAAAAGTGTTTTTCGACAAAGGGCGTGCGTTGGCCCCAGCCTCATGAAATGCACGGCAAAGGCATTTGTCATATCTTCAGGTGGCGGTTATATATATTCGTCATCCTCCCATTTCATTGGGTTGTTGACGATATAGTCGGAGATTCTTTGGTATTCGGGGTAATCACGAATTATGCGGTCGTTGTAGTTCGATTGCCATAACGGGTTGTTTCTGTTGAATTTGGGTATCGGAATGTTGTTTGAATCAATCCAATCGTCGATACTGTTGGTCGTCGCCGATTTGAACCCCGCCACAAAGGATGAAATCGATTTGGGTTGGCGTTGTAGAGACGCACGGCCGTGCGTCTCTACGGGTCGTGCGTTTCCACAATTGTCAGCATCGGAATTCATTGACAGACATTGTGTTTTGTCCAATATAACAATTGCATGCAAATGGTTAGGCATCAACACAAATTCGCCCAAAAACAATTCGGCACGCATTTCAAACGATCTGAAAAATTCGTCATACACAATACGTCCGATGTCGTTCAAAACCATTTCGCCATTTTTCAAATTGCCGAACAGCATATTTCGGCCCGCGGTAACCATTGTAATGAAATAATGCCCGTTGGCCGCATAATTCCATCCCCGCAACCGATTGGACGGTATCCGATATTTGTTCCTGAACAAATCCGACATGATTTCAATATTTCAATCGTTGTTATAGGATTTCGTTGCCTTGTTTGTTCGTCGCACGTAGAGACGCACGGCCGTGCGTCTCTACAACGTCATGCGTCTCATTATTGTTTCCGAATTCAAACAATAGCACAATCTAATTTTGTTTTTTTCATCCATCCGACACACACAACCTGTTTTTTGTTTTTTTCCCCAGAGACGCACGGCCGTGCGTCTCTACATATTTCTGCGTTCTTTTGCAAATTCATTCTGTACGCTGCTGATAAATATCCTTAAATGGTTCATAATGCAGTAATACTTTCTTGTTTTATAACGTTCTTATTCTATTTTTCGTATGTTAGAAGTGTGGTTGCTCAAGGATTATTTCAATGTTTCAATTATTGTAGCCACATCCACATCGTCCAAATTAAACCATTCTCCACGTATCCGTTGTTGGCTGTATGCAGAGTGCAATGCGGATTCAATAGCTTCGGCTATTTTACGGGTAGGATATTTCTTACATGTGAGCAATTCTATCGTGGGTTTCTCACTTTGCAATGTCTTTTCACGGTACTCTGGCTTATTGGATATTCCTATTTTATAGTAGCCATTTGATATGTCGTGCATAAGATAAACGTAACAACCCTCGAAAACATAATTGCGATGTGATTTAATGACAGTTCGTTGAGGTATTTGATAATTAGGCAACAATTTATGCAATGTTTCAAGGTAGTCTTTCACATACATTGAAATGGCTTCGTTTTTATATGGATGGCCCAAAACATCATTTGCTACTAAACGTGTTTCAGATTCATTGGCTTTATTGTATGTTATTCGATATGAAATTAGTTCAGAACCAACAAAAGCATCTAAATCCTCTTGATATAATGTGAATAATGCACGACATTTATTTTTTGAAGTACTTTTTATTACATAATCTACAACGTCTCCATTTTTAAACAAGAAAGACACACTATCACCTTTAGATAATTTATCAAAAGTATCAAAACAAAAAGATGCTTCACCGTTGACAAATTCCAATGAGAAACTTTCCCCATCTCCTATTTGAACATCTAAATGTTTCTCCCATTCAATTCTACGCTCATTCGTATATGGGTCCAACTCAATAGTGGAATTACCAGTGTAATAATAGTATGAAAATAAATCTTCTATACTCGGGAAAACCATCGCGACTCTTTTAAGAAAGACATTATTTTTCCGAGGATCTTTTATTATTGTAGTATTATAACCATTTGTACAGCAAATACGCATATCCTCACCACACTTCTCATCTAAAAGCAAATAGCCTTCATATTGAGAAACAATAGTGGAATGCTTTGTTCTCGTTTTTCCCAAAATCTGTGAAAACAACTTATTTCTTTCCACCTTAAAATCATAGGTTATATCGGCTAAAGAATCATTCTTTTTAACATAAGAAAGATTTTCCTTCTTCCATTTTATTTCAAGATTGGAAATATCGTGTATCCGCTCTAATATGTTATTTTCAAAAGATATTATTTCCATTTCTCTTATTTTAGAAACTGGGCAGTCCTCTCGGGCTGCCCAGTTTAATTGAATTCTCAGAAATTCAGATCAGCGATTTACTTCTCTTCGCTCAGCTTTTTGTAGCCTTCGTAGCGGAGTTTAGCAAACTGTTCGGTCTTGGCGAAGAGTTCCTTAGCCTCGGCGGGGAAGGTCTTCAGCAAGCTGTTGTAGCGTACTTCGCCCATGATGAAGTCTTGGAACTTGCTCCAGTCGGGTTCCTTGCTGTCGAGGTGGAAGCCGTTCTGTCCGGCCTCTTCTTCGGCGGGGTTGAAACGCCACAGGTGCCAGTAGCCGCATTCCACAGCTTTGGCCTCTTCGTGCTGCGAACGGCCCATGCCAACCTTGATACCGTGGTTGATACAAGGAGCGTAGCATATCACCAGCGAAGGTCCGTGGTAAGCTTCGGCCTCTTTGATAGCCTTGAAGTATTGAGCCTGGCTTGCGCCCATGGCCACCTGTGCCACATACACATAGCCGTAGCTCTTGGCAATCATGCCGAGGTCTTTCTTGCGCACTTTCTTACCGGAAGCGGCAAATTTGGCCACAGCACCTGCCGGGGTAGCTTTGGAGCTCTGTCCGCCGGTGTTGGAGTACACCTCGGTGTCGAGAACCAGCACGTTCACATCTTCGCCGCTGGCCAGCACGTGGTCCAGACCGCCGAATCCGATATCGTAAGCCCAGCCGTCGCCGCCGAAGATCCACTGCGATTTCTTCACAAGGTGGTCTTTCAGGTCGATGATCTGTTTGCAGTAGTCGCAACCGCATTTTGTGCAGCCGGCGATGATTTTGTCGGCCAGTTCGGCGGTCTTAACGCCGCATTCGCGGTTGTCGATCCATTCCTGGAACAGGTCTTTCAGTTTCTTGTCGCATTTCTTGCAGTTGGCTATAGCCTCGCGCATGATACGTTCCACGCGGTCGCGCATCTGGCGGGTAGCTGTTGCCATACCCAGACCGAACTCAGCGTTGTCCTCGAACAAGCTGTTGGCCCAAGCCACGCCCTTGCCGCTGCGGTAGTTCTTGCAGTAAGGAGTTGCGGGAGCCGAGCCGCCGTAGATGGAGGAGCATCCGGTAGCATTGGCCACAATCATGCGTTCGCCAAACAGCTGGGTGATGGTCTTGATATAAGGAGTCTCACCACATCCGGCGCAAGCACCGCTGAACTCGAACAGAGGCTGTGCAAACTGGCTGTTCTTTACGTTGGCGTATTTGTCGATAAGTTCGTCCTTGTAGGTAACTTTCTTCTGGCTGTATTCCCAGTTCTTGGCTTCGTCGAGCTGGCTTTCGAAAGGTTTCATCACCAGAGCTTTCTCCTTGGCGGGACATACGTCGGCGCAGTTGCCGCAGCCTGTGCAGTCCATAACGGAAACCTGCATACGGAAATGCATTCCGGCCATTTCCTTCGGCATCTTCATATCCACAGTAGCCATGCCTTTGGGAGCTTTCTTAAGCTCGGCGTCGGTCATAACCACGGGACGGATGGCAGCGTGAGGACATACCAGCGAGCACTGGTTGCACTGGATACAGTTTTTGGAGTTCCATTCGGGAACCACGGTAGCCACGCCACGTTTCTCGTAGGCGGTGGTGCCGGCGGGGAAAGTACCGTCAACAATTTCCTTGAAAGCGCTCACGGGCAGGTCGTTGCCGCACTGTGCCACCATCGGGCGCATCACTTTGTTGATGAATTCTGGATCGTTGTCGTTGTGTTCGAACACAAAATCGGTGCTGCAGTCCAGTTTAGCCCATTCGGCGGGGATTTCCACTTTAGTAATCTCGCCACCGCGGTCAACGGCTGCATAGTTCATGTTCACCACATCCTCACCTTTCTTGCCGTACGATTTCACGATGAATTTCTTCATCTGCTCAACAGCAAGGTCGTAAGGAATAACGCCGGAGATTTTGAAGAAAGCGCTCTGCAGGATGGTGTTGGTGCGGTTGCCCAGACCAATCTCGGCAGCAATCTTGGTGGCGTCGATGATGTACATGTTGATGTTGTTCATGGCCAGATATTTCTTCACGAAATCGGGAAGATGTTTCTTGGTGTCGGCCACGCTCCACGGCGAGTTGTAGAGGAAGGTACCGTTCTTTTTCAGACCGCGCAGGCAGTCGTATTTCTTCAGGTACGAAGGAACGTGAACGGCCACAAAGTCGGGAGTACCAACGAGGTAGGGAGCCAGAATGGGCTGGTCGCCGAAACGCAAGTGCGAGCAGGTGTAGCCGCCCGATTTCTTCGAGTCGTAGTCGAAATAAGCCTGGCTGTATTTGTTGGTGTTGTCACCGATAATCTTGATGGAGTTTTTGTTGGCACCCACAGTACCGTCGGCACCGAGGCCGTAGAATTTGGCTTCGAAAGTGCCCTTGGGCAGGATGGAAATTTCTTTGCCAACCTTCAAAGAACGGTGGGTTACATCGTCTTTGATACCCACGGTGAACTGGTTCATGGGTTTCTCGGCTGCAAGGTTCTTGTAAATAGCCAGAACCTGTGCGGGGGTGGTGTCTTTCGAGGAGAGACCGAAACGGCCGCCGATAATCATCGGTTGTTTCTTCACATCCTTGAAAGCCTCAACAACGTCGAGATACAGAGGATCGCCGTTGGCACCAGGTTCTTTGGTACGGTCGAGAACGCAGATTCTCTTCACGCTCTTGGGCATAACGGCCATCAGGTATTTCACGCTGAACGGACGATACAGGTGAACGCTCACCAGACCGAGTTTCTTGCCGGCTTTGTTTTCCTTGTCGATAACGGTTTTGATAACGTCGGTGATGGAGCCCATGGCAACGATGACGTCGGTAGCGTCCTTGGCACCGTAGTAGGTGAAGGGAGCGTACTCGCGGCCGGTGATTTTGCTCATCTTAGCCATATATTTGGCCACGATGTCGGGCAGAGCGTCGTAATATTTGTTCTGCAGCTCGCGGGTCTGGAAATAGATGTCGGGGTTCTGGGCTGTGCCGCGGGTTACGGGATGTTCCGGATTCAGGGCACGGTCGCGGTATTCCTTCAGAGCTTTCCAGTTGACGAGTTTCTCGACCTTGGCCTGGTCGGTGGCTTCCACTTTCTGGATTTCGTGCGATGTGCGGAAACCGTCGAAGAAGTGGAGGAAAGGCACGCGGCCTTCGATAGCTGCAAGGTGAGCCACAGGTGCGAGGTCCATAATCTCCTGCACGGAGCCGGTGGCCAGCATGGCGAAACCGGTCTGACGGGCGCTCATCACGTCGGCGTGGTCGCCGAAGATGGAGAGGGCCTGGGCTGCCAGAGCACGGGCACTAACGTGGAACACGCCCGGCAACAGCTCGCCTGCGATTTTGTACATATTGGGGATCATCAGCAGGAGTCCCTGCGATGCGGTGTAGGTGGTGGTGAGGGCGCCAGCCTGCAGCGAGCCGTGTACGGCACCGGCGGCACCGGCCTCGGATTGCATCTCGACCACTTTCACGGTCTCACCGAAAATGTTCTTTCTGCCACCAGCACTCCATTCGTCGATGTATTCGGCCATCGGCGAGGACGGGGTGATAGGATAGATGGCGGCCACTTCGCTAAACATGTAGGCCACGTGCGCAGCAGCGCAGTTACCGTCGCATGTCATGAATTGTTTTTTTTCTGCCATATTACTAAATATTTGTGTTTTAAAGTATTATTACTTCGTTGTAATTGTTTTTAAACTTGCAAATTTACATAAAAAAATTGTCATTCCCAAAGGTTTTGGAAAAATTATTTTTCATAAAGATTTATTCGCGTTTCGCTCTCACTTCATACAGCCAAACAAACCGACTATCAATAAGTGTGTTTTTTTTAGACTTCCTCTTTCTCCTACCTAAAAACACTCCCCCTATATCTGAAAAAGCAGCTCGAATTCAGAACTTTTTATTGACAGAAACGTGTTGCAAATTTCGGGGGATTCCGTATTTTTGCAAAAAAAATTTCGGGGGATTGTGGATTTTCGTAAAAAAAATTTCGGGGGATTAAAAAAAAATCGTATTTTTGCACAAATTTTCAGAACACGAAAGCAATGATATTCAAAAGGAAACTATACGACAGACTGCTCGAATGGAAAAACGAGCAAAATGGACAGACCGCCATATTGATTGAGGGTGCGCGTCGTGTCGGCAAATCCACTTTGGTGGAAAATTTTGCCAAGAGCGAATATAAGTCATTCATATTAATTGACTTTAACAAAGCATCCAAAGCCACCATTGCATTGTTTGACGATTTGTCGAATTTGGATTATCTTTTTGTTTCCTTGCAAAACACTTATAATGTCCAACTTTTCGAACGCAAATCGTTAATCGTATTCGACGAGGTTCAAAAGTGTCCTCAAGCGCGTCAGGCAATTAAATATCTGGTAGCAGATGGCAGATACGACTATATCGAGACTGGATCATTGATAAGTATCCGGAAAAACACGCAGAACATCACCATACCAAGCGAAGAAGAACGGGTAACCATGTATCCTATGGACCACGAAGAATTCCGTTGGGCACTGGGCGACAATACTTCAGTACAACTTCTTCGAATGGCGTTAAAGAAAAAAATTCCTCTTGGGGCTGCACATCGCCAAAAAATGCGAGAAATCAGATTGTATATGCTTGTCGGTGGAATGCCTCAGGCTGTCAATACATATCTGGAAACCAAAAATTTTAAAAGGGTTGACGATATGAAACGAAACATCCTCCGTCTATATGAAGAGGATTTTATAAAAATTGACCCTACGGGAAATTTAGGACAGTTGTTCACTTCCATACCATCCCAGCTGAATCGTTCGGCTGGACGCTTTGTCCCGTTCAACACAATAGGAAGTGTTTCGGAAGACAAGCAGACGGAACTTCTACAGGCATTGTCCGAAAGCAAAACCACGCTTTTCTGCCATCATTGTTCCGACCCCAATGTCGGGATGTCGCTCACAAAAGATTTGTCGCGCTATAAGATATTTTTGGCAGACACCGGCCTTTTCGTAACATTGTGTTTCTGGGACAAAACTTATACAGAAAACATTATCTATAAACAGTTGTTGAGCGACAAACTGGAGGCAAACTTGGGATATGTATATGAAAACCTTGTGGCACAAATGCTTGCCTCGTCAGGGAACCAACTTTTCTATTACACTTTTCCGAAAGATGAAAAGCACAACTACGAGATAGATTTTTTGTTGTCACGTGGCAAAAAAATAGTACCAATAGAGGTGAAGTCATCCGGCTACAAAACCCATAAATCGTTGGATGTGTTCTGTGAGAAGTTCCCCTCTCGCATAGGCGACCGCATCTTGCTCTACACAAAAGACTACCAACAAGACGGGCCGACAACCTGCCTGCCAGTGTATTATACCAGTCTGCTATAAAAACGGGGTTGAATTCGACCCCGTTATTTTGTTGCTTGGTAGATTTTTCATGCTTACTTAACTGTTAATGTCAAATACTTCTTATTGTTCAAATCCTTTTTTTCTTCACAAATACCATTCAACGATAGAGAATCTCCTATTTCAACGCCAAACTTTTCCATGGCGGTGCTATTAGAATGCCAACGGACAAAAATACCGTCACGTACAACGACAAGACTCGAATCTTCGCTAATAGCCAACGAAAAAACCACACCTGGCATACAAGGCTCTACCACACATGGCTCGGAAACAATCTCCAACACACCATCATACACACGAGGCTCTGATAGGGCACTTCCTACGCTCTCCTTTTCTGTACAACCTTGCATTGTAATAACAAGGAACGGAATGATAAACAAATTATACCCAATACTTCTCATCATAAAAAGTGTAATTGTTTCGATTTGCAAAAATACGTTTTTTTCAATATGACAATAATTTTTTCTCACGACTAACTTTTTACACAAAAATTTCTACCATTTACACAAAATACTATTTATCAATTTCGAAAAAAATCTTCCAACAAGGGACCTCGCACTAAATGCCTCCTTTCGCCATCAGCAATATCGTCACTCCCACCTGCACGGCCAAAATCATAGGCACTCCATAGCGGAACTTATTATGCTTTGTCTTGTGTCGGAACAGCCACATCGCCAACAGTGCCGCCACGCTGCCCCCGAGCACGGCAAGCCACAGCAGTGCCGCCTCCGGTATGCGCCACCGCCCTCGACGCGCTTTCCATTTGTCGAGACCGTAAACTACGAACGTCACGACATTGACGGCGACAAGATAATAAAATAAAAAAACGCCAGCATTCACATCATTCATTATTTATTTTCAACCGTATCGGCATAGTCCATCCATGATAAAGCGTTCTATACTTCCCGTTTATACAATACACCTTCCACTTGGGAATTGCCATCAACATCTTCTTGAACTCCTGCTCCAACTGTTCAATCACCGTCTCTGGAACACGTTCGCGATTGCCTTGTACCAAATGGACTTTTACTTTGGGTACATCATTCAAATGCCCAGTACTGTCTATATCAATATCATCAATTTCGACATAAATTCTATTCACGCTATCCAGTTCTCTGTAACTGTTTGCAAAATGCCTAAATGAGAATGAAAGACTATCCCAATATTCTTGTTGCAAGTCCTCAAAAGCAAATCCATCCTCCGCCACACGATTGTTAAACAGTTTAGTCTCCACCACACGTCCTCTTTCAACAGTTATATGCATTTCAGTCTCATAATTCCGTAAAAATCCACCATTAAAATAATATATCATATTTCCTTTTGCCAAACGCAAAGTGCCATTAACCCAACCAGCCACAATACGCCCTTTCACATAATACTTCTTAAACACCTTTTGCAAAACAGAATCGGGCAGTTTGTCAAATTCACAGTTTTTGTTTGCGTTTAAAAACTTAATGCTATCCAAAATAATCAACCCATCCATAATGCTCCAATAAGCGACAAAACCATCCCAGTTACCAGTGGACTCACAATATGCCCCTTGAAAACTTGCCCGCACACCAAAGTACAGCATCGTGTCCGCCCCGATTGGTCTGCCAAGAAGATACCACTCCTCACCGTCAACAAACACATAATCCGCCATTTGTCCAGTTGCTTTAACAGACAATCCGGCAAAAACGAATATCAAAACAAAGAAAAGACGTTTCATAACATCATTATTTTTTATCATTACTTCTATTTGTATTTATGTACTTTCGTCGTCATACAATCAAATCGCAAATTGTGCCGTGCGCCGCTTTAACAAGGTCGGCGGGTGCTATGCAGAACTGCAGTCCGCGCTGTCCGGCGCTGCAATACACTGTGTCGTAATCCGTCACACTCTGGTGAAAATAGGTGGGCAAAGGCTTTTTCATGCCTATGGGCGAACAGCCACCACGTATGTATCCCGTGAGGGGGAGCAGCTCTTTCACGTGTATCATCTCCGCTTTTTTGTTGCCCGTAACCTTGGCGGCTTTCTTCAGGTCCACCTCCTCGGCGCCGGGTATCACGCACACAAACAGCCCCGTGCGGTCGCCGCGCAGCACCAACGTCTTGAAAAGCCTCTCTATGGGCTGTCCCAGCTGCTCGGCGATATGCGTGGCACCGAGGTCATTCTCGTCAACCTCGTAGGGAATCAGCTGATACTCAATCTTCAGCTGGTCCAGCAGCCGTGCCGCATTGGTCTTTTTAATTCCTTTCTCCGCCATAACTTTTCTATTTTCAATTTTCAACTAATCTCCAAGTAATCCAGCGGTGGCTGAGCTTGTCGAAGCCCCGCCAACATTTCAATTTTCAACTCTCAACTTTCAAATTAATAACATAATCCAATAATTTCAACTTTCAATATTCAATTTTCAACTTTCAACTTTTCTTCGGTTCCATGTGCAGTGTTACGTGTGTCTGCGGTCCGAAACGCTCTTTCAGCCGCCGTTCTATTAGCGAGGCACATTCGTGGGCTTCGTGCAGCGACACGTTGCCGTCCATACGTATGTGCGCCTCTATGGCAATGCGGTTGCCGATACGGCGGGTGCGCAGGTTGTGGGGCTCACAAACGTCGGGACAGGTGTGGATAATGTCTTCAATCTCTTTCTCCGTCTCGGGTGGCAACGAGCTCTCTGTCAGTTCGTTCATGCTGCCGTGCAGTATGCCTACGGCCACTTTCACCAGCATCGCCCCCACCACTATGGAAGCCAGCGGGTCGAGCACCGTCCAGCGGTCGCCGAGGAGTATGGCACCGCCAATGCCTATCGTAGCGGCTATGGAACTTAGGGCGTCGCTGCGGTGATGCCATGCGTTGGCCACCACTGCCTGCGAATCCAGACGTTTGCCCGCACGTGCCGTGTATTGGTACAGGATTTCTTTCACCACTATGGAGATTAGTGCCGCCCATAGTGCCAGCTTACCCGGGGCAGGCAGCTGCTCTCCGCCGAGCCACGAGGCGAATTTCACCGCGCCCGTCACAATAATGCCGAGGGCGGCCGCCACCAACGCCAGCCCCACAAACAGCGAGGCCAGTGTCTCGTACTTGCCGTGACCGTAGTCGTGCGACTCGTCCTGCGGCTTGGCGCTGACATGCACAAAGGCAATGACGATGATGTCCGTGACGAAATCCGACAACGAATGTACCGCGTCGGCCATCATTGCGGCGCTGTGTCCCACAACGGCAGCCACAAACTTAAAAACCAGCAGCGCCAGATTCCCCGCACTGCCCACCAAAGTAACCTTGTAAATCTCTTCTTCGCGTTTCATCAGTTAAATACACATCTAAAAGACACGGAAAAAACGAAAAAAAATGCTTTTTATTTTGGAACTAACACGAATTGCCATATAATTTGTCACTAATTACTGAAAGCCAAGAATTAACGTCCAACAGCATACATACCTTTCCTATCATTTCAATTTTCAACTAAACAAGTAGTTATATTAAATCCAGCGGTGGCTGAGCTCGTCGAAGTGAAGAAACATTCTGTGAATGTTTCGATAGCGATGCGGAGAATAAAAATCAACTTTCAATTTTCAACTTTCAACTTTCAACTTTCAACTTTCAATTTTCAATTTTTCTAGACTTGCTCAGCACCAGAATCAGCACCGAGCCGAGGATCAGCGCTATTCCCACCCCCAGCCGCAGGGTGAACATGCTGCCGAACACCGCGATGCTTATCAGCACGGCAGTGGCGGGCTCGAGGGCTCCCATAATCGCCGTAGGCGTGGAACCGGCCTTGGCAATGCCGATGTTCAGGAACGTCATAGCCACTATCGTGGGCACCAAGGCAAGCATCAGCACCCAGCCGGCGGCGCTCCACGTGGGGACGGCCATCAGATGGTTTTCGGGCGACACCAGCGAGAACAACGCCGTGGTGACGGTGGCGAAAAGCATTATGTAAAACGTCATTTTGAACGGCGGCATCTTTATTCCCGTTTGATTAACGATAACGATGTACACGGCGTACGTGAGTGCCGACACCAGCACCAACGCCACCCCCAGCAGCGAGATATGTCCGTTGCCGTCGCCTTGGTACAGCAGGGTTATGCCCGCCAGACTCAGAAGTATCGAAAACACCGTGGTCAGCGTGGTGCGTTCCTTGAAAAACACCGCCATTATCACCGCCACCATCACCGGATAGGCAAAGAGTATCGTGGAGGCGATGCCCGAATCGATATGTCGAAACGAGGAATAGAGCGTCAGCGCCGAAGCCGCGAAAATCACCCCCAGCGACGCCAGAATTTTGAACTCCCGTGCCGTCAGCCGCAGCGACACCCGCTGTATCTTCAGTATCACAAACAGAATCAGCACCGCCAACGTAAAACGGTAGAAAATCACACTCGCAGCGTTCAGTCCCTCGTCGTAGAGAAACAGCGCCCCCAGCGGGTTGGTGCCGTACGCCACCGCCGCCGTTATCCCTGCGAAATATCCCTTCAGCCGTTCGTTCATATCTTTTTACATTAACTGCCTCGGAGAGGCTGAATCTCAATAACCCCGCACAAACGAAGTGCAGTGTGGGGGTGCGAAAACGCGAGAAAAATGCGTCTCGGAGAGACGCGACAAAACCGCAAACAAGATAACCCAACCTAAATCACCATAAAACACTAGCCATCAAAAACTTAAACCAAATCAAAATCTTGCGTTTCAGCCTGCAAAGTTACAACATTTCTTTCGATTTTTCACCCCCATCCAACAAAAATTCGTGGAATCGGTGGCTGAGCCTGTCGAAGCCACCACCTCCCCTCCCATCACTGTTCACTGTCCACAGATCACTAACTAATCACCAATCACTATTCACTAATCACAAAATAAATCCCCTCTTATTCCGTTATTATCGCACAACTTCATTCCAACCACGATGAAAAAAATAGAGATAATGTCGCCTGTGGGCTCGTACGAGTCGCTGATGGCCGCCATACAGGGCGGTGCCGATGCCGTTTATTTCGGCGTGGGCAACCTTAACATGCGGTCGCGCTCGGCCAACAACTTCACCCACGACGACCTCCGCCAGATTACCGACATCTGCCGCCAGCACGGCATACGCACCTACCTCACGGTGAACACCATCATCTACAACCACGAAATCGACGAGATGCACCAGCTGCTCGACCTCGCCCTACAGTGTGGCGTAAGCGCCGTAATTGCCTCCGACATGGCGGTGATAACCTACGCCAACAGCATTGGGCTGGAGGTGCATATCTCCACACAGTGCAACATCTCCAACACCGAGGCGGTGCGCTACTACTCGCGTTTTGCCGATGTGATGGTCACAGCCCGCGAGCTGCCGCTGAAACAGGTGGCGGAAATCACCGATTTCATCGAACGTAACGACATACGCGGCCCCAAGGGCGAACTCGTGGAGATAGAGGTCTTTGCCCACGGCGCACTCTGCATGGCCGTGTCGGGCAAATGCTACCTCAGCCTCGACAACTACAACCACTCCGCCAACCGCGGACAGTGCCTGCAGCTCTGCCGACGACAGTACCGTGTGCAGGACATCGAGACGGGACTCGAACTGGCCATCGACAACAAATACATAATGTCGCCCAAGGACCTTTGCACCATCTCCTTTCTGGACAAGATTGTGAAAGCCGGTGTGCGGGTGCTGAAAATCGAAGGTCGCGGACGCTCCGCCGACTATGTTAAGACCGTTACCCGCTGCTACCGCGAGGCGCTGGACGCCATCGCCGAAGGCACTTACACACAAGAGCGCATCGCGCAATGGATGGAACAGCTGAAAACCGTATATAACCGCGGTTTCTGGGACGGATACTATCTCGGCCGCACCACAGGCGAATGGACCGAACGTTACGGCTCGCAGGCCACCCAGACCAAGGAATATATAGGCAAAATCACCAACTACTACACCAATATCGGAGTGGCGGAGATAAAGATGGAAAGCGGCGAGCTGGCCGTGGGCGACAAGTTTATGATAACCGGAGCCACCACCGGCGTTTACGAAGCCACCGCCGACGAGATTCGTGTGGACCTGAAACCCGTGTCCAAGACCGTGAAAGGCGACGACTGTTCCATTGCCACCACCGAACCCATCCATCGCGGCGACAAAGTGTATAAAATCATCACCGTCCCCGACGAATTCTAGTAGAGACGATGTGCACATCGTCTCAATGGCATGCGTGTGGCGCGTAGAGACGTGCCATGGCGCGTCTCCTAAAAATTCCGCAGCACTGGCATAAAATATAATCGGATTTTCTGATATTCCGATTTTCAGATTTACAGATTTACAGAAAAAAAAGAGACGCACTGCAGTGCGTCTCAATAATTTCAATTTTCCATTCTCAATTTTCAACTCCCCACTTCTCCCCTATTATCTCTCCGCACCACTATGGGGCCTGACAATATAAACGCCCCCTTGATATGCCAATGCGTCTATCGCTATGTTAGGATACCCTTTTCGGAAGTCCCACCAAAAAACGCAATCTATTTTTCCTGACAAATCCCCCACAAACAATTCTTTCTCGATTTTGTAATTGGGTCTTTCACCCGACACCAGACACACTTTTGGAAAAACGACAGTATCCATAGTTACAGCACAAATTAGCACCCCTTTCAACCGAATGCTGTCACCTTTTCTTGTCAACTCCAACGAATTGATAGAAAAGTCCCTGTTTCCTAATATGTTTTGTTTTACGAAATATCCATCTTCCTCTACAATACCCGAATCGACACAGACCAGTTCGTATTCTTTTGTTGTTTTTTCAAACAAAGCACAAGCTCCGAACAATATTGCGGAAACCAAAAACAAAATAACATTTCTCACGACAAATCTCCTTCCTTTTTGGTAATTTTGAAAGTTCATTAAATTATTGTAGATAATGTCCACAATGGTACTGCAAAAGTACGCTTTTTTCACCAAACTTCAAAACTTTTTTAAATATAATGCGTGAAAAGGAGAAAAAGAATTCAGTATTCATCACTCAAGGGGACAGTTGGGAGTTGGTAGCGACACTTCGATTGGTCGTCGGTCGTCGAACACAGGTCATTTGACCTTTGACCTTAGACTTTTGACCAACATCCCTTCTCCCACCCAAAAAAAACATTGCGTCCTCCCTTTCGGAAAGACGCAATGAAAATTTTGTCTATGGAATTTTCTATTTCAAGAAACTCAGCAGGATACCTGCGGCAACTGCCGAACCCACAACGCCCGAAACATTGGGACCCATTGCGTGTTGCAGCAGATAGTTGGTCTTGTCGTACTCCAAGCCCACGTTGTTCGACACACGTGCACTGTCGGGCACGGCGCTAACACCAGAGTTACCGATAAGCGGGTTGATCTTGTTGCCTTCCTTCAGGAACAGGTTCATGAACTTCACAAACAGCACACCGAACATCGTGGCAACGATGAACGAGGTGGCGCCAAGGCCAAAAATAAGTATCGACTTGGGTGTGAGGAACTTGGTGGCCTGAGTGGAAGCACCCACCGTCAAACCGATAAGGATTGTAGCGATGTCGATGATGGGACCCGAGGCGGTGTTGGCCAAACGGCGGGTAACGCCGCTCTCTTTCAGCAAGTTGCCGAAGAACAGCATACCCAGCAGCGGCAAGCCCGTGGGCACCACAAAGCAGGTGAACAGCACTCCCAGTATCGGGAAGGTGATCTTCTCCAGTTTCGATACCTGACGTGGCGGTTTCATCCTAATCACACGCTCTTTCTTGGTGGTGAACAGTCGCATGATAGGCGGCTGTATCACAGGCACCAGTGCCATATACGAGTACGCCGACACCGCAATGGCGCCCATCAAGTCTGGAGCTAGTTGCGATGAGATGAAGATTGCTGTAGGACCGTCGGCACCGCCGATGATACCAATGGCACCTGCCTCGGCAGGAGTGAATCCCAATGCCAAAGAAGCCATGTAGGCGGCGAAGATACCCACCTGCGCGGCGGCTCCTATCAGCATCAGCTTGGGGTTGGAAAGCAGTGCGGAGAAATCGGTCATGGCTCCTATGCCAAGGAAAATCAATGGCGGATACCAGCCGTTCTGCACACCGTGGTAGAGGATGTTCAGCACACTGCTAGTCTCGTAGATACCCGTCTTAAGGCCCGGAAAGAAAGGTATGTTTCCTATAATCATACCGAAACCTATGGGTATGAGCAGCAGCGGCTCGAACTCTTTGGTGATGGCGAGGGTGATAAACACCAAGCCTATCAATATCATTACAAGGTGCCCTATCTCGAAATTAGCAAAAGCAGTGTAATGCAGGAACTGCATCATCTGGTTCTGCATAAAATCCATAAAGCCACCTGTGCTTTCAGCTAATGTAATCATCTTCTGTTAGTCTCCTATTGTTACTAATACATCACCTTCCATAACGGAGTCGCCCTGAGCCACTTTCACAGCAGTTACTGTGCCTGCGTAGTCCGATTCGATGCTGTTTTCCATCTTCATGGCCTCGAGCATAAGCACGCACTGGCCTGCGGTAACTTTGTCGCCGACCTTCACATTCACTTTCAGAATGGTGCCGGGCAGCGGCGAGGTTATGTTGTTCGATTTGCCCGATGTAGGCGCAGGAGCGGCCACCTTGGCTTCCACCTTGCCGGCAGTTGCCAGAGGTTTCACCTTTGGAGCGGTTTTTCTCATTTCTTTGTCAACGGTAACTTTGTAAGGGGTTCCGTTCACAGCCAACGATATGTCTTGGCCTTCCACTTCGTTTATTTCAACGTCGTAGTGGTTGCCGTTTATGGTAAATTTATAATTTTTCATCTGTTTTTTCTCTTTTAGGGGTTTGTACTATCGCCTTGTGTGTCTGATGTTGTTGAAATTGTTCTGGTTCATGTTGTAGAACTTGGCGTTCCACGGTGTCCACGGTCTCTCCACCGACTTGAAGGTGATGACGGTGTTCTCTTCATCGTGCAGCTCCTCGTTGTAGAGGTAGATGGCGGCGGCTATCACAGCGTCGATTTCACCCGAGTGGTCGATGTTTTCCATAGCGGCGTCCACATTGGCTCCCTGAGCGGCGGCAGCCTTGGCGGCACGACGTTTCTGGAAATAGGTAAGCAGACGGCCGTACTGTGTGAAGATGATTGCCAGACACATCAGCACCAGAAACACCACCGAAACGGCGGCCACGGTAAGTCCTATTCCGACAGGGTCTGCGTCGGCAATAACCTCTGCTTTTTTCGGTTTGTGGTAATTCAAAACATCAGTTTTCCACATATTAGTGTCAATCCGAAGATTCTCAATGCCATCTTTAACGTCGAATACAGCTATGGTATAACCCAGTGGATTGTCTCCTGTTATGCGCAATTTGCCCCTTTCCATCGCGAAAGCGTCACAAGAACCGGGGAAAATGTTCAATGTGTCGGGAGTTAATCTTGTCAATTTACCATTTTTCAGTTCGAGCACACGCAACATTGTTGTGTCAGAGTTTGCTGCAATGTAAACAATTTTGCCCTCAACTATGGCCACAGACTTTGGACGGAATATCAATGACAGTTCGTGAACTCCAGCTACTACGTCCACTGTGTCGGATAACCGAGTCGGTTTACCGTTGGCGTATGTAACCACATCTACGGTATTGTCCACCTCATTGACAAGCACAAACACATCATTCTGCCCATCATAAAAATGGACCTTTGTCTGTGGTTGCATAGCATCAACACCGTCGGTACGTGTGGCCTCTCCTTGGCATATCTGCCGCTGACCATCGTTCAGACTGTCTGTAATAGGATCTTTCCCTTGCTGTGTCTTTTCATCTGCGAACGAAGATGTAGCCGCAAGCAATAAGGATAATCCTACTGTCGCTATTTTAACAAATTTATTCATTACTTCAATTTTGCAATAATTAGTTAGCAATTATTTTGCGGCTTTTTCGCCTTCTTTGCAGCATTTCTTCTCGCCTTCTTTGCAGCAAGGTTTGTCGCCTTTTTCGCCTTCTTTGCAGCAGGGTTTGTCACCCTCTTTGCAGCATTTCTTGGCGCAAGCCTCTTTGCAGCCGGCGGGGCAGCCTTCGCAACCTTCAACGCAGTTGGCGCAGTTGGAAGCGGCACAAACGCTGTCCTTGCATTCGCATTTCTTAGCCTCGGCTTTGGCTTTGCAGCATTTGCAAACATCGCACTCGCAGGTGCAGTTCTCGCAAGTGCAGTTGTCGGGGGTGCAACCCTCAACGCAGGTGCATTTCTCGCTGTCGCAGCATTTCTTCACTTCTTCGGTCTGGGCATTGTTGCCACCACAGGAGGCCATTACCAATGCAAAAACTCCTACTAATCCGGAAAATATTATTTTATTCAGTTTCATGACTTTAAATTATAAATGATTCAATAAGATTATTTTGCGGCTTTTTCGCCTTCTTTGCAGCAAGGTTTCTTCTCGCCTTCTTTGCAGCAGGGCTTGTCGCCTTTTTCACCTTCTTTGCAGCAGGGTTTGTCACCCTCTTTGCAGCATTTCTTTGCGCAAGCCTCTTTGCAGTTGGGGGCACAGCCTTCGCAGCCTTCAACGCAGTTGGCGCAGTTTGCGGCGGCACATACACTGTCCTTGCATTCGCATTTCACAGCCTCTTGGCATTTGGCTTTGCAGTTGGTGCAAACGCCGCACTCGCAGGTGCAATTCTCGCAAATGCAGTTGTCGGGGGTGCAACCCTCAACGCAAGTGCATTTCTCGCTGTCGCAGCATTTCTTCACTTCTTCGGTCTGGGCATTGTTGCCACCACAGGAGGCCATAACCAATGCAAAAACTCCTACTAATCCGGAAAATATTATTTTATTCAGTTTCATATCTTTACTATTTTAAAATGTTTAATTAATTAACTATCAACTATAAACTGTAAACTATCAACTAAATTACAGCGGTATATTCGAGTGTTTCTTGGGCGGGTTGGCCTCTTTCTTGGTTATCACGGCACG
>JAEEGI010002026.1_pt1 | contig 50204 bp, 47 predicted proteins | sample 8958751 | NCBI WGS metagenome assembly JAEEGI01 (sample SAMN16246545, study PRJNA631951) | gut metagenome | biome: gut microbiome; feature: rumen; material: KS-attached | host: Bos | place: Iran: Karaj | collected 2018-10
CTCCCACAAAAGTCCCGTCGGATCAAACATGCCCTCCGGAACATCCATGGATCTGCCGCCTAAGGCTTCACCCAATAAGAACATCAACGGTGAATTATAGGAGCCTGCCGTACTCATCTGGGCACCGGTCTCTACCTTGGCAAAAGCACGAATACAGTCGGCATATTCATCATCCATACCGATGGCATCGTAGGTGCCGGCTGCCTGTTCTACCTTAGCCGTCTTGCTGTACGGGAAGTATACGGAAATACCATAGGCGTTTGTCATGGTAGATGCGGTCTGATTGTACTTCACCGCACCAAGTAATGCCTTGGCAAGTGCCTCTCCTTCCGGTGTATGCAGCCCCTTGGCAAAATCCACCAGGTCAATCTGGTCGATGCGGGAAGAGGTTGCAAATTCTCTGGCATGACTTCTGGCATCGGACACCACCTGGTAGTTATCCTGCTCAATCAAATCCTTGGTGCTACTTGCAAAAGCCTTGAAGTCATCCGGAATGGTCGCTTCCAATTCCGCCAAATCCACAACGGACAGGGTGGTCTTCTGGCCCTGACACTTGTTATTACATTCTTTTACGAAGTCATCCACGATATTCTTGCCAATCTCAATGGTTGGCATGGATGGATTCTTCGCCAATGCGGTCAGCCAGTTGGTATAATACCAACCGATGCCCGGTTCCGTCTCTTCCGATGCAATCATGTAATCCGCATGATTCGCTGCCATCAGGTCCGTCTCTACCGTTGCCATCAGGCAGGCATCAAATCCGATAAAATCGAACTTCACACCACCATCCGTTAAGGCACGATGAATACCGCTTAAGTTCATAGAGCCGGCGCTCTGGTTTTTCTCATCGTATCCGTATCCGGAGATGGAGCCACCGCCGTGATCCCAGAAGATCAGCATATTTCGATTGGCCGGATAATTCTTGCTGCAGTACTGAATAAAGGAAGACAGGTTGCTTGGGTCGGTCATAGCCTTGGTTCCGGCATTCTTCTCTAATAACTGCAAACCACCGTTTTTCACCTGATAAATCTGGTTATACTGGCTGGAGACCACGTTGTTTTTCCAACCGTTACATCCACCGGTGAATACAATGAGATTGATGTTATCCGACAGGGTTGCCTTGGTCATCTCCATCAAATCATTGGTGGCCATGCCGCTTCTGGACTCAAGGTCCGTTCCGCACATATACACCATCAGGGTAATCTGATCTGTTCCATCACCCTTGATTGTGGTATAACGCTCTCTGGCAGATGGGTCTACGGAGGTATCTAACACACCGGTATTGCGGTCTTGGCCCCACGGAGAAGAAGCACCGGTAACGCCACCTCCGCCAAGTAAGGCCGACAACAAGGTACCTGTCATATCCCCGGATGTACTCTGGGATGTACTTGTGCTTGGCGTCGTGGATAAAGGATCGCTTCCACCAAGAAGCAAGGTACTAAGTCCACCGCCTCCGCCGAAGACTAACAGTAGAATCAGGATGATTAGTTTTATCATAGAACCGCCACCGGAAGAACGATTTGGGCCACTGCCACCGCTGTTACCACCACTTCCGCCACCATGGAAACTTCCACTTCCCACCGGGCCGCTGCCTAAGCCGCTTCCTCTTCTATGAACACCGGCACCACCGCCGGTTACATGTTTTTCTCTGGATCTAGGTTGATTTGCCATTCGAACTCCCCCCTTTTGAAATCAAACTACAATAATTGTAGCATTTTGCATGATAAATGAGTAGAGGAAGCATAACGGCTATGCTATAATCGTGTGCGTGAGATAACTCACGGGAAAGAAAAAAGATTCATAGTGACTGATTCTTACTTTTTTGTGGAGGAAACCGCTGTGATTTCTACCGTTATTTTTATATTTGAGATTATTGGCACTATCGCCTTTTCCATTTCCGGAGCGATTGTGGCCATTGAGAAAAAAATGGATATCCTGGGCGTTATGATTCTAGGTCTTACCACCGGCGTAGGTGGTGGTGTATTGCGTGATATTGTCATCGGCAACACCCCGGCACAGGCCTTCGTGAATCCGATTTATTCCCTGCTGTCCATTGTTGTAGCCTTCCTTATTTTCTTACCGCCGGTACGCGAGAAAGTCATGGAAGACAACAAATACTTCCAGGGATTCCTATTATTCATGGATTCCATTGGACTTGGAATTTTTACCGTTGTTGGAATTGCAACCGCTTACGAAGCAGTTCCGGACCACGGATTGTTCCTTCTGGTATTCGTCGGAACTGTCACCGGTGTGGGCGGTGGTGCCATGCGTGACATTATGGCAGGTAACACCCCATATATTTTCGTGAAGCATTTCTATGCATGCGCTTCTATCATTGGCGCACTGGTTTGTTCCTTCATGTGGGATGCCGTAGGAATGGTGCCGGCAATGTTCTCCGGAACCGGAGTTGTGGTTGTTCTTCGTATCTTAGCAGCCACCTTCCGCTGGCAATTACCGAGAGCAGAATAATCATTGCAACATAAAAATGCCAACGGGCGAACCCGTTGGCATTTCTTTTTTACTTTTTATCCAATAGAATTATACATATTCGATACCAAATCATTTGGTGAATATGCGCCGGATGCATTATATCCGGTAGATGCATTGCTCTGGGAGCTTGCATAGAAGTTCACCAGGGATGCATTGGTCTGGATGGACTTGGCATAATTCTGAAGCACATACTTGGCAATGCCACTGTCGGAATCACCGAACTTCGCCTCATCCATACTCAGCTTACCGTCATAGGACACGCCGATTCCGATGGTTCCAAGCTCCGTTGCATTGGCGTTGGTCTTGGACATCAAGCTGTTTAGGTTGGATGCCACACCGGAATTGATGCTATTCTTCGCCGAGGTAATGGTATCGTTATAGTTCTTGATAAAATCTTTGACGGTGGAGGTAATCACATCTCCACTCTTATCAAAGAGGTCCTCTGCTAATACCGCATCAATGGAAGACTTCAAATCCTTCGCAGAGGTCTTCGTCTCATTCAAAACAGTGTTGGTATCATTCTTGGCCGCTGTTGTACTTCCGGTGGTGTAATAGGAAGCACGGCTGATTCTGGAATTCAGCTTGGATCCGAATCCCAAGGCATCCTTGGTATCGAAAAGGTTCTTTACCTTGGTGGTGTCCAAGGTTTCTAACTTCTTGGTATCCAAGGTCAACTTACCATCCTTGCCAAGGCTGATTCCGATTTCTTTTAGCTCATCGGCATGCTCTTCCACCACTTCCTTGGCAGCTGCCAGGTTCGATGAAATGGCATGATTCGTGGACTTCTTAGAATTCTCAATGGCACCGTTATATGCGGTCACGAAGTTCTTCAGCGCACTCTTTACCTCCGCCGGATCTTCATAAGATTTCTCTTTGGACAAGGTGCCAAGAGAGCTCTTCAGATTGCTCACAGAAGAATCCAACAGGGCATTGGTCTTGGTCTGCTCTGCAGACACCTTGGGATTGCGCTTCTCTTCTAATATCTGGTCGATGACATTGGATGTTTTCGCGGTAGAGGTGCCGGATAATTTTTCCGCACTGCCATAATAAGACTTCAACAGCTTCTTATAGCTTCCGCTTCGAATGGTATTATAGTCAGATAGCATTCCGCCAATTCCGCTCTGGGTGCCGAAGAGGCTGCCTACATTGATATTATTCCAACTTGTCATAGTATCACTCCTTTGAAATACATAACGGCTTCCGTGCCATAGGTTCACTAGACAATACTCCTACATACATTATAAATGGCAGTGCGGCAAATTGCAAGACAACTTTGCTTATTGTGTTGCTTTCGCATTTATTAAATGCAACTATTTTATTATTTTGAGTCTACTAATAAGGTCATTAGCCATTGTATCGTCTTGTATCAGTGTAATGCCAAAGCACTTCTTGCCAGCATCCTTTATTGAAGCTCCTATATGATAAACAGTTTTATCATCTAAAACCATAAATCTATCATGAAAAGCATTTGTCATTTTTACTTCAAGCTTTGGATACTGAGCATTAAAATTCTTTATATCTGTTTGACTAAGATTTGTTTTTGGAAAAGTATAAACCTTAACACCAACGCCCTTTTTCTTCTTTGCCAAAAGGTTCAGCGTCACTACATCAACATACCCGTCAACCAAATCAATAGATTTTGTCGCCTTTTGAATAATCGAAGCTATCAAACTAAATGCATCATATATCTGACCATCGAAAAAAATCTTTTGTTCAGATTCAGCATGGTCAGAAATATACTCAAAGACCTCATCAAATTTTTCTTCTGTCTTTTTTTGAAACTCTAGCTGTTTAAGCTCAACTGCACTGATGCGTTCAAACAACATTGCATTACTTGCCATGAAACGGCGCATTTCCACAAATGCATTCATTATCTTTATGCTTACATTTATAGCCGTTTCACTATTCAGTACTGCTGAAAGCATTGCAATTCCTTGCTCCGTGAAAACATATGGTAAATATCTACGTCCACCATACTCTTCACTTGAGGTCGCAATTTGCGACCTCAAGTTATCATATTCATCCTTTGTTAATTGAAAGCAAAAATTCTCTGGGAATCTTGCAATGTTACGCTTTACACGCTCATTTAATCGCTTTGTCTCAACTTGATACATTAAAGCCAGGTCACTATCTAACATAACCTGCTGATTTCGTATTGTATATATTTTGTTTTGAATCTCATTAGAATCTTGAATTGCTGTATTAGCTTGTAGTACAGCAGTTTTATTCTTTTCAGATGCCATATTTCTATTCTCCTACTTACATTAACTTGAGGTCGCAATTTGCGTCCTCAAGTGGCTGCGACCTCAAGATCGTTAAAATATAACACATCAGAAAAGCTTTTACAATAACGGACATTTCATTCATCGCTCATAATACTCATTTATTTTGAGTGCATCATTACCGAGTTCCAAAGGATGGCTCTATCTTTGTATTCTTCTGGTGCATTCTCTGGTAGACTTATCTCGCTATGAACTAAATCCTCTTTTGGTTCTGGCTTGTATGTGTGCCCATCATACTCGCAGTAGAGTTCTTCACGGCTGATATAACCAGTCTACCTCATCGTTTAGCTTTAGAATCTTTTGCTGTTCGGTAGCATCCATAAAGTGACTGGTGCCAAACTCTCCGGTATCCGCTACAACGAAGTCTCTATCATCAATTTTTTCAATGGAACAAAGGTATTGGACGCCATGATAGGTTGCAAGAACACTAAACATGAGCCAAAAGATAAGAAATCTTGGGAAGGCCCCACTATAAAGTGTTCCGTATGCAAAGATACGAAGCAGGTGAAAGGACGTATCCACCCCTGCGGTAAAGGACCGGATGCCCATGGTAAGCAGGCCGTTAATAAAGGCGGCAAGAACTGCCGTTAGGATAAGAATGTTTCGAAGCACCTTTGGGTGTGCCGTTAAAAAACGACGGATCCGCTTTGCGGTCTTCCGTCGTCTTAAGGTTTTATTCTCGAAATCTTTTAGTGCCATCTGTACTTCTCCTTTGGTTTGATGGCTAAACCATACACCCGAAATGGGGAAGTTCTAGGGGGAAATACTGCGTTTTAAAGAATTTGTATGCGAAAGATCATGTAAAAGCAATCAACTATTTCCTATAAACTTTTATAGCTCTAAAAATGGGGTATGCCCATTATGAAGCATACCCCGATTAAATTGCAATTTGTCTAATCCTTATACTTTCTATAATAGTAGTAGCTATCACTAACCATATTAGGCTGCTTATGATTGATAGGTGTTCTCTTTTCAAACAATTCAAATCCAGATTTTTCTGCCACTTTACTTGATGCTTGGTTTTCGCAGTCAATAGTAAGTATCAAATAATGAATATCTGAAACTAAAAAACACCAGTCGCAAAGACATTTGAGCGCTTCTGGAGCATATCCCAATCCCCTATAATCTTCATCTATAAAATATGCCATCTCAACCTCATTCAGGTTTTCTTCAATGCCCATTCCAACCATACCAATAAGCATATTATTTTCTTTTAAAACAACAGCATATCTTTTATTTTCATAAACATCTGTAGAGTCACTTTGGGTCTTGAGCCACTCGATGTATCCACTTAATCTTCCTGGAACCAAACTATTCTCTGACCAGTCCTTCATAAATCGCACTACATTTTCTTGCCATATTATTTTTCTTAGTTGGCTTTCATCATAGCTCTCAAAATCTCGAATTAACAATCTTTCTGTTTCTAAATGCATTTTTCATTCTCCTATATTTTATCTGTCAGCATTTCCGAAAATACTGGAATCTTCTCAACATATTTGTCTGATTCTGCCGATTCTATTCCTATCTTTTTAGCAAATTCATATGCAGCTTTTTTTTGATTATTCACATAAACACTATACTTTCAAGCACTTTGAAGTATAGGAAAACACTCATTTTACCACGAATTTACCACGATTGAATGAGCCTTGATATGACACTTAAATCAACATGGGAGATAGCACAAACATCTGTGTATCTCCCTTTTTTTATTTTACTTGTTAGGGCAGATGGTTTTGTATCTATCATTTTGCTCTTATCAACAGTATCGTAAATTTAGTTCTTTTCTTTCATTGCAGAGAAGGTAGCATTTACATTTGCAATATATATATCTGTTGGTATCATTGGAGCATCTAATATCATCTGTGTATCTTTAGAAATCAGACCTGTTGCTTTATATTCTGTTCCTGCCTTTTTTGCAGCTTCAAGGTAAGGTAGTGTCAAGGGTTCTGTTTCAGGGGATAAAAACAATCCTGCTTCTGCACATAAGATTGTAGCGGTATTTTCGCCAAACATACGCTTTAGTTGAAAGACCAGTCCATCAAAGTTTCCTTTTACATCGGGCAAACCACCAGAGGAAATCAACACTGTTTTTTTAGAACCATCTTCATATCCATAGTGGTGTGTACATCCATCATCCCCCAAATACATTTCTGCTGAGTTAAAGCAAACGGTTCTGTCCATGAGGGCTTTACAGTGCGAGGGAGCAGAGTAGCAATATAATGGAATTGACCATATTACTAAATCAGCTTCACGGATTTTATTAAGGACAGCGATTGCCTCATCATTTTGTACACATTTGCCATTTGTTTTCACCCAGCAGGCATAACAGGCACGACACGGATTTATGTCCAAATCAATCGTATGTACAATCTCCGCAGTCTCGTTCAGCCCCTCCATAAAAGCTCTTGTTATTTTTAATGTGGTGCTGTTCTCCTTGTATGGTGAACCATTAATAATCAATATCTTCATAAGTATTTCCTTTCTCGTCTATTTATTTTCTTTTACTTATGAAAGATACTATATCGTATAAATACTGACACCTTATGTCATGCTTTATTCATTTCATAAATTTCTTTTGCTTTTTCCGCTAACTGTGTTTTCAAATACACAGGCTCTATCACCTCAACCTGAGTACCAAATGAAAGCAATCCACCGATAAGCCACGGTTCTCTTGTCATTTCAGCCGTGACAAGCAAATATCCATCATCTTGCCTAATCACTTGGCTGCTACTAAATTCGTCATAAACACGAAAGGCTACTTCTTTGGAAAAACGAAGAACAGCTTTCCCATAAGTCTGTGACGGCATTTTCTGAACTTCCGGGAATGATGTGGGGATAAAATCCTCGTTCAAAAGTTTAATACTTAAAATCCGATTTAGCTTAAACATACGAAAGTCATGTCTTTCGGTGCAAAATGCTTTTAAATACCATGCATTTGTTTTGTAGTACAATTTTAGCGGTTGTACTTTTCTTTTGCTGTACTGACCATCGCCACTTGCATAGGAAATTTCCACAGATTTATGATGGATGACCGCCGTTTTTAGCGTTTCAAATTTTTCATTATCTTCTGTTTTGGTTTCCCACCTTGAAAAATCTACCTCAAACCATGTTTCAGAACGAGTATTAAAAAGTGCAGACAACTTTACAAGCGTAGCATCCTCATAGACATTTCCTATTACGGACAAACTTTGTAACGCTGCTAATATCTCTTGCTTTTCTTTTTCGGACAAAACGGCTTTGTCTAAAACAAAATCATTCATTAAACAAATGCCACCTTTACACCCTGTTTCCGCATAGATTGGAATACCTGCTTCGCTAAGGGCATCAATATCTCTAAAAATTGTTCTAACCGAAACCTCAAACTTTTCTGCCAACTCTGGAGCTGTGGCTTTCCCTTTATCAAGCAAATAATATACAATTTTAAATAATCGACTTTCCTGCATAAGTGACATCTCCATATATATCAGTATAAAACAAAAACCATATCACACAATGTCGTGGTTTTATTAGAAATTCAGAAAAGAGAGTATAAAAAAGCACGTACAAATCGAAACGGGATATCTATCTTTGAAACGAAAGCTATAACGCGAAACTTAGAAAAAGTCCTGTGGTATTTATGAAATAGAAAGTGAAAATGGGAGACTTTAAAAGTAAATAAAATATGTGTAAAGCTATGAAACAATAATTTACGCACCAAGGCTTTTCATTACTTTCTCTGATAATCTACTAGGATGAATGTCTTCAAATAGTTTCAAAGATTTACATTCTTCAACACTGAACCACCTCTTCAATCCGGCATAACAAATATCACCAACATGACGTATCTCCTAGTAAGATAAACCAATTGCTAGCATCCTTATGTTTAATTCCGGGAACAATGATTCTGTTTACAAAAACTATTAGATCTATAAACGCCTCCATTTAGAGGTGTTATTTATCGCTTTTTAAGATACTGTTCTCACTTAATAGATACGCTCCACACAATTCATCGATTATAGAAAGTCCTAAGAGTGCTATAATAAGTTCTGCATTTTATTACTTAAGGAGTATCATGAGTAACCATAAAATCCAGAAAAAACGCTATAAGAAGAGCGTTCTTATCTGCTAATTGTGGAACATCGTCATTTTTAGAGTATGTAATCCCCTTTTCATCTAAGATAGTTTTACAGCAGCTTTCAATTAATTCCTTTGCCATTCCTATTGCATTTATTGGATTAGATACTTGCATCTGCAACATTAAATCAATTTTTTTTGAAAGATAATCACTCGAAAAGTAATTTTTCAATGTTTCAGCTGTATTAACAATTGCTCCGCTTCCTCAATAGATACACATCTTGCAAACCTCTCCGGCCACATCATCTCGTTATAATATCTATAGGTAGTCTCCGCATTCATGTAGTTATTATCAAATGTAGAGTTGCATCCAGCTGGAACAATAACCTTATAGCCTCTATCAAAAGCAGACTTTACTGTGGCATCTATGCAGAAGTTGGTCTGGAGACCCACTATCATAAGTTCCCTTGTGCCAGTCTGCTGTAAATAAGATACAAAGTCTGGATTACCAAAGCAGCTATTCACTGTTTTGGTAAAAATACGCTCTTTTCCTATTGGCGCAACCTGATCTGCAATTTCATAGTCCTCATCACCTGCAGAGAAACCTGAACCTGGGCCATCGTCATGCTGTACATAAATGACCTCTACATCATTCTCTCGTGCTGTCTGTATCAGCCTTGTTGTGTTATCTATAAACTCCTGATAATTGTATAATCTTTCGTCTGTTATTCCTTTTTGTACATCAATAACCAGTAAAACCATTATTGCCCCCATTTCTGTAAATCAGCCACATCTACTACTTTTATTCCATTTTGCTTGAGAAGCTCAACAAACACGCCATTTCCAGGTATTAGATTTCCTGAAAAAGTCCCATCATAAATAGTATTAACACCACAGGATGGACTCCTTGATTGTAGTATCACAACAGCAGTTCATCTAGTAGTAATATTTCTACTTAAATATACTTACTATAGCGGCATTGCTCCTTAACGGTATCGCCTAAAAGAGTAATAGCCTGTTGAGGGCATAAACTTATGCAGCGATAGCACATGGTACATTTATTGCTAGAGACTGCTCTTCCATTTTTTATCTCAATATTTTCCATTGGGCATTCTCTGCTACAAAGTCCACATCCAATACAATTATCACTTATTTTTAGTTTATCTGTATATCCAGTCGTTTTATGGTAAAACCATAGCCTCTGGCCAAACAGTCCCTTTAAGTGTGAAAGAAAAGATAATCCCTCCTGTGGGTATATACCTTGTTGTATTTGTTCAGCAATTTGTTCTATACGAGCATCCGCAGCTTTAACAATTGCCTTGTTTTCTTCAATACTCTTTTTTAATAGTTTACTGTCACAAACAGAATCCGGCATTTTTATTTGCACTCCACCAAGTATTACTGCTCCATATTTCTTTAGTAATCTTGCTGTGCATCCAGTTCCATCACCACTGAACAAACCCATTGTATTAATGCAAAATACTTTTTTACCTCTCCAAATATCATTATTCTTTTTTATAAAATCCCTTACCATAAAGGGTGCATTAGAAAACTGTGTAGGATATCCTAGAATAATTGTCTCCTCATTCACCAATAAACCCATTATCTGGGGATTCTCTAGCGGAATACATTGTGCCTCATTGTCGAGTAAATTCACCAACATCTCCACACAGTGCTTCGTATTTCCGGTACCACTCAGATATACTCCAAGCATTTTCTTACTCCTTTATTTATTCAAATCTATTTCTATTATTGAATCCAAAAATTCTTTTACGTCAGCACCAAATTCTTCTGGATTAGCCTGATGTGCATCATGGCCACACCCATCAATCACATACATCTGCTTCTGTGGAGCTGTTATTGCCTCATAGTATTCCGCAGTCTTATCAGTAGGACAAACCCAATCGTCTGCGCCTGAGACAAAACAAACTGGAACTTCATAAACTAATGAATCATCATATGAATTAAAGGTCATCAGCGTATCATACAAAGGTTTGTTTAGCTCTACAAAACTATCAACATCTCCAAGCTGTTTTGAAAACCATTTCAAATCATCCATGTTTGTATAAGGTGAAAACCAGGCTAATGTTACCTGGCCTGACTCATTTTCTACAGGATGATATTTAGATGTGTAACCTCTCAAAGTAAGAAGTGTTGGAATGCAAGGATTAGCACTAAATTCCTTGAAAGCATTATCCATATCTGTTGTGTCATCGCCTGCTTGCTCTGCCTTAGCAACAGCATCATGATAACTATATATATCAGCATCTTCTAACGAAACAAGCTGGCCTATTCCTATATACGCTTGCACCTTTTCAGGATGCTGCTTTGCATAGGTGCTTCCTAAAGTAGTACCATAGGAATGACCCATGACTATTACTTTATCCTGACCAAATCTATCACAAGCATAAGTAACAAGGGCATCTAAATCGTCCAATGCCTGATCAAATGAAACAGTCTCATTGTTTGGGTCATTTTCCTGATTTTTGAAATAAGTTCTTCCACAACCTCGTTGGTCCCAACCAATAAAGGTATATTCATCTGTAAGATAATCTGAAAATGAATATGTCATAAAAGTATCTGGACCTGCGGGGCCACCATGTAAATAGATAATCACAGGATTTGTGGCGTCCTGTCCCATCATCATTACATACTGCTCCTGACCATTTATGTCTATGTAAGTTGTTTCATTAACACCGTCTTTATATAATCTCTTGTAATGCAAATAGTTAAGTCCTCTGAGCACTACTGTAGCAATGATAAAAAGAATAATGATTGCAACAATAATTATTCCGATTATTTTTAGTATTCTTAATGGTATATTTTTCCTTGTTTTCATAGCTCTCCTATATCTCCACAAACCTAGGTTGTCTTCGTTGTCTTGCATCTGGATTTTCATCTGCATAGCCCACTGTTATAATTCCAGTTACATAATCTTTATCAGTTAATCCTAGTAAATTTCTCATTTCATCCTGCTCATACCAACCTGTCCACCATGTAGCTAATCCCATATGTTGTGCCTGTAATCTCATAAAGAAAACATTTAAATCCATCCTTCCGTAATGACAAAACCCTCTTCCTCCAGCCTTTCATAGGCCTTCTTCACGATAAGAGAGCTTATCCGAAGTTCCCCGGAAAGAGCTCTTACAGAGGGGAGTACTTCGTTCTCCTTAAGTTTGCCGCTTATGATCATGTTCTTGATCTGAGCCATAAGTTGCTCGTAAATCGGCACCATTGAGGAATTGTTTAAAATAATATGCATATCGTCCTCTCCGGCAAACAGTATATAACAGCATAAAACTGTTGTCAACTGTTATACGCTGTTTATTAAAGAGTTAATAGCTTATTTCCTAACTAATAGTTACAAGATGGATAATCCACGAAAGGCAATTTATGCGAGTATGATAACGGCAAATGGAAGCCAAACCATCCGGTGTGCGCTACCCTTTTGGAACATGTAAAGATGTATTATGGCGCATAACTATAAATCCAAAATGAAAAGCAAAAAGATGATTATTAGCCTTATATTGGGAGACCCATTAAATAACCAAAAAGACCTAGCACTAAAAAAACAGGAGAAAATCCAAATATATACGGACTTTATCCTGTTTTTTTATTGCCTATAAAGCTTTTTTTAATCTATTCTTCGTTTTCAATCGTAAAGAAGCGTACACTCTCGTTAATGGTATCTGCCGCATTGGCAACGGAAGAAGCCGCAGTAGATACGGTATCACTGGATTCTGCTACATTTCTGGAGCTTTCTGTAAGCTGATTTACCGTAGCAGTAATCTCCTGGCTGGTTGCAGACTGCTCTTCCGATACACTGGCCATGTTTGCCGCCACATCGTTTACGGTTCCCATACGTTCTGCCATGTTGGATAAGGTATTTGCCGCCTCACCAAGGGCACTTGTTATGGTCTGGAAGGTAACAGCCGCATTATCTACCGCGTCAGAGCTTTCTAAAATCATCTTGGTATTAGATTCAGAACGTTCTGCAAGATCACGAACCTTTGTAGTCATTCCCTCAATAATCTCTGCTATCTTCTTCGTCGCATCCGCACTATCATTCGCAAGCTGTCCAATCTCGGAGGCTACTACTGCAAATCCACGGCCATACTCACCAGCTCTAGCTGCCTCGATGGATGCATTTAAGGATAACAGGTTTGTCTGGGATGCAATGCCGTTGATCATATCGATAATCTGATTAATCTGAGTTGCAGCCTCATCTACTTCCTGTACTGCGGCATTCATATCATTCATGGAAGTAACCACATCTTCCATACCGTTTCTTACGTTTGTCATATCAGCGGCGCCTGCGTTGGCTTTATCCACAAGATCTAACATGCTGCCTTCAATCTGATGTTCTGACTCCGTTAAGTCTGATACAGTCATAGCAAGAGAAGTGGCATTCTCCGCTACCTCTGTTACAGATTCAGCCATGCTTTCCATGTTGGCAAGAATGGTCTCCATGGAATTGGACTGTTCCTTTGCCTCGGTGTTAAGAACGACAGCAGTATCTTTCGAACGCTTAGAATGCATCTCAAGGTTTTCGGAAATGCTTTGAATATCACTAATGATGCGACGCATATTGTCGATGAAGTGATTCATAGATGTATTCATGTATGCAATCTCATCATTTCCCTTGGTTTCCACCTCAACGGTAAAGTCACCTTGGCTAATACGCTCAATATTTTCTGTAAGGGCAGATACCGGCTTTCGAATCATACGGTATAACGTTACGTTAAAGAGTACTGCAAGCAATACCATAAGCCCTATCACAACACCAAGGATGACTGCCACCATGACATAAACACTTGCTAACACATCGGATGCATTGGCATAATCAATGACTCTCCAGTCAGTTCCGTCTACGGTACTCATTACCGCGTAGTAAGTGCCATCATTGGTTTTTACCTTAATGACGTTTCCATCTTCGGTTCCAAGTTTCTTTCCAATAGCGGTATATAATGCATCCTTGGTCTCATCAATGTTCTTTCCATTCCATTCTGCGGTTGGATTACTAAGGATTAAACCCTGAGAAGTAACCATAATCGCATGTCCGCTACCATAAATGGAAACACCGTTTAAGTACTCCTGCGCCGTTGCCATCATAAGGTCTGCGGCAATAACACCCTCTCGACCATCCTTTAAGTGCACATGGCGCATTACCGTTGTACACAAATCTCCGGTACTAGAATCAAAGTATGGTACATCGTAGTAATAATAATACTTATCGGTGTATCCCATAGCCTCTTTGTACCATGGCTTCTCACGGATATCCATTCCCGGATCCCATCCGGTATGCTCAATAAAGACACCATCATTTAAAGCTAAATATGCGCCGGTCGGTATTAACTCGTAACGACCTACGGACTGCTCCAAAAAGGTGCGAAGCTCTGCATCATCCTCAAAAGGCTGAACCTCAATGGAATCTGCTATTGCATTTAAATAATAAAAAGTGGAATTCATCTGACGGTTAACTTCACCCGCATCGGATGAAACGTTTTGTTCCAAAGAAGTGTAAAGAAGCTCTCGAATCAGCTTCGAACCGAAAATTCCGGTAATTGCTACAACCAAAAGAATGCCAAGCGCTACAATCGGCAAAAAGATACTGATTAGCTTCGTGCTAAGTCGCTTTACCTTTCGGTTTTCTGTTGTTTCATTCATGTTTTGTACCTCCAGCAAAAAAATCAAGTATTCCCCACACCCCACACGGAAACCAAATCTATCACTTTCGTTTCCATTTTGCAAATAAAAAGTTTAAGAAGCAGTCTACTGACTGCTTCCCTTACATTCTATTGCTCATGAACTCACAATAAATCTCTCTTATATTCGGCGGTTTTTAACGAGCAAATCAAACGGTCAGACTCCAACAGAATTTCTAGTATATTCGCGTTTGTTTCAAAGGTATTTTCAGGAGCAACTGGATATCTGCCGCCTGCTCGTCTTGCGCTTTATAAGCGCTGTTTTAAAAGTTATCCCGCTTTACCAAAGCATCGTCTTTTCTGACGACAAATCAGTACTATAGTTGTTTTAAATATTTTTTGCAAGCACTTTCTGTGTGCAAAAAGTTTTTTGCTTCATTTTTGAAGTCATAAAAAGAAAGCTCCTCATAAAGAGGAGCTTTTTCCTTTGTGTCTATTATGCGTCCTTAGAATGTCTCTCACCAATCTGGAACTCATCGCTATGCTCGAACATGTACTGTACGGTCATAGGATCAGAACCGGTCAACTTCTTGAAGTCATCGGTATGAACATCCATCTTGCCTTCACGAATTGCCTGTGCGAAGGTAACCATTCCGTCGGAAGAGAATGGAGCTTCGGAACCCTTCTGGAATACACCATCGGTAGTTCTCGGAACACCCATGGCATCGAATACCTGGTAGTTCTCTTCATCGGTCAATTCCTTGTATGTAACATGGTTGCCGGTAGCCTTGTTACCAATCTCGATAAACTGGGTAATGGTCATCAGCTCCGGTCCGTTAATATCTAAGGTTGCATGGTCATACTCAGCACCTCTGTACAGTGCGTAAGCAACCGCCTTCGCACAATCCTTACGGGAAATATAAGCCATCTTACCATCGCCCTGGCTGTTCTTTAAGACACCGTCACCCTTCACATAAGTGAAGTAGTTGGTGATCATTGCCTCTGCATACTGAGAGTTACGAAGGAAAATGTAATCCAAACCAACTTCCTTCACATAGTTCTCAGTATAGATATGATCCTTCTTCTCAACGGAAGGATTGGTCTCATCTCCTGCATTTACAAGAGAAGTATAAATAATCTGTTTTACCCCTGCTGCCTTGGCTGCATCAACAACGTTCTTCTGTGCGTTCTGACGCTTCGGTCCAACGAACGGCATAGAAATCAATGCCAATCGCTCAGCACCTGCAAATGCTTCCTCTAAGCCTTCGTAGTTGTTGAAGTTCGCCTGGCGTGTCTCAACGCCCTGTGCTGCGAAAACATCCAATGCTTCCTGGGAATAGCCGACAAAGATTAAATCCTTCTTGTCTGCTAATGTCAGAAGCACTCTTGCTGCCTCAGATCCAAGATTTCCGTCAACACCTGTTAATAATAACTTTCCCATGGTTACCTCCTTCGGGGTTATCCCCTTATTCATTGTTAACTCCATGATAGTTAAAAAATTATCAAGCGTCCAATTCAAAAATCGAATCACTGATTGCAAAATCAAATCATATCCAAGAAAGCCTGCAAGGTCGGATTCGGATTATCTTTATTATATCCTGCTGCAACGATATATCGGTGCCTACTGTGTTCAATCGGAATTAATCGGATTGCATCCCCATACTCTTCGATGCTTTGGGTCTCCGGTGCAAATCCGATATAACCTTCCGTAATGATAGAAAACATCTCCGTCTCAATATCTTCTACGGTTTTCTCAATCATGGGCTCGAACCCGTCTTCCTTCGCCCGGTCCACCATTTTGTCATAGAGATTACCGATGACGTTCTTACTGAGCATAATCAACGGATATTTATACAAGTCTGCCGTAGAAATCTTATCCTCATTATACAATGGATGGCCCTTCCCCACCATGGCACAATAATCTCCTTGTTGCAAAATCTTATAACGCATCTGTGCATTCTCCACGAACTCTGTGGAAAAAGAGACCACAATATCGCACAGGCCATGGGCGAGATAATCTGCCGTATCTTTTAGCCGGATTTTGTTCAGTTGCAATTCCGCTGTAGGATACGCCTCTTTAAAGGCCGGCATATAAGGAAGCAACGCCTGGATATCGGTCGGCGAACAATATGCAATCTTTAGCGGCGGCAGCGCATTGGACTTAATAAGAGACATATTCTCCAAGGTCTTTTCGTACTGCCGATACAGGCTCTTGCACTCTTCATAGAAGACCTCGCCCGCCTTCGTCGGCTCAATCGGAGTCACATTCCGATTAAAAAACTGCAGCTGAAACTGCTTCTCCAAAGAGCCGATAAACTGACTCAATGCTGCTTGGGAGATAAAGTTCCGCTTGGCCGTCTCCGTAAAGTTCCTGCACTCATATAAATCAATGTAGTATTTTAGCTTTTCAATATGCATGAGTAGACTCCCGTACTACTTACAGTGTGCGTCATTAATCTCCTTCACCTTATCGCGGCGGCGTACATACTTCTCAGCTGTCAGGGCATCTGTGTGCATCCAGGTCTTCACAATTTCCATAGCAAGAAGCTCTCCGATTAACTTACCGCCAAGGCACAACACATTGGCATCGTTATGTTCTCTGGATAACTGCGCACAGAACGGATCCTGGCAGACACAGGCATAGATACCATTGATTTTGTTGGCAATCATAGCACTGCCGTAACCCACGCCATCCACGAAGATTCCCCGGTCGCACTCTCCGCTTCCTACCGCCTTAGCTGCCGGATAAACAAAGTCCGACAAGTCACAGGCTTCCTCATCGTAAGTTCCAAAATCTACCACCTCATGTCCCTCGGACTCTAAATATTTTTTAATCTCATTTTTCAACTTTGTTCCTGCATGATCGTTCGCCATTGCAATCTTCATCAACGTTACCTCCTTTATCGTGCGTATCCGCATCCATTTTTCTCCGGTCCTTCGATTCCGGACTCATAATTGGCACGAAATGCCATATTAATCTCCTGAATTTCCTTTTTCCCGTCGATGTAATCCTGATACATCTCAATCAAGCCGGCTGCACACCCATCGCAGGAACCACTGATGTTCCCGATGGATTCTGCAACAATCTGCTCACGCTGTTCCCTGGTTGTGTCTTTAATCAAAATTGAATCCATATTATTTCACCTTCCTCAGCTTCTATTATAATATTTAGCATTCAATAAAACACCACAACATTCCCCAAATATACATTCGGGATTGTCTTTGCCAAAATACGAAACTAAAATATAGGTATGAAAGAGGTGATGGTATGACGTTAACTTGCCCTTGCTGTAAAAGAAAAATCGAAGTAGATGAAAAAGAACTCTTACACCGATACAAGAATCGCTTTGTGCCAATTTTCTGTACCTACGAATGTGAGATTCGCTACTCATCAAAGTAAATAGTCCATAAACAAAAACTCCCGACGCAAACGCGCCGGGAGTTTTCAAATGACTCACTAACTCCGTCCCCGGGGTTCATTTTTGTTCACCAGTTTTTGGTGATTCTGAAGCCACGGTACGAACTGTTCCTTATAGAGAATATTGATAATAGCTGCAAACGGAATTGCAAGTAAGATGCCCGGTACGCCGAACATCTGGCCACCAAGGATGATGGCAATCAAAGTCCACACTGCCGGGATTCCGAAGGAACCGCCGAAGAGTCGTGGCTTGATAATGTATCCGTCCACTGTCTGAATAACAACGGTAATGATAATGAACCACAGTGCATGAATCGGATTGTTCAACAGCAGGATCAACGCACCCACTGCGCCACCTACCATCGGTCCGAAGGTCGGCAGCAAATTCGTAACACCAACCACTACGGAAATCAACGGAATGAACGGCATACCGAAGATTGCCATAACAATGGCATTGATGACACCGACAATGAGTCCTTCCAGCAGATCATAACCGATGAACTGGATGAAGATATCATTGACGCGCTTCCAGAATGCATTGTGAATCTTCAACTGCTCTGCCGGAATGAAGCCCTTGCGGATTTCATAAATGCCATCCAACAGATACTGCTTGCTTAATAAAATATAGATTCCGATAATGAATCCAATCACCAGGTTGAAGAGGGACTTACCGATATTGGTAGACGCGGATAAAATATTACCGGAATTGGCCGTTACATAAGAACCAATCTTATGCAGTGCCGTCTCTGTATACTCTACCAGCATATCTTCGTCTAATCCCAGATTCGGATATACCTTATTCAAATGCGCAATGAAATGCTCAATGTTGTCGGCATACACATCCACGTTGGCAGCAATTCCCATGATACTGCTAATCAAGGATGGTACCAGCATTGCAAAAAAGAGACCAATCAACAGCAACACCACCAGCAAGGCAAATACCACTGCCAAGGTTCTGCGCAACTTCTCCCGCTTCATCTTGCCGAGCACCCGAAACTCGAAGAACTTCGCCAAGGGATCCAGCAGATACGCAATAATAATGCCCACCGTAATCGGCGCAATGACACGGGTCACTACCCCGAATGCACCGGCGAACATATACAAATGGGTCATAAGCAAATAGAACAGAATGCCCGCGCATACCACAAACAGATTCGCAAACCAACGTTTTTCCAGTAACTCTTGCAGCTTCTTCATACCGTCACCTCATCCTATAGATATCCGTACATTCCACGTATGCTGACTTCACCGGAATTCAAGGCCTCCATAGTTCCGTCCTCATACTTTACCTGAATGGAAAAATCCTGATTGATTCCAAGCACCACAGCATGTCGCGGTGTGTGTGCCGCATCCTTGCCCACTTCCTCCGGTGTGGCCGGCGCTACCGGAATCACAGAGACTTCCTTGGCTGTCATCTTGCAACGCTTCTGGTATTCTTCCAGATACCGTCCGCTCTCTGTAGGCCATGCATCGTACATGGCATCCAGCTCTTCAATCAGCGCTGCTGCCAACTTCGCTCTGGAAAATCCCTGACCGGTTGCAATGCGAAGTGAAGTCGCCTTATCCCGCAAATCCTTCGGGAAATCCCCTTCCGCTTCATTCACATTGATCCCGATTCCGATAATAATACTCTGGATGCGACCGGTCTCCGATTCCAAGGACATTTCTGTCAGGATTCCGCTCACTTTTTTGTGGTCTAAGATAATGTCATTGACCCACTTAATCTCCGGGCTTACGTCACAGGCCCGCTCTATAGCACGGCAAACAGCAACCGCTGTCCATGCCGTAATGGTGGTGGCGTCCTGTGGCGCCACCTTCGGCTTCATAAGATAAGATAAATAAATTCCCGTATCCTTGGGTGATTCAAATGTTCGTCCTAATCTCCCGCGCCCCGCTGTCTGCTCGTTGGCCACAGCCACTGTTCGATCTGACGCCTCATAGGCGATTCCGTGCAGATACAGATTGGTGGACGGTGTGGTCTCTAAACAAACCACCTGCTTCATGCGCTTCTCCCCAAGATATGATTGCATCTCTCCAGCCGTCAAATGATCCGGGCCCTCAACCAATATATACCCCTTATTGGTAACCGAATCGATGGTGTAACCCTCACTCCGCAGAGACTTCACCGCCTTATTGATGGCTGCTCGAGATATCCCCAACTCCTTACTAATCACTTCACCGGATACGTAATCCTTGGCATTTTTTAAAATGGATACTACGCTGTCTTTTGTCATAATACGCACCTCGTCAACTACCCCTATTGTAGTAGTTCACAATCCATTCCGTCAATTAATTCATGTCTTCGAGGCGACCGTGTTTTTCATAATTGGTCAGGCGGCTGATGTGATTTAGCTCATCCACAAAAACCACCTTTGGCTTATGCTCTGCCACTTCGGATTCATTCAGTCTTGCGTAGCACATGATGATAACATGGTCTCCCACCTGTACCTGACGTGCTGCCGCACCGTTTAAGCAAATCATTCCGCTTCCCGGCTCACCGGCAATGGTGTAGGTCTCAAATCGATTGCCGTTCTCTACGTCTACGATTTGTACCATCTCATATTCTAAGATGCCGGCCGCTTCCAACAATTCGGTATCCACGGTGATACTGCCTACGTAATCCAGGGCCGCCTGGGTTACGACGGCACGATGGATTTTTCCTTTTAACATTGTAAGTTCCATAAACTTCCTCTTTTTACTCCACAATAAAATTATCAATCAGACGGGTCTTACCGATGTAGACAGCCACTGCCACCAATACCTGATCCGGTACAACGGTCTGTGGCTGCAATTCGTTCCAGTCCACCAGTTCCACATAATCGATGCGTGCAAGGGGCTCTGCCTCGATTTCAGCGGTAATGGCTGCTACTACCTTGGAAGCGTCCTTCTCGCCGGAACGAACCAGCTCTTCGCCCTTGGTTAATGCGCGATGCAATACCACTGCGGCCTTGCGCTCCTCGGCAGACAGATAGGTATTACGGGAGCTCTTCGCCAATCCGTCTTCCTCACGGATGATTGGGCAGCCCACAATCTCAATATTGTAATCCAAGTCTCTTGCCATACGGCGAACGATAGCCAACTGCTGGGCATCCTTCTGACCGAAATATGCACGGTCTGCCTGGGACAACATAAAAAGCTTGGTTACTACGGTACATACGCCGTTGAAGTGAATCGGACGGCTCTTACCGCAGAGATTCTCGGAGAGAACATTCACCCCTACATAAGAATGGAAATTCTCTGCATACATCTCTTCCGGTTCCGGATGAAAAATCAGGTCTGCTCCCAACTCTTCACACAACTTGCAATCTGCCTCGAAATCTCTTGGGTAAGTTGCCAAGTCTTCCTTCGGTCCGAACTGAATCGGGTTCACGAAATCCGATACGATAACCCGGTCGTTCTCTTTTCTGGCCCGGGCGATTAAGCTGCCGTGTCCTTCATGGAGATATCCCATGGTTGGTACCAATCCAATGGTAAGGCCCTGTGCCTTCCATGCTTTTACCTGTTCTCTTACTTCCTGCTTGGTTGTGGTTCTTAACATGCCTGATCCATTCCCTTTCTTACTTCATCCATAACTTCCTCGGAAATCTTGAAGGTATGCTCCTCTGCCGGATACGTACCGTTCTTTACTTCCTCATCATATGCTGCAAATGCACTGCGCATAGTCTCACCAATCTCAGCAAAATGCTTTACGAACTTTGGCTTCATACCGGAGAACATGCCAAGCATATCCTGGTATACCAATACCTGACCGTCGCATCCGGCACCTGCACCGATTCCGATGGTCGGGATATCCAAAATCTCTGTAATATAGCTGGCAAGTGCAGCCGGAACACACTCTAATACCACCATGAATGCGCCTGCTTCCTGCACTGCCAATGCATCCTCTACCACCTGACGGGCACGAGCCGCATCCTTACCCTGTACCTTGAATCCACCGAATGCATTGATAGACTGCGGCGTTAATCCGATATGTGCACATACCGGAATATCTGCTTTAACAATGGCACGAATCTGCTCACAAACCGTTGCGCCGCCTTCCAACTTCACTGCCTGGGCATGGCCCTCTTTTACCAAGCGACCGGCATTCACCACTGCATCGTAGGTGCTGGTCTGGTAAGACAAGAACGGCATGTCCGCTACCAGGAAGGTATCCTTCAGTCCACGGGATACTGCTCTGGTATGGTGAATCATATCCTCCATGGTGACCGGAAGGGTATCATCATATCCAAGCATGGTCATGCCAAGAGAATCCCCAATCAATACGGCGTTGACTCCGGCCTGCTCTACCAAACAAGCAGTGGTGTAGTCGTAACAGGTCAGCATGCTAATCTTACTGCCTTCTTCTTTTTGCTTGTGCAATGTGGTTACTGTGTTTTTCATTTCTTAAGTTTCCTCCTCATACAGAAGCTTTACTAAATTGATGTCATCCAATGTTGGATTTTTTGCCCGTGCCAGCTGTAATACTTCCTTGGATAGCAGACGGTAAATCTCTCTGGTATCCCCGGGAAACGCCTGCAGATGCCCGGCCACGGTGCCGGCATCTCCTCGCTGAATGGGGCCGGTAAGCGCACTCACCAGCGGATTCTCCTTGGCATGAACCGCATTCATAAGATTTCCTTCGGCCAATGACAGAATCGCTGCATCGGCTCCCTCTTCGGAAAAGCCTGCTGCCACCAGTTCCTTTTTGGCTACCGATAAAAGACCAAGCATCAAATTGCTTGCCATAACCGCAGCACCGTGATAAGCCACCTTGGACTCCCCGGAAATCTCTTCCACACGAAGATCCAACTCCCGCAGTAACTGCAGCATAGCTTCCTTATGTCCCGGGCAGTTTTCCTTGCCTTCCAATGTAAAAATGCTGTTGGGTAAATATTGGTATGACTCATAGCGACTGCTAATCGCCACAAACGGATGAACGGAAAAAGCGGATGCACCCCACTTCTCTATTCCTTCAAAGACTGCAGTGGACAGAGCGCCACTACAATGACATATGATTTTATCGACAAGTAAATTCGGATTCAGACTGTGATACACGGACGCAATTGCTCCATCCGGCACCGTCAGAAACAACACATCACTTACTTCCAACAATTGATTGATATCGTCAAAATAAGTTGTGCCTACAAACTCGGCCGCTTCCATGGCCGACTTACGACTGCGACTGTAAAAGCCGCTTACGCATTTTCCGCGCTGGGCCAGTAGCTTCGCAATACTGCAGCCTACTTTGCCTGCGCCTACAAATCCAATGTTCATAAAATCACCTCCTCAAGCTGAAGAAGTGATGTATGGTCTTGTTCCACTTCCGGGATACAAGCCGATAAAAAAACGAAAAAATAAAAAGAGCGGTACAGCTTCTTTCGAATGCCATCCGCTCTTTAATATATCATTTGAAAAATAGAATGTAAACGCCGTATTTAGTCCTTTGGTCTCATATAAAATGCTCCCCGCAACTGTTCCGTGCGGATGACATTCACAAACGCTTTGTCATCGATGTTATCGATAATTTTCAGCACCTTGTTGATTTCCTCTGCATTGATGACGGTGTAGAGCATCTTACGAGGAGTGCCCTGATAGGTTCCCTGGGCATCCAAGGTGGTGGCTCCGTGCTTCGTCTTCTTATATAATGCTCTTGCAATCTCATCCGGATACTCCGTTACGATAAAGAGCGTAGTCTTCTTGTAATGCATGTATCTGGCATTCAGAATCTGGGTGGTTACGAACTGAAAAATAATGGAATACAGCGCCTTATCCCATCCGAAGAGGAAACCATCCACTACCAGGATACATCCGTTAAACATCAACACATAATTCCAGGCATCAATATGGAACTTCTCCGATACGTAGATGGAGATAAAATCCGTTCCGCCACTGGTGGCTCCCGCCATCAAGCACAACATAATGGCGGTACCGTTGATCATTCCACCGAAGATACTAATCAGAAGAATGTCCTGGGTAATCACATAGCTTGGGATCAAGTCCGTAAGCACTGCCACAGTACCAATGGTAACGCAGGAAAAAATCGTAAACTTCTTACCAATCTTTCGATAACTTAAGATAATCGGGAACAGATTGGCTAAGATATACACCGGACCATATGGCATGTTGTAATGAAAAAAGGTCCGACTGATGGACTGAATCAACAATGTCATTCCGGCAAATCCACCCGGCAGTAATCCTCCCGTATGCACAAAGGTATTATAGTTAATGGACATCATGACGCCGGCAAGCACACACAATACTATTCGTTTTCCATCGCTTTTTACTGTTTGAATCAATACTCTTCCCTTTTGTATTCCTAACGGAATACCCTATCTAAATAATCAAAATGCAAAACAATCATACCGGATTGCCTTACCGCTTACGCTATATCCGGGCTTTGCCCCGGCCAAAAACGGTCCCTTTAAAGGACGTTTTACTATTAATTTCTTAGGAGCCGCTTCTCTTGCCGCAGCAAAGAGTGTATCCTCATCATCACATGGTCGCTCCAACTGTTGTAAGAGTTGGAACTTCTTCTTAATTAAACCACTCTTCTGGCGTTCCGGAAACATCGGATCCAAATAAATCACATCTGCCCGCTCTGACAAATTTCGAATTCCTGTGATGCTATCTCCCGGAACTAATTCCATCCGACCGACAATCTCTCCAATCTCGGGATCTTGCGCTCCCCGTCGCAGGCTATCCGCCAGCAGCGTTGCGATGACCGGATTATATTCGAAGAGCTTCACCCGAAATCCTGCAGCCGCCAAGAGCATGGAATCTTCTCCCATTCCTGCGGTGGCATCCACAGCCAAGGGTTCTCCCTGGAAGTTCTTCGGCTTGGCCGCCTTAATCAGCATCTCCTGTCCTAAGCGCTTGATGCGGGGAAGCATGGTGGTTAGATCTCCATGCATCTGCAGTGCGCCGCATTCTAGGGATACCAATTCCGGAGTATAGTGTAATACCAACGCCTCCGATGGAATCTCAGATGCATCCCGCACCACCGTCACATCATACTGTGCACGAATGTCCTCGATATCCGCTTCTTCATTATCAAAAAAAATATACATGATTTGCTTTATTCTTTCTATAGAAATTTCTGTTTCCTTTGTGAAAAATATCTTACGAAAACGTTTGACATAGAAATCATATTATGATATTTTATCAAAGTCAATTTTATAAAATTTTTTGTAGTATGTAACTTTAAGTAGGCATGAACGACACAAAACACAAGGGGTGTTTTGTCTGTTTGCGTCTATTTTTTTTGCGTAAACACGGCAAGGGCCTCTAAGAAATCTAAGGAGGTTTATTGTGAAAGATAAGATTTTTAGTGTTTTGCAGCGAATTGGACGAAGCTTTATGCTTCCAATCGCACTTCTGCCGGTAGCAGGATTGCTGCTGGGATTTGGTGGATCATTCACCAATACTACAATGTTGGAGACCTATCATTTATTAGATGCTATGGGTCCTGGAACCATCTGGTACGGCTTATTCACCGTAATGAGCAAGGCCGGTGACATTGTATTCGGTAACTTGCCGGTTATCTTCGCCATGGGCGTTGCAATCGGTATGGCAAACAAAGAGAAGGAAGTTGCAGCTCTTGCAGCAGCAATCGCTTTCTTCATCATGCACGCTTCTATCAGCGCTATGATCACCATCAACGGTGGTGCTGATTCCATGTTAAGCGGTGCAGTAGCTACTGTATGTGGTATCGAGTCCCTTCAGATGGGTGTATTCGGTGGTATCATCGTAGGTCTTGGTGTTGCAGCATTGCACAACAAGTTCTATAAGATTCAGTTACCACAGGTACTTTCCTTCTTCGGCGGTACCCGTTTCGTTCCGATTATTTCCGCTTTGGTTTATACCTTCGTTGGTATCCTGATGTTCTTCATCTGGCCACCGGTACAGGCTGGTATTTACCACGTTGGTGACATCGTAATGAAGTCCGGCTACGCTGGAACTTGGGTTTACGGTTTAATGGAGCGTTTGTTAATCCCATTCGGTCTTCATCATGTATTCTATCTTCCATTCTGGCAGACCGCTGTTGGTGGTACCATGGAAGTTGCTGGCGTAACCATCGAAGGTGCACAGAACATCTTCTTCGCACAGCTTGCTGATCCTACTGTTGAGCACTTTGCTGTATCCGCTACCCGATTCATGTCCGGTAAGTTCCCGCTCATGATCTTCGGTCTTCCGGGAGCAGCTCTTGCTATGTATCGTACCGCTCGTCCTGAGAAGCGTAAGGTTGTTGGAGGACTTCTTCTTTCCGCAGCTTTGACTTCTATGTTGACCGGTATTACTGAGCCAATCGAGTTCACATTCTTATTCGTAGCTCCTGCTCTTTACGGTCTTCACTGCGCATTCGCCGGTGCAGCTTACATGTTGATGCATATGTGCGGCGTTGGTGTTGGTATGACCTTCTCCGGTGGTTTGATCGATATGTTCCTGTTCGGTGTTCTTCAGGGCAATGCAAAGACCAGCTGGGTATGGATCGTTATCGTTGGTATCGGTTACTTCATCGTTTACTACCTGTTGTTCTCCTTCTTAATTAAGAAGTTCAATCTGAAGACTCCGGGTCGTGAGGATGATGATGAAGAGACCAAGCTCTACACCAGAGCAGATTACAATGCTAAGAATGCAGGTCTTTCCAAGGAAGACGCTGTATCCGATCAGATTATGAAGGGCCTTGGCGGCAAGAAGAACATTGTTTCCGTTGACTGCTGCGCTACCCGTCTTCGTGTAACTGTTGATAATGCAGATCTCGTAAACGACGGTATGTTAAAGGCTACCGGAGCTTCCGGTGTTGTCCACAAGGGACAGGGTGTCCAGGTTATTTACGGACCTCATGTAACAATTATTAAGTCTAATTTGGAAGATTATCTGGAAAAAGTTCCAAATGAGTTGTATATTTCAAATAGTGACTCTTCAAATGAGTCTGAGAACAAAACTGCAGCTGACAAGTCCAACTTAAAGGTTGTTAAGACCGCAGTTGTTTACAGCCCGGTTAACGGTAGCTGTGATGATATCTCTGCTACACCTGATGAGGCTTTCGCTAGCCGCATGATGGGTGACGGAGCTGTTGTAACTCCTGAGACTGACATCATCTACGCTCCAGCAGACGGAGAAGTAACTTTCGTATTTGATACCAAGCATGCCATTGGTTTCACTACTGATGACGGCGTTAATCTTTTGATTCACGTAGGTATCGATACTGTTAAGCTTGGCGGACAGGGATTTGATGTTCTTGTTTCCAACGGCCAGAAGGTGAAGAAGGGTGAGGCTCTTATGAAGCTTGATCTTGATTACCTGAAGGCAAATGCACCTTCTATCGCATCCCCGGTACTTTGCACCGATATGGATGAAGACAAGACCAATATTCGTTTGGTAAAAGCCGGAAATATTCAGGCCGGCGAGCCATTATTTGAGGTAGAATTTTTAGCATAAGCCTCTTTGGAGTGGATGATTATGTACAAAATTAAAAAAGTTTTAAATCATAATTCGGTGATTGCAGTTGATACCGATGCTTTGGTTGAATACTTGATCATGGGAAAGGGCGTAGGCTTCGGAATGAAGCCTACCCAGGAGCTTCATGTAACTCCTGAGTGCCGTATCTTCTCTCTGGCAGAGTCATCCGAACGAGGCAACGCAAAAGAGATTGTGAAGCATGTCGACCCGGTGTTCCTCGAAATCGCGGAAGCCGTGCTCGAACATGCGGACCAATCATTCGACGAAGTAGATCATAATATTGTTTTCCCAATGGCAGATCACCTTGAGTATGCTGCCAAAAGAATTGCGGATAACGAGCAAATCTCCAATCCGCTGTTAAACGATATTAAGATATTGTTCCATGCGGAATATAAAGCCGCTGAGATTGTCAAACCTTTGCTCAAAGACAAGTTAGATCTCGACATCTCCGAAGACGAAATCGGCTATGTAGCATTGCATATACATTCTGCGACTTCCTTGGACAAATTGTCACAATCCATCGAGACTGCTCAGGCAGTTCGAAATTGTATCTCCCAAATCGAGGAAATCACGCAGAAGACCATATCCGTCGAATCCCTCTCATACAATCGTATGATGAACCACATTCGCTATATGGTAGCCCGCATTCAAAAATCTGAGCCCCTAAAAGTAGATATGAATGATTATGTATTAACAGCTTTTCCACAGTCCTTTGCCATTGCGAAGTCCATCTGCGAGGAACTTAGCAAGAGCATCGGATCCCCTTTTGACCAATTGGAAATCGGCTATCTTGCAATGCATATCGAACGTGTCAAGGCTGATGTTATGGACAACTAAAAAGAAGAGGACGCCCCGTCCTCTTCTTTTTTATTGCTTATTTTCTTATACGATTTCAATGAATCGGTCACGGATGGAGGAAAAGCTCTCATCCACCAAACCGAAGTCTTTCTGCTTGTAGTTCCAAAGTGCATGTCCGATGCCGTGATGTTCGAATACCGCGTGGATATCCTTCATCCATCTGAGGCGATCTTCCGGATCGGCCTGATCAATAACCCCATACTCTCCACAGTACAGATATGCGTTATCCTTCTCGGCCTTGGCAATTGCCGGAGCAAAGATATCTTCGAAGAAACCTTCGCCAATCTCACTGATACCTTCCTGATATACCGCACCGGCCAAATCTGCGGTCAGTTCCTTGCCGGCTGCCCGGTACTCTTCTAAGGTCTTCGGATAACCGATACGATAATCTAACGGCATACCCTCTACCCAGTAAGCTCCCTGATGGGTGAAAATCATTGGTTCATAACAATGGAAGTTATACACCACCTTCTCATCCACCGGAATATCCAGAAGCGGTACACTCTTCACGTTGTTATAGCAAACACCGCCGATAACCAGAATATGGTCCGGGCAAATCTCTCTTACAATTCGAATGTACTCGGATGCAACCTTATTCCATGCATCCGCTACCTGCTCCAATACCACCTCATTTAACGGCTCGAAAGCTACCTGGGCAGGATAATCCTTAAACTCCGTTGCAATGCGTCTCCAAAGGGCAAAGAAGCGGTCCTGGAGGTCCTTATCATAGAAGAACTTCTCCCGGTCCATATCCTTCTTCAACGGGTCAAAGGAATAACCATAGCACTCATGGAGATCAATGAGCATATTCAAATGATTCTTCTCGCACCACTGACGGCAATTCTTCAAATAATGAAAACCGTCTTCCTTCGGTGTTCCATCCTCTTCTTCGAAAAGCACGTAATCCACCGGAACACGGACATGGTCGAATCCTAAGGATGCGATATTATCAATATCCTTCTCGGTAATAAATGTATCAAAATGGTTCTTATCATATGCGTCAAACTGAGAAATCCATCCGCCCAGGTTGACACCACGCAAAAAGCCTGTTAATTGTTTCATGCGTTTTCCTCCCACTATTCTATCTTTTTCTATTATACGTATCTTCTTATTCGGCCGCTACCGAAAACGTTATAGTTGTGATAGTTTAGGAGATTTCGCACAAAAATAACAGGCTGATTTTTGAGCAAATATTTTATTTTTTATCTATTTTCCCATACCGGAATTATCGTTCGTCCACCACCTGGAACACTAAGAACTTCAGATAGTAGGATTCATCTGCACTCCAGAGAATCGGATGATCCGGAGACTGGGTACGGAATTCAATCTGGCGAAGGCGCTTATGCACGCTGGCTGCCGCCTCATGGATGGTCTTCTTAAACAACTCTTCCGTCATAAAATGGGAACAGGAACAGGTTGCCAAGATACCGCCGTTCTCCACCAGTTTCATACCACGCATGTTAATCTCACGATAGCCCTTGATGGCACGCTTGGTGGCTTCTCTGGACTTGGTAAAGGCCGGTGGATCTAGGATGACCACATCGAACTTCCGACCTGCTGCTTCCATCTTCGGAAGCTCGTCTAAGACGTCTGCCACTTCGAACTTCACCACATCCTCTAAACCGTTGCGCTTGGCATTGGCTCTGGCCTGCTCCACTGCAAACTCAGAGATATCCAATCCCAACACTTCCTTGGCTCCGCCATGGCCGGCATTCAGCGCGAAGGTTCCCATATGGGTAAAGCAGTCTAACACTCTTGCGCCCTTCACATAATTTTGCATCGCCAGACGGTTGTACTTCTGATCCAGGAAGAATCCGGTCTTCTGGCCGTTCTCCACGTCCACCAGATAGTGTACTCCATTCTCGGTAATCTCTACCATCGGACTGTTGTTGGTCTCGTCGGCTAGATACAGCCAGCCCTTATATGGAGCCATACCCTCTTTCTTGCGAACCGGCGCATCGGAGCGTTCAAAAATACCACGAATCTTGATGCCGTCCTTATCCAGTACATCCAACAGGGCTGCCATCAGAATCTCTTTTAACCGATCGATTCCAAGGGCCAGAGACTCTACTACCAGCACGTCCTCATACTTATCTACCACCATGCCCGGCACCCAATCTGCCTCAGAGAAGATGACACGGCAAGAAGAAGTATCCACTGTCTTCTTACGATATTCCCAGGCTGCTTGCACACGCTCATACAAAAACTGCGGGGTTAGCCCCTCTCTCTCCCAGCGGGACAGCATCCGCACGCGAATCTTAGAATGCTCATTATAGAAGCCATAGCCCATACAGAAGCCGTCGAAGTCCTCAACTGTAACCACGGCTCCGTTCTCGAAATCGCCGCTCACCGAAGCAACCTCATTATCAAACACCCAGGCACCGCCGGATTTTAGCAGGCGTCCCTCTCCCTTCTTCAGGGTAACGACTCCGTTACTTACCAACGCTTCTGTCGGATCTATATCTTTCCACAACTTCATTCACTAAACCTCTCTAATCACTTAAATCCAGGTCCATGGTAATGTGTACCTGGTACTCCGGATATAATGCGGCAATCTCGTCCTCAATATGTCCGAATAAGCCCTTCCGATCCGGGGCATCAAACGCAATAATAATATCAAAACTCATGCTGCGAAGCTTCTCATCCAAATAGAAGCCATGCATCTGAATCACACCTTCGTGGTCCATCACAATCTTACGCACATTCTCCATCACTTCATGAGCATGATCGTTGCTGGTATTTCTGGAATAAATTCCTACAGCAGACAATAAGATTCCATGTTCCTCCAACACCAGTCGACTCACTTTACGACTGATATCATCCACTTCGGCCGCTGTACGGAAATCATCCACTTCCACATGAATGGATGCCACATACTTGTCCGGCCCGTAATTGTGCATGGTCAAATCATAAGCCCCGTATACACCGTCTACCGATGTCACCGTCCGCTTAATGGCCCGGGCCAAGTTCGACTCCACACGCTCACCAAGAATCTGGCTGATAGTTCCCTGCAACATATCAATACCGGATTTGATAATCACGATGGAAATGATGGCACCCAGCCAGGTCTCCAACTTCCATTGGAACAGAATATAGATCACCGCTGCAACCAACGTGGAAGCAGAGATGACAGAATCCAACAGGGCATCCTGGCCGGAATTGGTGAGAGAATCGGAATTCACCTTCGCGCCCATGCCCTTTACATACAAGCCAAGTACAATCTTTACAATAACCGCCACGGAAACAATAACCAAAGATACGACACTGTAGCTGACTACTTCCGGATGGAGAATCTTCTTAATGGATTCAATCAAGGATGTAATACCGGCATACAATACGATGACGGAAATAATCATGGCCGTTAAGTATTCCACACGTCCATGGCCCATGGGGTGCTTGCGATCCGGTTCCTTACCCGCTAGCTTCGTACCCACAATGGTAATGATCGAAGATAACGCGTCGCTTAAGTTGTTTACCGCATCCAACGTAATGGCAATGGAATTGGTGATGACTCCAACCACCGCCTTAAATGCCGCAAGTGCCACATTGGCAATGATTCCGATGACGCTGGTTCGTACTATGATTCGTTCTCTCTCCATGTAAACCCTCCATTAAGATTATCCCAATAATAAAAAAAGTCGGAGTGACAAGACTTGAACTTGCGGCCTCTAGACCCCCAGTCTAGCGCTCTACCACCTGAGCCACACCCCGACGAGCTTTACTTGTAATAGTGTAACACTCTTATACACGATATTCCATAGCTTCGCTCTTTGTTTCCCATATTATGATTCAAAAAATGCAAGGGCAATGGCACCTGCTCCTGCATAGGTTCCGATGGTTGCCCCAACATGGGTAATCCGGAACTGATCCTCATGCCCTGCATACAATTCGCTGCTATCTGCAATATACTTTTTCAGATAAGCATCCGTTAGTCCGGAAAAGGCCAGGCATACCGGATAATCCCAATTGATACCGCCGGCCTGCTTCACATACTCCCGAAGCATATTGTTGCCGTTCTTAGAACCTCTTGCTTTACCAAGGACTGCCACCTCACCCTCTGCAATAGAGATCACCGGCTTAATGGATAGCATGGATCCAACCGTTGCTGCTGCTCCTGAGATCCGTCCACCCTTCTTCAGATACTCCAAGGTATCGAATACGGCTATGACTCGGACCTTGGGAATCATCTGCCGGATGGCCTCTGCAATCTCAGCGGCGCTTTTCCCTTCCTCCCGGAGCTTCACGGCCTGTTCCACCAGAATAAACTCTCCGATACAGAATTCCCTGGTATCTACTACATAGACCCCTTCCTCGAAGTCTTCCGCCGCGATGCAGGCACTCTGATAACTTCCGGAAACTCCCGAAGAAAGAGCCAGACACACCACTTCTTCTCCGGCATCCCGTGCTTCTTGGAATGCCTCCTCATAGCGAAATGGCGTAATCTGGCTGGTCTTCGGAAATTCATCCGTTTCAATCAATTTTTCATAGAATCCGTCGTTACTAAGGGTAACGCCGTCATAGTATTCTTCCTCACCAAAACGCACCGTCAACGGCAGCACGGTAATGCCCCATTCCTTAGCTAACTCCTGTGATACATCTGATGCGGAATCCGTAATAATTCTTACACTCATAATAAACTCCTTTTCTCCCCCTAGGAAAGAATCATAACGGAGTTTCCTCATTTATGCAACAATTATTATCATCTGTCCATTAATTATTTTTCTACTGACCTTTCAACGCTCGTTTCCGTTCATACATGGCACGGTCCGCAAGTTCAAACACCTGTAAGACGTTCTTATGCTCCTTGGGACGATAATCCGCAATGCCGGCTGCAATCACGTCGCCGAACCGCGCTTTGTCGGAAGTTTCCTGCTCCGACAAAAGCTGTTCCATAAGCTGTAAGCGATCCCGATAATCTCGGCCCGATAGAATCACTGCAAACTCATCCCCACCAACGCGGAACACCGGACTATGGGCAAAGACATGACAAATACGCTTTGCAGCGCGCTTGATACAGGCATCCCCTTCCATATGGCCGTACAAATCATTCACCGACTTCATATCGTTAATATCGCACACCACCACGGCAAAAGGATCTTGATCCGTTGCTTGAATATGGGCATTGATTTTTTCCTCCCACTCCACGTAGGAATGCTTATTCTTTACTCCGGTCAATGCATCCACATTTGCCATTCTTCTTGCTGCAAGCAGCTCATTATTAAACTGTTGCTCTCGGCGAATCTGGCTGTCAATATCCATAATTCCCACCATCAGGATTTTATTTTTCCCCTCATCAACAATCGCCGCCTGCATGCGCACGTAAGAAGCTCTGCCGTTCACCTGCCAACGATAGTCAATCATAAAAATACCATCCTGATCAATGGTAGACAAGACATTCTCCCGGGTCACCATTTCCGCAAAGTACTCCTGGTCTTCCGGATGAATGATACTGTAACTCTTCTCTCTGGCTGCTTCAAAGAAGTTGGATCCGTGTTTTTCCACTACCAATTCCGTCTTCGATTCGCCGGAAGTGAACACCGTAAATTGCTCCGTCTCCACATCCACCATATAAACAGAGAGCATATTTCCATGTAACGCGTTCAGGCGGGCGTACATCTTCATGGCGTCCTTGGTCCGCTCCATTTCCGTCACATCCACAGACATTCCAAGCAGGCAAAGCCTGCCATCCGTGTCATAGAATTTTTGTTTCACGGTCTGAAACTGGCGTGGATTCCCCGCCGCGTCCGTTACATCTTCATAGAAGATATGTGGCACATCCATGCCAAGGGCCTTTTTATCATCCTCCACAAAGTGTTCTGCCACCTCCAGAGGGAAGATATCCGCATCCGTAAGCCCTACCACATCCTCCGGCTTCTCCCGCTTCGCATACTCCGCAAAGAGCTGATTGCACGCCATATACGCCCCGGTCTTGGCATCCTTATAGAAGGCCAGTGCCGGCATGTTATCCAACAGCGACGAAATGGACTGTTTCAATTGCTTCACCTTATTTGCCTCTGCCAGCGCTAAGCTATATCGCTCTTTCTCTTTTTCGATTACCGATATACGCAGTAAACAGGTCCCGAACAAATACGCCAAAGAGTACAGCGGTAAATACACATACAATAACTGCCCATAGAGAAAAACGACCATAAACAGTCCAAAAAGTCCCATAATTCGATATGGCCTTGTGGTGTTCCAGTCGCCCCTCATCCAAGCCATCTTAATAAATCCAAAGAACGTCAGCACAATCAATAATAGAATCTGTGCTCCCAGCAACCAATACCGGAATTGGGCCGTATGGTAGGTCCCCTCCGAATCCACCCAGAAAATAACCGGCACAAACAGATTCACAAGCAGCAACCCCCACGTTAGAAACGCAATGATCCGTCCTGCCCAGACAATTGTCCTGCCAAACAGGGATTCTTCCTCGTTGCCATAAGTGACCACGTATTGTGTCCAGAACAAAACACCTGCCGCAATCGCAGCAAAGTACAAGGAGGTATCCGCATACAACGGCACCATCAACTTATGCGCTTCAATCAGTCCCCATAAAATATCCGCAATATAGTACGTAAGGACAGACAATAAGAAACGTCGATAGATTGCCCATGCCGGCAGTTCCGGCGCGCCTTTTCGACCTACGAACAAATCCATATTCTCTATCAGTAATACGATTAACGCTACGATTCCAATGGATGAATATAGCATAGGTTCCTCCCTTCCTTGTACCACCTATATAGAAGCAGCAGAAAAAGGCTTTTCTATATGAAAAGCCTTTTGATACCCATTAATCCACTGCATGTATTGCATACGTTGTTCTTTATTACTCATGGCATCCATCCTCATTCGATGAGACAAAGCATCTCTTAATGGTAATACCCTAGTAATCCCCCGTTTCGGTGCAATACTCGAATTATCTCTCTATTTACTTTTTATTTTATAATTTATTGCGCAATTATTCCATACTTTCTTGATAACGATCGATGACCGGGTACAGCGCCTTGTTCGGATCCTCCACCATTTGAATCGTCGTATCCAGCTGCAGAAGCTTGTCCTGGCCTTTGGTGCGCATCTTCCATTCCGGAAGGCCTTCCCCATTGGGGTCACCGGTCTTCACAAAATTCACCCAGTACTGTTGCATCGTATCGGAAAGTGCCTCATCCGCCTCATCATACAGTCCCGGATGACGCCAGAGATTCCCGTATGCATATGGCAGCTCGCCGGCGTGATAATTGGATAAGCTATCATTGGTCTTGGTAAAATAGTATTCGTAGGTTGGTACGCCCTGGGCTACCAGGTAGTTATTCCATACGTAGTGAGAGTAGCTGAACCAGATGGCGGAATAGGCCTCATTCAAAGCTCCCTTCGCCTCACCCATGGCGTCTACGATAAAATGCTGGTCTCTCTGCGGCGAGTTCCACGGCACCACCTGAGCCATAGCCTCCGCCTCATCGCCGATATCTTCTGCTAAGAGCTCTACGTAATTCTCTTTGGTGGCTTTCGTGCCCAGTAAGAATGCATCCGCCTCCTTGGCATTAAATCCGTTTAACAGGGCTTTTTCATGGTTATTGCCCTTCTCATAGGTACGATACGGTTGTTCTGTAATGGCATAGCCATCCACCGTCATGGCAGACTGATTGGATGCGGTCTGTACCAACTCTTCCGCCGGGATATCCCGAAGCTCCGCGGAACTTGCAACCCCGAACTCGTCACGTACACTCTTTCCCTGCTCTAAGGCATCATCAAAATCACGGAAGGTATGGAACGGCTTTCTTGCTACAATTCCGCTGGAATCCGCAATGGCATATTGGAAGAGGCCTTCTGACAGCGGTGATACACAGATGGCATTTACGGAAGAAGCACCTGCGGATTCCCCTGCAATGGTAATCCGCTCCGGGTCTCCTCCGAAGGACGCAATATTGTCATGCACCCACTGCAACGCCGCAATCTGGTCTAAGAGGCCGTAATTGCCGGTGGTTCCGTTCTCTGACTCTGCCTGCAAATCTTCTGCGGCGTAGTATCCGAAGACATTCAGTCGGTAAGCAAAATTCACCACGATGACGCCCCGCTTCGCCAAATCCTCGCCACGATATTCCGTATAAGAAGACTGGCCGGTAGTCAGGCTTCCTCCATGAATATAGAACAGCACCGGAAGCGGTTCTTCGAAGTCCCCCTCCGGAGCGAAGACATTCAAATAGAGGCAGTCTTCACTCATCGGCTCTAAATACTCATCCCCAAATTGCATGCGATAATCATGCCATCCTAAGATGTGAGACAAGCTATCATACAGGGTATTTCCCCGCGGCTGCATGGCCATAGGTCCAAATGCATCACATGCTCTTACCCCATCCCAGTTCTCTGGTGCCTGTGGCTCACGGAATCGAAGCTCTCCCACCGGAGCTGCTGCATATGGAATTCCTGCATAAACCTTCGCAGAATGGTCTGCATTGTATACACCGGTCAAATCTCCCTGTGCCACATGGACAACCTCTGTCACATCCGGATTCTCGTTATCCACCGCCGGAACATTCTTATAAGGCGGAGCCGTCAGTATATAGTTAAAGATAAAAATAAGAAGCAATGCGCCCCACAAGAAGGCTGCATACCTGCGGTTCCAAATGCCCTTACGGCGAAGGAGGAGTCTTCCAAGATATAACGCAATCGCTGCTCCAATGGCAATGCACCATCCCAGCAGAATATTCTTAGATAACTCCAATACTGCAATGTATAGCAACGTGATGAAAATCAGAAGAATTGTAAATACCATCTTTTTTCTCCTTGAATTGTATATAATTCAATTTTGTACTATTTATTATGGAGTATAGCACAGAAACTTTTTTCTAGCAATAAAAAAACCTCGTTACCATTGCTAGTAACGAGGTGTGTAATCGTGAGACACGGGGGATTCGAACCCCCGACAACCTGATTAAAAGTCAGGTGCTCTACCAACTGAGCTAGTATCCCATATATTGAAAATGCCGGCTAACCGGCGATTGAAAAACTGGGCTAGTTGGATTCGAACCAACGAATGCAGGAATCAAAATCCTGTGCCTTACCGCTTGGCGATAGCCCAACATTGCCACAGAAAATCATTCAATTGAAAGGGTGGATAATGGGATTCGAACCCATGGCCTCCAGAGCCACAATCTGGCGCGCTAACCAACTGCGCTATACCCACCATATTAGTAACATTATTAGCAGTAAAATGTGCCCGAAGGGATTCGAACCCCCGACCCACGGCTTAGAAGGCCGTTGCTCTATCCAACTGAGCTACGGACACATGGTAAAAATAAAAGCGGGTGATGGGAATCGAACCCACGTATCCAGCTTGGAAGGCTGGTGTTCTACCATTGAACTACACCCGCAAATCATATACAGAATTTTGATGATTTACTTATCAAAATCGGGGTGACAGGATTCGAACCTGCGACCCCCTGGTCCCAAACCAGGTGCTCTAGCCAAGCTGAGCCACACCCCGTTGTTTTCAAGGCTTTAACCCGAAACGCAAGACAAATTATATTAAATAAAACGGCCTGTGTCAACAGTTTTTTCGAAAAAATTAAAGATGTATTTTTTCGCCATTTGTCAAACTATTCAGACACTCATAAATACGCAATGTTTGCTGTGATTTCGCCTTGATCATCCACCTGCAGAACCGCATAGGATGGGCGTCTTCCCTCCTGGCGCGGCTGTGTAATGCTGCCCGGATTCAACACCATAACGTCCTCTTCATACACCAGTTCCGGACAATGGGTATGGCCGTAAAATGCCATATCGCAGTCACGAAGCTTCGCCTGGCGTACAAGCTTCTGGTTATGGAATCGCACATCATACCGATGTCCATGGGTTAGGAAAATGCGATGCTTCCCAAGTTCTAACACCAAATCATCCGGCAACTCCGGATTGAAGTCACAGTTGCCTCGAACTACATAAAGTGGGCATCCCGCCATTTTTTCAATGTACTTATCGCAGCCTTCCACGTCTCCTAAGTGATAAATCATATCGGGCTGTACCCGACTAAGAACCTGCTGCAGATTCTCATGATGTCCGTGTGTATCGCTAATTACTAAAACTACCATCTTTTCTCTAATTCCAATCTAAGTGCACGCAGTGCATTTCCTCGATGACTGATTGCATTTTTCTGTTCCGGCGTCATCTGAGCCGTCGAGCATCCGTACTCGTCTACATAAAAAATCGGATCGTATCCGAATCCATTCTCGCCTGCCGGTTCCCATCCGATATAGCCTTCGATGGTTCCTCTGGTGGTAAAACGGCTTCCGTCCGGCAAAATGCAGGCAATCGCACAAACAAATCGAGCGGTGCGCTCTTCCTTCGGCACGCCTTCCAATCGTTCAATGAGCTTGGCATTTTTTACCTCATAGGAGGTGTCCTCCCCAAGGTAGCGAGCCGAATAGATGCCAGGTTCTCCGTTCAAATAATCGATTTCCAATCCGGAATCATCCGCCAACACAATGGCATCCTGTACCGCATCCGCAATGGCTGCTGCCTTAATCATGGCATTCTCTTCGAAGGTCTCTCCGGTCTCTTCCGGTTCCGATGCGATGCCCATCTCTTTCATGGTTCGTACTTCCACGTCCAGTCCGTCTAAAATCTGGCGAACCTCCCGAACTTTATTCTGGTTGCCTGTTGCAAAAACAACTGTCTTACTCATTGTCGCTACTCTGCTCCTCTAGTGTTCGAAGCACCGCGTGATACAGTGCACGCGCTGCCTTATCCTGATAGTCCGAAGACTGCATCAGTTCCCGTTCCTCATTATTGGTGATAAATCCGATTTCCGCAAGTGCTACCGGCACCTTCGAAGTACGAATAATCAAAATCTCATCTCCAGCCACCAATCCCTTGCTGTTACTGCCAAGCTCCGCAAGCATCTCATCCAAACAATTCTGGGCGAACGCCTTCGATGCTCCGCTCTTATCACCAACCCGATACATCACCTCCGTACCGTTAATACCGGAGGTACGTCCGCTAGCGGTGGAATTGATATGTACGCTTAAGAACAAATCCGCATTCAAGCGATTCGCCAAATCCACACGCTGGGCTAAGGCCATATCGGAATCATCCAATCTGGTATAGTATACGCCGATATTCTCGTCGCATTGATCGAAATACTTCTTCATGCGAGTCACGATTTCCAGGTTCAGATTCTTCTCTCGCACCCCGCTGTGGCTGGCACCGTTATCGACACCACCATGTCCCGCATCTACTACCACAATCTTGTCGTAGACCTCATGGGGATCCACGAAATCGATGTACATGTATTTGTCATCATAGGTGTAGGTAGGCTCATATACGTTGTCCAACACTATCTCAATAACGCCGACATTTTTCACGCTGCCATAAGTCATATCCACAATATGATCGCAGCTTCCAATCATTGGATAATCGTAAAAATAGGTGGTTCCAAGTCCCGGCACCAAAATCTCTACCGTATAGTACAGGTAATTGTTGGTAAAGGTGATTTGGTTCACGTTAACATTGTCCGGAATCTGCATCCGCAAATGATGCGTCACCGGAACCTCACCGTTCTCCAGCGGCGATTGTTGGGTCATCTCCGTATTGGCTCGAATCAAGCCCAGCACGGACTCTCCCACACTGTCTCCGTTCTCCATCGCCTCCCGTTGTTCCATGGCCGAGGCATGCAAATTAGGAAAAAAATATAAGATAATCACACATAGCGCTGTAAACAACACAGACACAAAGGTGATCGTGTTAATAATTTTTCGTTCCATGAATGCCCTACTCGTTTCGTTTCGTATATGCCTTCAGGCACAGATTTCCGCTAGCCTTATCTTCGACGTTCTCCCAATCCAAGCCGTTCCGGCTGATATAGCCTACGCCGTCGGACAGGTCCACATAACCGGCCTCCATACGCGCAGACTGATATTCTATTGCCATCGGGTGATCTGCACCCGGTGTGGTGATGTGAATCACAATGGCAAACAACTCTCCCGGAGAAACAACCACACCGTTATCGAAGGAAACGGTATAGTAACCGGCATTTTTCACACTGCCCTCTGCAACCTTCACACGCTTTGCCAAGGTACTGACGGTATCGCAGTTACTTACGAAATAAATCTCGTAATCCGTGTTTTTATCCAATGCATAAAAACCTGCTGCCATAACGGTCTCATTGCCGCGGGCGCGATAAATATTGGCTGCTGTCACATCTTCTTTATTATATCCGATTTGACCGTTCCAGCCACACAAATCTGACTGGTATATCTCATCGTAATTGTTCACGGCCTCTAGATTCATGTAGGAAACGCCCTGGTCACCCACATTCATATCATAGTAAGATACGTAGAAAACGCCCTCCTCACCGAAGGAAGTTCCCCAACTGTTCTGGCAGATGAAGGCACCGTCTCCCGGCACGGAATTGGAAAAATTCGACGCCCCGTAACGATCGTCCCATCCGATAATCACCACATCGTGGTTCGGGGATTCACTGCCCATATAACAGTATGCGTTGGTCGCATCGTTATAATAGGAAGAATCCTTCAGATTCGCTCCGGACACGTTGGCATAAATCGAGGTAGAAACACCGCCATACTTATAGACGGCCCACTTGATATCATCGATATCATCCTGGTTAAAAAAACGTGCCTGCTGCACATGGGCAGCCACTTCGCCCGTCTCATCCACCGGGCCCTTCCAGGACAATAGATACGCCAGCGCCATGGTATAATCTCCACCGTTCTGGTCCGAGTATGCATACGGCTTATTCGCCACCATATCCTTCTCGTCGAAGGTTACCTTCCGCTCCGGTAAAAGGGAAGACTCCAGCGCCTCAATGGATGCAAAAGCCCAACAGGTGGTCTGGCTTCCCTGATTGCGAATGGAGGCAGTTCTGGACTTCTTGCGAAGATCGTAAGACCGCGGCAGGTTCACTGCCATGGCATCTTCTTCCGCCGTAATCTTTACCTGATAGTTCTTGCTGCTCCAGCGGAAATGGTAATCAAACATCTTGCACGCATCCGCAAGGGGCACATAGATTACGCCTCCACGATTGGCCGGTTCCCCGGTCAGTTCTACAATCTCTTCACCGAAAATGGCAGACTGCTGATTCAGATAGAAGGACACCGTCTCCTCGCCCCGTTCCACGAACAGATGGCTGTCGTCGTACACCCTGGCGCTACAGGAGAACAGCTCCCGTAAAAAAGCGGGAGATACCATGACCTGTAAGTGATCGTTCACATACACATCATCCGGTGAAAAAGGGAAGTTCTCCTCATTCAAGGACAACTTCAGCAAATGCCCCTCGTTAATACTGCGGGCAATCAACGGATAGAATACATCCGACTCTAACTGTGCTCCGCGGAAGGTCTCTACCGAACTGTAATCTTCCCCAAAAGTATTCAGTTTTACCAGGATTAAAATGGCCAATGCAATCACATAAAAAGCCAACCGTCTGGTAAATTTCATAAGCTACTCCTACTTTTTCTTCGGTGGTTTCGGTCCCAAATACTGATAAAAATAGGTCTTCAACATACCGTTGTATAATTTACGGTTCTTGTCCGCCTTCCGTCCGATGTACTTCTGCGCATCCTCATAGCTGGTAATAAAAAACATGGACCAGCTGTCTAAGCGGGCATAGGCCTCGCCCAAATCTTTATAAATCTCCGGCAAGGTATCCTTATCTTCCAATCGCTCACCATACGGCGGATTGGTAATAATAAATCCATACTTCTTCGGGTGTGCCGTATCTTTTACCGCCCTACGCTGAAAATGAATCAAAGCATCCACGCCGGCACGCTTGGCATTCTCTCTGGCAATTTCCACCATGCGACTATCAATATCGAATCCCTGCAGGTTGGTCTCCACATCCATATTGATCTTCCCGCGGGCCTCTTTTCGTACCTGATCCCACAGATTCAACGGGAAGTTCTCCGGCCAATCCTCTGCCGTAAATTCACGGTTCAGGCCCGGTGCAATATTGGCAGCCATCATAGCAGCTTCAATTAAGAAGGTACCACTACCGCAGAACGGATCCATAAGAATGCGGTCCCCTCTCCAAGGGGTCAGCATAATCAATGCCGCCGCCATGGTCTCCGCAATGGGAGCCTTGGAGGTTAAGGTACGATATCCGCGCTTATGCAACGGAGCTCCGGTGGAATCTAAGGTAACCATAACCTGGTCCTTGTGAATGAAGATACGTACCGGATAGTCCGCACCATCCTCCGGGAACCAATCCAGGTGATACTTCTGCTTCATGCGCTCCACCATGGCCTTCTTGGCGATGGACTGAATGTCCGGTGCAGAAAAAAGCTTACTGTTAATGCTATTGGCTTTGGTAACCCAGAACTTACCATCCTCGGGAATGTATTCCTCCCATGGAAGAGCACGAATTCCCTGGAACAGCTCTTCGAAGGTAGTTGCACGGAAGCTTCCCACCAACACGAGAATACGCTCCGCTGTACGTAAATAGATATTGCCATCCACTACCGCCTTCGCATCGCCGGAGTAGATGACACGTCCATCAGATACCTCTGTAATTTCGTATCCCAAATTTTGAATTTCTCTTTTTAAAACCGCTTCCATACCGAAGTGGCAAGGAGCGACAATCTTGTATTCTTTCATATAAAATCCTTTATTCTCTACATTCTCCCCTTATCTTATCGGTATCCATTCCCGGTGTCAATCAAGGAGAAAATAAACCAAAAATAAACCAATTATAAACAATTTATTAAATCTTCGCCAAACCTATTGTCAGCATCCGAAAGTGATGATATGATGCGTTCAGTAAGAGGAACGAACCTCTTATCCCCTTATTAATTATTTATACTCCCCTCAAAAGACCGAAGATTACTTCGGTCTTTTCTCTTTTTTATGGCAAAAAGAAAACGCCTTCCATTTGAAGGCGTCTTCCTACATTTTTCTTAAATTACCAACTGATAATCAGCCATCTTGGCATCTTCCTCTGCACGTCTTAGCTCCGCTGCACGTGGATCCTGAAGATTCTCCAAAGCTTCTGCACGAACCTTCGGTGGGAATCGATCATTCCCGTCATCCAGGGAAATATTCTTCACCATCATGCGCTCTTCTTCCACATGGGCAAGCTCCAAGCGCTCGGTCGCTGCCATACGCTGGTTCTCAGCCTCTTCCTGTGCAGCTTCTTTGCGTTCTGCTTCTCTGGCTTCCATCTCAATATCATAATCGTATTGAGAAATCTCGCCCTCTGCAAGCATTTGCTCCATCCGTTCATCGGAAACACCCTTATAGCTGTCAATGGTCTCGTCAATCTTCGGTGCTTCGATTGGATGTAATTCCGGAGCTTCAATCTGTTCCATCGGCTCCGCTTCTTCGTATGCTACATCCTCACGGTCATCTTCTGTTTTGATCTCTTTTGCATCTGCCACGCTATCCTTGCTGACTGCAACTGTATCTCCATCCTTGGAAACAGCAACAATATCACGTTCGATATTATCTTCCTGTACTCGTTCCTGCTTGGTCACCTGCTCATCGGTAGGTGCCTTGGTCGCGGTGCGCTTCGAGACGGAAGAAGTTTCCACTTTCGGAGATGCAACGGTAGTTACGGCACTTGGCGCATTGGATGCGATTTTAAAATTCATATCTGCCATTTGCATTCCCTTCTTTCGTCATAAAAAACGACATAATATTGCAATAGTATTTTAAACCTTTTTTCAGAAAAAGTCTATAATTATCTGTTAATTTGTCACTTGACAAAAACTTCATCCAATATTCGAAGATATTCCTCATATAATTCGAATTCCGACAGGTCACTTAATACCTCTGCCACACTGCGATAGTACCATTCCTGCTCTGCCGGATCCTTCATGTTGAACTTCGACCAGATATCGGAACCGCTCACCTGATAATCCCGATAGGTGGCCCGCATATTCGAAACCTTGTCTGCAAGCATAATCATCTTCGCCTCCAGGGAAGCGTTTTTCTCTCGGCTTAAGTTCTCTTGCTTTCGAATCTTCCATGTGGTGCCCTTGTCCTGTCCGGCCCGCTTGTCCTCCGATTCCATAGCCACAAGTCCCGCAATCCGGCTGCCAAACTCCTGCTCCAAATCCATAAGTGAACGAGGTGTATCCTCCACCACATCGTGAAGTGCCGCTGCCGCAATCACGTCCACATCATCGGTCATTTTTGCTGTTAACATCATGCATTCCATGGGATGAATGATATACGGCAGGTGATTCCCCTTCCGGAAGGATCCGTGATGGGCTTCCGCTGCATAACGAATGGCACGCTCTACCACCGCCTGTTCCTTGTTCCCCTCCTCCAGGTATTCCGGAAACTCTCCCGCATAACCGGCCTGAATCAAGGCATTCATGCGGGTCTTCTGTTCCACCGGTGACAGGGTGTTGGTATATCCCGCCGAAAAATCAAAGTACCAGCACGTCGGGTGTAGCACACCACTCTCGTCCTGGTACATCTCTCTCGCCAAAGGGCATTCTTTACAACAATAATAATCAATATCCGTCACTGCGTTCATCGCGCGACAATAGAACATGTTGTCACGGTCTCTGGTGACTTCATGTAAAAAAGCATGATATTTGCAAATCTGGTTCTTGGAAATTCTCTGACTCATGTAACTCACCCCTCGTAGTGGTTCTATTATATCGAAAAAGTCAGAGTTCTTCCACTATTTCATTTTTCTGTTGCTAAGCCTGCTTCGCTGCCTGCAACAGATGCTTCGCCAAAACCGAGGTAGTTACGGAACCGACACCGCCCGGAACCGGCGTAATCAAGGATGCTTTTTCGCAAGCTGAATCGAAATCCACATCGCCGCAGAGGTTTCCGTCAGCATCCACGTTGATTCCTACGTCGATGACCACTGCTCCCTCAGACAGATAGGAGGCATCCAGCATTTTTGCAACGCCGGCTGCTGCTACTACAATGTCTGCAGCCAGGCACTCCGCCTTCATATCCTTCGTTCTTGTATGGCATACCGTCACTGTGGCATTTTTCTTCATAAGAAGCATGGTCACAGGCTTACCGATCACAAGGCTTCGTCCTACCACGGTGACCTTCTTGCCGGTGCAATCGATACCTGCGAAATCCAGCATCTCTACCACCGCCTCTGCCGTACACGGAGCAAATCCGCTTGCATCCCCGGCATAGACCTTCGCCATATTCATGGGTGATATTCCGTCAATGTCCTTCTTCGGATCAATCATCTCCGTCAGTTGCTTCTCATCTAAATGTTTAGGCAGTGGACGAAGCAGAAGGATTCCGTCAATCTGTGGATTCGCATTGATGCTTGCAAACTCCCGAAGAAACACTTCCTTGGTAATGTCTTCCGGATAGGTATAATGGGAACAATCAAATCCCACCTTCTCCATTTTCTTGGTGGCGCCACGCTCGTACGCCACATCATCGCCCCGCTCCCCTACACGAACAATCGCAAGGTGCGGTGGGCGCTTCAGTTCTTTCGCCTCAGCCATAATCTGCTCATTGATGGCGTTTGCTACCGCAATTCCTTTTAATACTTCCATTCTGTCAATTCTCCTATCGTACGGCCTGCAACACCAATTCATAGGTGCGGTTTCCTACCAGCTCCGCCTCTTTGATTAGAGCATCCGCTCTTCGATTCATATCCTCTGCCACTTCCCGATTCTTCATGGACTTGGTATTGATAAACACATTCAGTGATGCCCCGTGCATTGCTGCCATACAGCACTGAATGCCAACACCTGCATCGGAGATGGCCATACGGCTTCCAATCTCCGCAATGCGATGAATCAAGTGCATGGCTTCCATAATATTGGCCATCATATGAAGGGGTGCTTCACTGGCTGTTACCAGCGCTTCTTCCATGACTGCATCACGCTTTGCCTGTTCCTCTTCGGTGTCTTTTGGCATGCGATAAGCCATGGTCAATGGAATAAATGCAGCAGCATCTGCATCCATGCCACGCAACAGCGCATCCGTTAAGTTGTTGCCCTTCTCAATCAGGTCATCAATTTCGTCCTGATACTGTTCGAATTTCTTCTTCCCTGTGGTCAAGCTCAATACCATATTGCCAAGTGCCATTCCACAAGCTGCTACCAATCCGCTGGCGCCACCGCCCCCCGGAATCGGTGCATCCGAAGATAATTCATTGATAAATTGATATATGGAGCTTTCTGCCATGATTCCCATATGCATTCCCCTTCATTCGTTATTTTTTCTTTCAAACCTTATTTAATACCATACATGGAGAATGGGGTTTGCGCAAGTTTTATTCGTAACGTTTTGCGTTTTCCAAATGGCAGTATAGAACGCCGTCTTCTTCATAAGTTCCAAAGACGCCGGACACCGTTACCGTCTCTCCTGCTTCCGGATAATTATTATCATCCGCTAATTCGAACTCTAATCCCTGGGAACAACAAGCCGTGGCATCCTTAATCAAGCAGGCATAATATACCTTTGTATTGTCTTCATTTGGCGTGATAATACATTCCCCGCTCATCTTCACAGTTTTTCCAATATAGTCCTTCGGGGACATCACGATGTTATATACTTCCGCATACACCATGGTGCTACTCATGGTAGTTAGATCCAAGTCAATCCCGGACGATGTTTCCGTAGTAGAATCCTCCTCGTCACCCAGTAAGTTCTTATCCACTGGTTCGTCCTCAATAGCCGTATCCTCTTCGGCAATTGCTTCTACCAGTTCCTCGCTATCCTCCGGTACTTCTGCCTGTTTACAAGCAACCAAAGCAAATGCCACTACCGTCGAAATCACTACGTTTCGCACTGTTGTTAACTTCATCTCTTTCCCTTTTCTCCTTTACGTCTTTTCTATCTCATGCGATGAATACGAGCCTTCACAATTTGTAAAAACAAAGCCACAAGGATAGCGTAGAAAACCGGCAAACCATTCACTGCAAGGTTCGGTCCTAACACCTCTGAATTATAAAGTTTTGCCATAATCAAAATATACCCCAGGGCAGAAGCCAAGCCTCCGCCAATCAGAGCCATCCTTGTTGCAAACCCAAGGGCGTCCTCCATTTGCGGAACCAATAATTCACATTCATCCGAGCTTAATTTTTTCCTGCTAAACACAACTCCAAATGCCTTATGAAACATCCTTACATATCCGGCACCAATCAGTGCAAAATACATAATTCCAACGACATACATTGCAGATGGGATATCCAAATAATATACGAGGGATGCCCCAATATTTAGCATGGAAAAGGCAATCATCAGAATAATTAAAGCAAACCCAATCAAAATGCCCCTTCGATCTTTGCGCTTCTCACTGAGCATATCCTCTTTGTTCTTCATAAAATCAACCATAATTTCTTCCGCCTTTCCGCTATAATCCTCCAAGGATAAGCGTTCACCGGACAGAAGTTCATTGACGCTAATAGATAATGCTTCACATAGTGCCGGCATAATACTGGTATCCGGAAGTCCTCTTCCGGTCTCCCATCTGGAAATCGCCTTATCGCTAACACCAATCCTGTCTGCCAATTGTTTCTGAGTGTAGCCTTTCTCTTTTCGCAGTTCCAATATAAACATTCCGGTTCGCTTCTGATCCAACATGGTATTGCCTCCTTGGAATTGATAATTACACCTTTATCATATGATTGACCTGTTTTTATTGTAACCTATGATGCCAAGAGAACCATAGAAATAGCGGATAGAGTTCTCTATGTATCATAGAGCCCATTCCATCTAGCGATATTCGTACTCCACAACTTCACAATTTTTGACACCGAATGCAGAATACTCTTCATTCTCCATATTCATAAAATAAGAACGAACGACTCTGGCAATTCCGTTGTGGGCTACCAGGATATAAGTCTTATCATCCTTAGCCAATTCATCCAGCAAATTGTAAATGCGCTGTCCCACACGCATCATGGATTCTCCGCCATCAAAGTCATAGACGAAACGACGCTTCTGCTCTTGAAATTCTTTTCCATCCCTTGGCGTTGATTCATACTTACCAAAGTTCTGTTCCACCAACTGTGGCTCTACGCGAACCGGGATACCCAGAACATCTCCGATGTGATTTGCTGTATCATGGGCTCTGGATAGTGGAGAACAAATAATCTCATCAGCGATAATACCCTTCTTACGGATTGCTTCTCCGGTCTCTACAGCCTGCTGGTGTCCAAGCTCTGTTAAAGGGCTATCCGTTACTCCACAAATTTTATTTTCAACATTCCATACGGTCTGTCCATGACGGACAAAATAAATCTTTTTCATAGAAACTCCTTCGCTTGCATTCGAATATCTAAAATGTACCCCATTTAACTGCGAAACTCAACCACAGGTACAATGCATTTTCCCTAGATAAATGCTATACTTACCCTATCAATTCTTAGGGGGAATCACATGGGCTTTTTCAATCAATTATTTTCCAAAAAAGAACCACAATCGAATACGCAACCGGAATTCGCCTTCGGCGTGGAAGATACCTTCCGATTATCCGGTACCGATGATCTGATTGTCGTAGGACAAGTAAGAGGAACCGTCATTCCGGGCGCTACAGCATACCTGCACACTTGGAAAGACAATGACAATACCATTACATTGGTTACCGTTGCAGAAGTCGAAATCAATCGACAAATTGTTTCATCTGCTACCGATTATACCGCAGGTCTACGAATCAAGGATGGTGTGAAGCTGGATATACGCATCGGTAGTGTGCTTGCCACCCGCAGCATTTCTTCCGACGAGGTACACAGCGCCTATATCAGTGCAATCGGAAATTCCTACATTGGAGTTCGCCACTTTGAATTATCTGACGAAGAACTACAACGCATGAGCATTACCGATATGGCAGAAGCATGGCGTCTGTACCTGTATAGCAACCAGCAGGGCCTTCCGGGCTCTGATCCAGATCCGGCTATTCGTCGCCAGAAGATTGACCGTTTAGCGGAAGTTCTATGTAAGCGCATCATGGAACAGGAACAAATTCATTTTGTTTTCAGTCCGCTAACAGCAGAACCGTTCCTTTTTTCTGAGACCATTGCGCACGATAACGGCACCTACGAATCTACGCCACCGGAAATCATGATGGTAACAGAACCATATTTGGCAACTTATCAGGATGCTTACGGCAAGGATCCATATGAACTTCGTACCATTTCCTGTAAGGAGGATCCAAACGCCATCAAACGACTGTTTTATGACGCTTTCTATCTGAATGGAGCAACCGGACTTCGAATCAACAGCCGGGCTGTCGGTATCGTCGCATCCATGCTTCTTCCACCGCCAAATTATGACGGTATACCGGAAATACAGATTCCTATTACGAATCCGGATTTGATGCGTTGGAAACTACTTATGGGCCAGTTAGACGAACCATCCACAGAAGAAGCACAGACCATTTATAAGATTTACTATGGCTTCTTCCTGCGGGAATTAACCAAGGCAAAGTTCTTAATTCCAATGAAGCAGGATATCCCGTGTCCGCCACCGGATGAGAATGGGAAAACGGTTCTTAAAAAAGATACCACCTTTGCCCTTGCCACACTTCCGGGCAAGGAAGACCGACCGGCAGTTCGCATGTACACCGACTGGAAACGTATGCAGCAAGTATTCGATAAAGACTGGAATAGCATGGTACAGCCAGTCTCCGGCATGATTGATGTAATGGATATTGCAATGAATGTAACGGAACATCCAGCGGTTGGATGCTATATCAATCGTCAGACTTACGAAGAAGCAGTAAAACGAGCAGAATAGAAACGAAAAGAAAAAAGACTATATCATACGATATAGTCTTTTTTAACGTGCGTGAGAGGATTCGAACCCCCGACACCTTGGTCCGTAGCCAAGTGCTCTATCCAGCTGAGCTACACACACATATAAAATAAAAAAACTCCCCGAGTAGGGCTCGAACCTACAACAACTCGGTTAACAGCCGAGTGCTCTACCATTGAGCTATCGAGGATTAGTAACAACTGCTATTATCATTGTAGGTTATTCCTCAAAGAGGATTTCACATACCTTCAAAACTTCACACAGATTCGAAAAAACTTGCTATACATTGACCTACTAGGTCAAGCCTTCGATCGATTAGTA